>Ga0209671_1002383_pt1 | contig 17126 bp, 7 predicted proteins | sample WorMetHERISLAND2_2_FD_187401 | JGI IMG/M metagenome (GOLD analysis project Ga0209671, IMG submission 187401) | Marine gutless worms symbiont microbial communities from Max Planck institute for Marine Microbiology, Germany - Olavius geniculatus... | ecosystem: Host-associated > Annelida >...
TGTAATAAGTGCTAATTTATTACATTTTAAGCCAATTTTTGACCCCCTTTGAAAAAAGTTGTAAGGGGGGCCGCCGTCCCCAGTGGGGGGTGTGCTAGTAAGACTTCGTCATTCTCTAGTGCATGTAAAAATTTGGGGGCGCATCACCCCTAGGGGCCAAAATATGGTCTTCCGAAATATGTGCCTTCGGTGGGTACCATTAAGAATCTAAATCTCCAAGGTTACTGGACCAAACTTCACCGGACTTGTTTCGCCTAACGCAGGAGGAATCGCGGTAGACAGAATGGCTATCTGATTTTGAATATCTTCATCTGTTTCGGAGATATTCGTCGCTGAACTTCGAAGTCGTCCGAAATCGGGCTAAATTTTGCATGTTTTTGGCCCCTGAATTTTTTTGAGGTGCGCCCCCCAAAATTTTGGACTGGCATTATAAAATTGGGCCTAGTACTGACCATCGTGCAAAAATTCGTGCCGGTCGGCCCACACATCTCGGAGATCTCGCGCGGGAAAAAAATAAAAAAAACATCACGGGTAAAACTTAAGTCCTTCCGAAAACTATCGTTTTCGAGTGGACTAACAAGCAAAACAGTGACAGACATCATAACACGGTGACGAGAGAAAGACCTGTTCAGAGTACAGAGTACCGATGCGATCGTACGTTTGACCCGTGTGCTCAATCGCCTTTGTAAGACTATCAGATCCTGCAATGACAAATTTCAACAACCAACAACCTCAACATCAGATTCACAAAGTGTGAGATTAATGTAACTTTATTCCACAAAAGATTTCTACAGTACATATACAAACACTGCATAGAAGTAGCCTCTCAAAACAAACTTGTAGAACAAAACTATAAAACAAATTATCAAATTACAGTCTTTGTTTACATATTTGGCAACAATTTGGCCACAGCCGTTTGCTTTCTATAAAATAATGTCTGAAACTGATCTGAGGAAGAAAGACAGCAGTAGCCAAAAAAACGAACATCTGTTAGTGATAATAGTTTTTACTGAAAAAATTAACAGACACATGGGTGCCAAACGCATTGCACAAGAAATCGACAATCCAAAAAGCTAAAAATAGTCAATACATAATAGATAAAATTACACTCATCAACACCGTTTATTTTTGACAGAAGTTCGTAATTATATGGATCGGCCGTTGTGTGATGTGTGATAGAGAGCACTGTGCTTGGGTGATAACTGTCAACAAAAGGAATGAGTGGGATAGAATGGAACATTATTGTACATCACAAAGTGCGGCCACAGTGGGCAAAGAATCACTGGTATATAAACCCCATTTGCCAGCTTATCTCTTCCTCTCACCAGTACTAGCAAAGCCCCACATGGGAAAGACATCGAGCAATTTAATTTAATTTAATTTAATTCATAAAGCGCACAATGTCAGCGAGATTCAATAGATCAGAAGACAAACCTGGTCGGGAATCAAATTCAAATGACTTGGCAAGAGCCATGAACGAGTCGCCCAGCTTCTGAAATTCTTTCTTAAATGCTGACACATAACACATATACATACAACCAACATTAGTATAATGCAAAAGAATTGCCGAGCAAAAGCAATATAAAAAACAGTACACAAAATAAAAATAAATAGCAAAAAAGCAAACTAAAGTGTGCTGTAACAAGACAGATGACATCGCAGGTAACTCACATTTACTTAACCCTCTGCAGCACTCTTGCAAAAATTGCAGTTAACCACTAGCAATATAATTAACAAAAAATGCCACAATGCAAAATGACATAAAAAAATATCAAAGTGTTTGCAAATAATACAGTACCCTACTACTGAATCGTGGTGTTGCCAAAAACACAAAGTAAGCAATTAAATGACATTTCCCTGACCTTTAGACAAATCCCTGCTATTTCCTTTACAATTGTAAACAATCCCCTCACACTTCAAAATTATCCAGAAAGCGGTCATCCATAAAATCAAAACTAAGTAACAACAATAAAAAATGCATAACTGTGGTTATAAAGCAAGCTACAAATTGCAATGGATTGCAATGGTTTCCTGCAGATAAAGCAATGAAGTACAGTGAGTGAGTGACCAGACTTTAAGACACACTCAACAAATTACTTGTAATATGTCATTTTAAAGACTAGTCTTTCCAGACATCAGATACTCTATCGACATCCCCACCAAAATATCACCGACGGTTATTCGCATCATGCCCCAGACCTTCAAAAATCTCACTAAAATCCATTTTAACATTTTGGAGTAACTTTGTGAGGTTAATATGCTACAATAAAACACAAACAAAACGTTTACTGAAAATGACTGCAACATTTGCAACATGTTGTAAGCAACTGAACTATGCAATGTATAGTTGTCTGTCCAATGCAATGCAATAACATTGGACAGAGTATAAAATCACCTGAGCGTCCATCCGTCCATCCATGCGTGCGTCCGTCCAACATTTGAGGCTTCATATCTCCACAACGGTGCTAGATAGATGCAAGGTCACAATGAACCACCCATAGAAAGTGGCCCATCACGAGCGTGACCCCAAGAGGTCAATGTCGAGACCGCATTATCTTTGAGGCGACATATATCAATAACTGCAAGAAAGATGCATGGTCACAACGGACTACCCATAGGAAGTCGAATGCGCCAAAAGGTCAAGGTTGTGACCCCATTATTTTCAAGGCGGCACTTAACCTTTTTTAAATTTTTACCACTGGCCCACCTAGCTCACTCATTTAATTTATACGGACTTTACAGTTAGCTATTGAGATGCATTGGACAGAATCTTGCTTATAGCAGATCTAAAATCCGAATGTTCGATAGTCCAAACTCATATACTGCACCATGCATTTCACTGGCCCAACCCTAAGTAGATTATCATGCTGCCCCTGTTCATAATATGCACAGTTCTACGTACGTCCTTGGTGTTTCTTGGCATTGCTGTCACAGACGCCGCTCAGCTGTTTCACACTGTCGTCCATGCTCTTCACAAATCGACCGAACCGCTCCAAGCGCTGCTCACTGCATCACATACATGTTTGAAGCCAGCATAGCCCAAATTCCATTACGGACAGAATCTTTCTACCAAAACTTTACTGCAGGGAAAGTCACAGACACAGATCACGAAAGTCAGCGACATCATTTGTGTCACGAACTTTATATTGCATTACATTACGATTTTTTAACGTGGCCTAAGTAAAAAACTTACAAGGTCCACAAATAAAACCGCAAGTCATGACAAACTATTTATGACTGTCTGGAAACCATGACATTGTGTCACACGCGACAATGTCTGGTGGCCTGACGAATGTCCAAGACATGCGGAAAACGCGGCTGCCAAGGTAGCAGCTCCACACACAATCCACATCTGGATGGCAGGACAGGAAAGACGATGTCACGTTGTCAATCAGCTGATCGATGAGTGGTGGCTGCATGTTAGTGGTGACCTCCGCAACGGCCATGGGGCCAGGACCTCTCACGCCCAAGCCTTGCAGACCACACCTGGCGGTGAGTGATACATAGCAGCACCACACATAGTCATGATTTGTGCCCGCAATTGGTGCAACAAGTATAACGGCACCCTGTACAGATTTACGATGGCCAGGACCAAATGGGATCATTTCGTGAAATATGTCATGGACACCAACTGACATTGAGTCCCTGTCACAAGAGAGCAAAAGAGTCCGCGACTTTGTTGCAAAAACAACATAATGCAGTTTGGGCTTAAACAACTCTTAACACCAGCTGGCTATTTCCACCCAAGAACAAAAATCACCCATGAGAACTTCTTGCGTCTTTTCATGTCTACATTGGGACCATGACTCCGGGTTGCCACTGAAATTTAACAGACTGTTCACGAGGGCCACAAACAATGGGTTTTACAACAATAGTGTGAAAGTGTTATCAAAATCCAATCAAAACTTATTTGGATAATCTTGTGAAAAAACAGACAAGAAGTGGGGTTTGGATACCAAGACACATACCCAAAAATCCAATGAGTTTTATAGGGTGAACCCAAGTTAAAAGCCCACTTGAAAAAACCCAAAACTCAATCTAATTGCAAAAAAAGATCTTGTTCAACTATTAATAATTACCACAGCTAAAGTTTTTTTTACAACTTTTAAACCTATAAATTTGCAAAGTTCTAGACATTTACTTTATGCAGACACTATCTAACAGTGACCATTGCAATAACCCCAAAACCCACGGAAACCCTAAAACTCATCAAATCAGGGGCCTAATTATAAAACTAGGTTTTGATCCCTCCCAAAATCCAAAACTCAATGAAAACCACCAGGTTGGGCATTTTAAAAAAAAATGGATTTCTTAAACCCCGACAAACCAAAGGAAAAATATAACCGCATTCTTTCGATAGATGAAATAAATAACACATCATAACAACGTCAACCTTATTTACGCATCACCACTTCCGCTGATGCCATTACAAACAAAATGACGACTTTCAGTTTTTCTTCCGTAACCCATGTCAGCAAAGTAAACATTTAGTACATGATACCCGCATAATGTCTTACAGACCAAACGCTCTCCCCACACAACTGCACAAAAGCATTAAAGGGTTAACGAGTAAAGAAAAATAAACAGTTTAACGTACGCAACTTTGACGTCAGCTGGATGCGGAGGCGTGTGGATCGTGATAAACATCTTTCCGCCTAAGTATTCATCTTTTTCTGCTTTCCGTTTCCCGGTCTTCCACCGCTGTGGCATAGACAACCAGTCATGCTCTCAATAATTCCAATAAATGCTTCAGAGCAAATAGCATATGATGGCATAAAAGTTCTTGATATATGCAACTTAAAACTACAAACCGATAAAATAAAAAGTTGACAAAATACAAAACTACAGAAACATCCATTAATTTTTTTAAATTATCAATTTACATACATATTGAAACATGTCAAGTGCTGCTTACAACACATCTAAAGAGAGCAGAAATTACAGCAGGCACTCAAAACAAATAACAATAACTGTGATCATTTTCAACAGCAAAGTGACAACACCGTTAAGTTTCTGCTGACAAATAAATATCAATATCTGACAAATGTTAACCTTAATAAGCTGTATACATTCAGATTATATATTATTCAGATATTTACTGCCTGTCATTAGTGTGACACCTGGCAGACAGTTGTTCTGACAAAGACAGCAATGGTTGCCGAAACGTCAACAAAGTAACTGAAAAGGTTCTAATTCGATGAAATTATATCAGTTATTGGTTACCGCAGCATCACATGAGTACATTCAAAAATAAGGAGTAAACCGACCTTGTCGTCGGTGCAGGTGAGAAAATGTTGAAAGACCTCTGAGTTGGCAACGACTGGATGTTTACACATGCGATCAACCCACGCCTGCAGCTGCCGCAGCCGCTGGCTCACAAAGTCATCTTCAAACCGACCTAACAGCCAACAGCAAACCACAGCACCAGTTATCTATGCGTCAGCGTAATCATCATCATCAAGCGCATGCCCCGAGCTGGAGTGCAGCAGTTTCCACGAGGTGCTTCCAGTGTTCTCGATCCTGGGCGTATCTCCAAGCTGAGTTGAGACCAAGATTAGGAGGCTGGAGATCTGCTCCCAGGGTACGTAGCCACGTGTGGCGAGGGCGTCCGGGAGGGCACTTCCACTCTATGGGCAGACCTCGGATTGATGTTTTGAGTGCTCTGGAGATGTCAAGTGACGCATCCATCCTTGCCACATGACCGAAGAGTCGAAGCCGACTTCATAATGCATAATGCAACAGCGGAATGCCGACCTATCAATGGCTTAGGGGAATTATGGTTAAAACAGGCTGATTGAAAATGATGAACTATCAAAATTGCAGGACACAGAATTGCAGAACATGAAAATGCAGGACACGATGATGCAAAGCACAAAATTGCAAAATACAAATATAGCTCAAAAATGGCAAATGTTTAAGTCAGTTGAACAGACTCGAAAAAAATTTTGATTTAACCCTTGCTCCTTTGTAGCCTTGTAACCCGCCCTAAATTTTATTCCAATTTTAGCTTCTTGTTACAATAATAAAGAATGTTTCAACATAGTTAAACTTTTGAAAATTCACTGCTGTAAATGCACAAATTTTTGAGCATATCTACACAAAATCTAGAAGTACTCATTCTAATAAATTCTAACCGATAAAAAACCCCCAAACCCTCCAAGTTCTGCCTCTGAAATAGCCCAGGTTCAACCCCATACACCCGGTGGGTTGGGCTTCTTCTCAAAAGCCCGGGTTCTTCAATCTCGTACCTGCAATCTGTTTTTCCGGGAGTGGAGGTATGGCAACGGTGCAGTACTTTTCAACAAGTCGTTCATGCAACCAGTCGAAGTGCTTGTAGCGCCGGCTCACTTGAATTGAACTGAACTGTTAGCAACAACGACAGCACTAATACCTCATTTGCACGACGAAGCTGGCTCAACATGCGCTCTTCGAGCATCATCCAGCACACATTGAGCATGAGCACTTATCAAGCTAATACATCGATTAAATGCTTTTAACCATTTATGGCACTAGTAACAATAATAAGACAATTTATGTGGTGCCGTAACATATCCTAAGACAAAACAAGGGCACGGTCAAGAATAATGTCAATAATGTCTTAAATAAAATGACAGAATGTAATGTCAGACTACAACAGAAATAATATTTAAAACAACGGCCTAATTGGTGCTGATGGCGATTAAGAAACTGCTCAATCACTCACACCCCATAGCTCGTCGAGCATTCATCAACCACTCGTTGAGCTGATTTGATCAATACTTGTTGAAGCAGCTCAATAAATGCTTGCAATATCAAACACTATGATAACTTAGGCATTCGTCAAGCTGCTTCGACAAGCACTCATTAAGCACTCATTAAGCCAGCGCGATGTGCGCTTGATAAGTGCTTGCTTGCTTTATCTCATTTCATCACTACCAAGTTACCTTTGCTCTGCTTTCTGACACATGGCATTATTAAACAGATATTTTTATTTTGTTGTAATAACTTACATCACACACTGTGATTTACCTGGTCATAGGAAACATAAGCATCTGCCCTCTGGCAATATTAAGACATTTAACTCTTATTCTAAAGTGTTTTAAGCCAACTGCAACTGTATCTGTGCTTATTAAATCAGTTTTGCAATAACACACTAATATAGCATTTGACCTAACAATAAGTTTCAGTCGTGCCAACATGGCCGCAGGTTTTGGTTATAAAAGTTTCGGTAAAAAGCTGGTGAATAACTAGTGCTGAATCGAAATTTTGGAGGCCCAGAAATTCTCCCAAAGTCGATCTTAAGCTTAAAATTTTATAACAATATTACAAAGACAGGTAATTTTCAGAATCCAGCCTGACTCAAAGCAATGCCAGCAAAATGGGCTTGTTAATAATGCTGATATGCAAAATTAAAAAAAGAAAAACAGATTACACTAACACTGGGTGTTATCTGATAAGCAATGTATGACTTCATTCCATGGTATTTTGTCTCTTTCTTCGGTGACGTTATCTGACACTCGAAAGGACTGTCAATAGGTTGCCACATTGGTCCCTCCGCTCCTTCCTACAGCAACACACAACTCATAAATAATTAAATATGCATATATTTACTAAAATACAGCCATCAATCGCGGAAATGACACAATGCAATAACGATAACCATTAACCAAGAATTAACAAAACTACTTTAATGAGTTATGATGAAAAACTGACAGAAAAGTAATAGACAGAAAATTTAGTTGTGGTATTTGTGGCAACTGAGGTGGGCTGGTGTTAACACATTGCATCATGGTGGATACAGGTTAGAGATTTGTAAAAAAACATTCAACCCAAAACTACTGGAAAACAAACAATATCGAGTACTAGTACAAATTTTCTAACTGACAGAATCTTGAGCTAAAAAATACAATTGTCAGCCATTATGCTGCCATCTGCTAAACACAAATGATTAACAATTCCACTTTTTGCCAAATTATATGGTCCTTATTTGTTGTTACTGTACATTAATCAGACCATTAAAATTAACAGAATTGCCATTTATACAAGCATGGCTGTCAACACTTACGATAATTACGACTCTCTTGTCGGATTCAGGGAAGACTGCATGCAGCGAGTCGAACAGGAATGAGTCTCCGCTGGTCTTTGCAAACTGTGACAACCTGTACATGACCACAGCCAATGCCGTTATGTCACTTAATCACACTCGCTGAGTACACTAAAGACATCTATTAATAGTCTAGATTAGCAGCTCGACCTTCCACAGTGGCAATGCAGGACAACGCCAACTTTTGCTGTCTTCGCATGACCACTGAACATCGGCGAATATCTATCACTCCATATATATTGTTAATTCTCATATATATTCAGCCCATATCTTAAATTTCGCTCGAAATAATACAGGTCTTAAATTATTTCAATTTGGCATACGGTTACTCTAACAATGTTTACTGTGGTCACGTAACTTCTGTGCACAGATGACAGCCCGAAATGAATACTTAAATCCATGCGACAGCTTAAGGCATGGACGACAGTAACTTCTGGCTAGGCTGCAAGAGTGCACTGCCATCATCTGACTATGGTGCTAGCCCACGGGATCCCAGTCTAGGCTATTAACAGAACATCTTTGGGTTACACTTCGTTATAACAGAATCAAGGCTAACATATGACCAAAACTCCCGCATCGCTAGATTCAGTCACTTGGTAGAAAATGCGTCACCTGCTCTGCAAAGGTATCGTGTTACACAATATTACTAACAACACTGTCAAGCCTTGCTCAGGGCCAAGTAAAAGGTAAAGGGAGCCATGCCCCAGCTGGGGTGTAGGCAGGGTGCTCATCTCCCACTCATGGCCATTGAGCCCGTAGGTGGATAAACCACTTTAGTTCGTGACGCATGGCCAGTGCAACGCCAGACCTATGGTTACCTTCCCAGCTGCAGAGCGTTACCGCCCTTTGACCGGTACCAAATTATACTGCTTAGTGACAGAGGCACATGTGTGAACAACTTGCCTAAGGTCGTTACCCAGCAGTGTCCTGGTGCGGAGTCAAACCTACGCCCCTGAGTGACCTCAGGATTACAAGTCTGGCACGTTACCATTAGACTACAGAGACACACAGGGCCAAGTACTGCTTGCTAAAACAAATTAGTGAGTCGGAACACAACCTTGATATTCAATAGGCTTTAAGAGGTTGTCAACGTCGTACAGGTTTATGCAAAATTTCATCAAGCAAAGCTCAGCTGTTTGTAAGTTACCATGTTAAACAGAAAAAAACTTAGCAACAACACTGAAAACGATACTGCCACCAGGGCAGCAAATTCGCAAAAATGAAACATATTCAACTTTCAACTGACATCGAAGAATTGAGACAAAATTGCTACTCCTCCAAAATACCGGGTGGCACTAAAAAACATCCCGAACTTTGCGTAACTATTACGTCGCATATACTTTATAGAGATAAATTTCCTTCCGTATATTTGTAGACCAATATGTACTCTTACTTGCTTATAAATTTCAGTGACCTCACTTATGACACCACTGAATGCTGCTCGGTGATTTAAAGCGAGTTAAAAATCCAATTGCGTAATGACAGCATTCCATCACACTGCATCAAAGCAACTCAAAAATTTCTTTGACACAACACGCTTGACTTCGTCGGCTCAAAAGAATGAATACTGCATTCAACAGATTGGAATCCACTACAGTACTCAGTTTGGAATACCTTGCAACAACGTGCCTGTGAAGGAAGGCGTGAACCATTTGCGAACTTCATGTTATCTCAGACAAATGCCATGATGTCACCATCAGACAGCCACAATCAGAAAAGCTGTAGGAAAAGCATCTAGCAGCAGTAGCAAAGAAGAATGGAAAACATATTCAGCACTTTCTGCTGATCAGTTACTGATGATTTGGCCTACTGTGGTGTTTTGGCGTGGCCTGCGTACAAGCGGCAACGCAAATGATGAACTGCTTGCAAAAACTGCTTTATGCATGTGATGCTATTTTGTTTGTACCACAGCTAATACAGTAGTGTTTTAGGTGAAAATTCCTACACATATTCGAAGATGTTTGGTCATTACGTAAATGCTTTTGTGCTGAGTCATTTTGAACATGCGATTGAATAACGCATGCAAATGTTCAGGACGTTTTATTGCGCCACCCGGTATTCAGCAAAGAAAGATCATGGCAAAATGGTTGCTGTGCGAACTCGGAATGTAGGATCAACTTCCCGATCAAGTCTGCCAGATGTATTGTATTAAATCATTGGATGGCAACATTCACCTACTGAATTTACTCAGTTATTTATTCCCAAATATTTATCTTTAATGTACCGCACCTGTTAAAAGGATTGCGTACAGTGCCCTTGTTGGCTTCGCGCCTTCGCACAGCCCTCCCACCTTCCACATGTGAAGAGTTGATGCTGGCGATATCCTGAATTAATACCAAACACCGGCAATAACATGTCACGTTTTTACAAACTAAAAATACAGCCATTCAGTACTAGGCTGCATCAACGTGATGCCTTTTTATTGATTCACAACCTACAATTGAGTTTTGCTGCCCCATAAATTTGAAACGATGACATACCTCTTCCCAATATAAGCGAATTATCACCAACAAAACAATGTTTCAAATGCCATCTGAAAAAAAACAACAATACTGTCTCATAACCCTTCCAACACCTCGCAACTGCACGAACACCAGATCAAAGTTTCTCTAAATACTGCTGCCACTTCGCCAAACAGACTAAAGGTCAAAAATTGTCTAGTCCTAATGGTAACCCAACTCGAAGCTGGGAAGCATCATCCACATGCAATCACACAGTGTTACCTATCATCCGACTAAACGAATGAAACCCACCTTATTACGACCTTAACCCCGACCAGACAGGCCAGTACGAGATTTGCCTACCCTGGAGGGATCGAAGGCCTGAGTTATACTTGATGGTTGGTTATATACTGAGATGGTTTGAACTTTACCTATAAAAAGACAGTCACACATCCACCGCAAGCCAACCGGGCGTCAAACCCACAACCTCACAATTGTAAGCCAAATGTCGTAACCGCCATGCAACCAAGCTGGGTCTATAATTGCATTACTCTTACTTGTCCAAGAAGAAATGAAAAAGAGGGAAAACTGACGGCAGGAGCATCTGTTGTACTGGAGTTGTCGTCGTCATCGTCGTCCCAATCATCATCCCAGTCGTCGACGTCCTGCTGATGTGCCGCTGCCGTAGCTGCAGTATGATTGCTGACTGGCGCCGAGTTCCACGCAGCAGTCTGCGCCTGGTGGTGCGCTGTTGCCGTTGGCATCTGCCAAGCATTGGGTGATGTCGTTGTCGGCTGTTGCCACGTCGTCTGTGTTGGTAGGGGCGGCGGAGGTATCAACGGCTCCTTAAACGAAGTAATCTGCACATGACAGTTTGAAACGTTAGATATTCATTGCTAGACCAGCAGATCTGCCTTAAATACTGACACTGCCCGGCAGTGTCAGTATTTAAGGCAGATCTGCTGGTCTAGCATAGTGACTAGGAATTTTTCATACCTTATTAAGATTTTACAGAACCCCCATGTTGTTCAACAGGCATTTCTTCCACCACCAGTATATCGTAGCTATAGTTTAAGAGACAAACTATTATTGGCTTATGAGTGCAACTACCACTACAATTACTGTCGACATTTGCTAAAGCAAGCATGAGAACTTAAGGGACCGTAACAGCAGTTGTCATGAGAGTAAAGACAAGAAACCCAGCTGTTGCTGAAATGGCCAACTGTACTGCATGGCAATTTGTGAGCATTAGTGCTGTTTGGTGGGCAAAGAGAAGTCACTAATCAGCAGTGGGAAAATTAGACAGAACATTAGTAGTAGATGTCTATACTCTATAGCCTGGTAATAGTAACAATTCCACTAACAAAGTTTTGCCACAATGCACCATGAAAATTTTGGAGTTTGGGTAAGCACCGCTTTTTTGAAAGAACAGCTGTCTATAGGCGGTCAACGATGGCATGGTTGGATAGGGCATTGGTCAGTGCCTATAGCCTGTCCATAGTAACCACGCTGCTAACTGAAGCAGTTTGGCCACAATTCACAACGCAAGTATTTGAGAGTGCAGATAGTACCTTTGTTTGGGCGACTGGGGTTGGTAGGGAATCCAAATCAGTACCGCAGGGTAGTGGTTAGAAAACTCTATTTGCTTGTTCACATAGTTATTTGGTAAGAGGCACTATATGCGTTACAAACAGACAACACATGGCAGACAGACAACATATCATACCTAAGGCTAGATCTCAATGGTCAGCCAAAAAGACAACGACCATGCAGTCAAAAATTGACTTAGAAAGTAGATATGTATGGTATATACCTCAAGATAAGCCTCTGGAACAAGTCCTCTCTGGCCGCATTCATTCTTTGCTTCCCACCACCCCTCACCGACATCCTGATAATGCCACCATCCACACACTTCTATAATTTATCGAAATAATCACAGATTTCTAAGCAATGTAAACGACAAAACAATCTGGGTCCACTATTCCGAAGGTCTTCTCTTCCAAAAGTCTATTATTTCAAAAATCTGCTATTGACCAACACTAACCCTGACTTTCAAAATAATGGACCTTCGAAATTGCAACAGCGGGCTGGTACAGACGAAATAGAATGTCGTACAGCACGTCATTATAACTAATACATCATAGTGCTGTGTCTGTGATGTACAACACAAAATCACAGTCCTTCCCAAGCCAAAAGGCTCACATCGTACATCAGCTACAAACTGGCAGAGCCACCTTTGCAGATCCTATATAGAAAACAAAAGTGCACAACAAGAATGACAAAATTACCACGACAAAAATTCAAAGATTAATGTAAACTTTTTTACCTGACGTACAATAGTCAGAAGTTCATCAGTATAGAAAGACAATTCTCCAGGACCACCACTTTCAAAATCAAACAATGCTTTGGCCTGCATCATATCAGAAAACACATGCATACCAAGTCAGAGTCACTCACTTTGTAACAGTCAAAATATTACAAATGCGAGACATTGCAACAAATATCACTTACAGTACAAATTTCATAAATACCAGCACATGCGAAAGAAACTGTGTCTGTTTACGGACATTATAAAGACATTTCTGAATTTGATCAAACTGAGAAAAAATGTACAACAGTAGTTTGGAGGAGTCTGATAATTTTATTCTGTAGTTATGTGGCATAAAAACTGTTCAAAGCAATAGAATACAATGTAGACTAACATCAAAAGATGCTAGCTATTCAGACATTCAAACAATACTTGTTCAGCAACATCCTGATAACTAAATGCAGTTCAGCTACATCACACTGGGGAACAGTTCGTGGTGCCAGTCTAAAATAAAATACCATTATTTAAGCAATATGACGTACCTCAGGAAACTTACAATGATGTTTCTTAGTAGTTTTTCACGTTTTTTGTGTGAACATTTCGGGTTAGGGTTAAGGTCAGGTTTGAGGTTAGGGTTAGGCTTGTTTATTTGCACACAAAGAATATATCTGCCATGAATTTTCCAAAAGTGAACATATTCTTCCGTGAATTTTCATGGAAGAATCTGTTCACTTTTGGATATATGTCACGAAAATCTATGTTTGGAAACGTATATATTAAAGCAGAGGAAATAAGCGATTAATCATACAATTAGGGCTGAACGATCTGGTATGGTGACTGCAGAAAAATTTGCATACTGATGAAGCTTAACTTGATTCTTTCACCACATTTGCTGCCAGCCTTACACAGGGTAACTGGTAGTGAGTTTAGGTTCATGGGAATTTTAATGCTGTTTTGCTGCAAATTATCTGCCACGGGCATGTATCTGACAGTGAAAGACTTTTGCAAATCATTCAGTGTTGGGTGGAAATATAGTCAAGAGTTTAGTCGAAGCAGGACATTTGGGTGCTGCCATTTTGGCGCTCACCCTTTAGGCGCTGGGACAGCTGGGCGCTGAGGACGTTTGGGCACCGCCATTAAGGCGCCGCCGTTTAGGCGCTGTGTCATGTCATTGCCATTAACATATAATGAACTAGTTTATTAGTTTATTACGTGTGTGTTGTGCCTGTATGGAAATGAGAAACAATGTGTATACGAACGGTCGTTTTGCGTAAAATACTGCAAGTGCATAAACAGCTATGCAAGTATGCGATTGCAAAAATAGCAGATTTATAACTAGCAATCAGCATGCAGCATGTTTACACCAATTAACAAGTTTAACATCAAACGTGTGGGCAGGGGTTGTAAAGTTTAAACACGAAGGTGGCAATGTGGGCTACCATAAATTAGCATGTCGTTTGCTGTAGCAGCATAGGCCTACTGTGCTGCGCAGTGTTTAAAGTAGGCCTAGCCACATGTCCACACAATGAGGACTATGTCACACATCCCTGGAAACAAGGAGTCACCTTAAAACGCAACCAGTCGCGTCAATTAGAGCAGGCCGACTACCGAGTCACAGACTCAGCAGGGAAAGATTAAATCAGGAAGTCTCAGCATGGCATTGCATAGGCCTAACTACTGACGCTTATGGCATGCAGATGCTGAAACAAACATTAATGCAAGAGATTAGGATTGGTCCCTAAATGTCACACCTTAAGCATAGGTACAGAATAGATGAGATTGGAGTATAAAACCCACCGACCTACCACCCTCATTATTTTTCACCAACTGTTACCATAGCTGAGGACGTTGTGTCAAGATAAGATAGAGAGATGGAGACGGCACTAAAGCAGCACGGCGCCAAAGCGTCCGGCGCCCAAATGGTGATGCCCAAACGTCTCAGCGCCTAAACATTCAGGCGCCCAAACGGTGAGTGCCCAAATGTCACGTACCAGAGTTTAGTGCCATCACTGCCATGCTTTTGACTCACTGCATATAGTTTATGCATTTTAGAAAAACAAGCTCACAGTCACACTTTGAGACATCAGCTGAAAAGCCATGGCTGCTTACCAGTGATGTTTTACTAGTTACTTAGGCTTACAGGTTACAACAGTAGCTAACTTACTATTATTGCTAGCATAATCTGATAATACTGTACTAAGTAGCACTGGCAATTATTTTACTGTACTATGTTTCCATGCAAATTCACAGCAGATAGGCCTAATGATATAGGTTTACTTATTCTCCATAGGCTAAGTTTTCATGGCAGATAACCATTTCATGCTAGCTTCCATGAAAACTCACGGCAGGATAGCGAAAATTGACTAGTTACTTATGTTCTGTGAATTTTCAGGGCAGATAACACCTTGCATTTGCACAATCGTTATTGAAAATGTAAACAGAAAATGGCTGCTCTGTGGTATATTAGAATTATGAAGTCGATAAATATCAAAATAATTGCACGGTTCACCATTCATACAACAAAACTGAATGTAAAGATTCATTATGAATCTGCTGAGGTAAGTCATAATGCTTAAATCACGGTATTCTATTTTGGACCGGCGCCATATACGCCGTCAAATTAATCTATTTTGGCATTACAGAACCAAGCTATTGTGACGCAAAAACTCATGACGGAAGTGGGCGTGGCCGACCCGACACATCCAATTAACACTCTGGACAAGTAAGATATACTCAGCACAGAGCTGACAACACGATGGGCCGTTATAAATGCAGGCGTAAATTCATTAGACAAACGGCAGACACAAACCGCATTAAATAGCATAAATTATGACACCATAAATATTGCCTGAATTCTGTAAACAAACCTGAAGAGCCGCCATATTGCTTTACGTCAATCGAGTGACATCAGTAAATAAGTAAGCTCAAGCTTTCACGAGTAGTCGAGTTATTCGCCGCGTCATCTGATGATTGTCGATAAAACGTTGTCGACTTAATGAGCAGACAACTAACCAAATTTACCAGCAATTCGTAAATTCCGACAAAATGTTAACTCTGTGTAATAATTCCGAAATTTATTTATTGTTTTTTTATTTGATTTAGCTGATAAGGAGGGAAAAATGTTGAAAGTGCTATTGATACCTTTATGAAGGTCGACATAATTGTCTTAAATAAGCATGCTGCAAATTGCGTAATTAGCTAGCTATAAGCTAGATTCTAGAACGTTAAGATTACTAGGTAAGGATGGTATGACGATTCATTGTTGAGGTTTCTGAGCTACTACCTCTAATATAAGCTACAGGGAACCTACTACAAGGTGAGGCAAAAATTATAGATGTAGAAAACGTTTTTTCCCAACGTTTTTTTGATTTTATTTTTAAAAACGTGCATTAAAATGTATCAAGGACTTTGACAAGCACTTTTTGCAACCACAGAAACAAATTAATAGGCCTACGTTATAATGCTGCATGGTAGTTTACTTAGTTAGTCCAAATATTTCAAATAAAATTTTTATGTAGTATATTTGGGTAGTCTAGTGCTATGTTCTTATGATCACACGGTTAAATTAAAATTAAATAAAGTTCTCTTTATTTAGACTATAGTTTCAGTATATGCCTACTGAACCTACAGGATTAGGCATTAGACAAGAGGTTAAACAAATTATGGCTAACGTTTTTTTCAACGTTTTAAACGTTTTTTTTATATTTTTCCACGTTTTTTTACGTTTTTAAAGTTTTAATTGTTATATTTTTTTTGGAACTTTTTTTACATTTATGGCAAAAATGTGTACTTCCTAAAGTTATTAGTCTCTATCGTGGCAACCGCTAAAGATAGAATTTTACCGCCAAATTTCGCGGTAGACTGCATAAATAGGCCAAACACGCTATCTGATAAGCCTTTACTTTTACAAAGTGACAGTAACCATTTTTGCGAGATAACATTATGATTGTGTGCATTTCAACAATAAAGCCAGCCGTCGCTAGGGAAGCTTACTGCTTAGGTTTAAGGCACATGGCTAATTATTCGTGTAAAAAGTTTTCCCATACAACCTAACGTTTAGCCACAATACATCTGTTACAGACGACGACCGACGACAAACAGACGAACAGACAGACGACACATCGTGCTATGACGTCTTAGCCTACAGCAGCATATCTGTAGCGCGTCAAAAATTTAGTGTTGTACACAGGGCGTTGGAACAGGGGGAGCAGAGGGAGCAGCTGCTCCCCAACTTTTGGCACGGGAGAGCAGGCCATAGCTCTTGCTCCCCCAAAAGAGCCTTCTGCACTGCGAT
>Ga0209671_1002385_pt1 | contig 17121 bp, 9 predicted proteins | sample WorMetHERISLAND2_2_FD_187401 | JGI IMG/M metagenome (GOLD analysis project Ga0209671, IMG submission 187401) | Marine gutless worms symbiont microbial communities from Max Planck institute for Marine Microbiology, Germany - Olavius geniculatus... | ecosystem: Host-associated > Annelida >...
GCCCTAGATAGGCAGCGGTGGGCAGCGATAGTAAGAATGGCGTCAGACACCAACGGGCATTGAGCCCACGGTTGTCGATGATGATGATGATGATAGCGCTTCTTACATGAGACGGATTCGTGGCCAGAAGCACAATCTCGGAAGTGGCAGCTGATTGGCATGAGCTAATGATAGCGCAGCGCACTACGCGGCCGTCCATTGCTTGTGTAAACAAACAGTTGGACCCGCCGTTTGCTCGCGACGTCATTTACATGTAGTTTGTTATTTTTTGCCAGCGTAACAGATCACGTGATCCGAAAGCACGATCGCAAAACAGCGTCGCGCGATTTTTTTCACTACGACGGCATGGCAAACGTCTGTGAAAATGATAAACGGGCTCAAAGGGTTATTGTACTGAGGATCAATTTACATCTTGCGAAATCACCGCTGTTTTCTGTCGCTCGTAGTGGGCACTAGGGCGACGACTATCGATTCGATTACCGAATGCTCTGACTGGCAAATTACACGTGTTGTGAAACACTGCGCAGTGGTCCGACAATCATTCATTACCACTAGCCCCACTGATACACTGCGGGGCGGATAATATTTTTGGCGAAATCAGCATAGCACGCAGAATACAATAAATGCTGAAATGTGGCGTTGTCTTGCATGCCCCCACGATAGCGCAGTGTTTATGGGGTCTGGTTTGCGATCAAGAGGTCGCGGGTTCAACTCGTGACCGATTTTCTTCTTGCTAAGTTGTTTACACACACGTATGTGCCTCTGTCATCAAGCATTATAACTTGACATCGGCCAGAACACGATAACACTCTGAAGTTCCCAAAAGGTAACAACCGCGAACATGGCAGAGAAAATGGCAGACTTCCGCCGGGTTTATGACTACGTCGTCTGCGGGCTGATTGCACGCATATAAAAATTATCGTGACATCGTCACATTTACTTCAAACTGTTTTTTGTCAGCTCGCAATGTTCGTGCAAAAATTTCGCGTGCTCATAAGTCATAACTGATGCAAATCTTAAGGTCGACCTTCCACAACTTAGCTTCAACACTACTTAATTCGTGCCGCCCACCTATCATAAGTCTAGCATCTGTGCGTGTTCAACATTTGTTTACCAGGCACTGTATCAGTCTACATAACTATGTCTATGGCTTCCAACGCTTGTACTTCTGTTTCTCCTGCTCATGTTGATGACGACGATGAAAAAGACGCGATAATGAACAAAAAAGTTAATTGCCCAGTGTCCTTGAGGCCTAAACTTCATTACTTCGATCTGTTGTAAAGGATTCGTTAGACAACAAGTCACATTACAAGCTTCATACAACATCTGGACACATAAAGATGTCATCGATGTGTTGTACAGCATATTGGGTTGGTGGCGTGGCGTAGGGTTAACGCATTTCATCTGATCAACGAAGTTACTCTACGAGGAGCCGGGTTAGTTCTTGGATGAGTGACTGCCTACGGGCAAATAAACCATCTCGGTATGTAACCAGCCGCCTATGTCAACTCAGCCTTCCGGGCTAGGTAAATCGAGTATCGGCCTATCTCGCTGGGGTTAAGGCGGGGCGCGTTTACCTGTGGCGGGTGGCAGGTAACATTGGGTGATCCCATACGGCAGGTGACGCTCCGTAGCTCTAAGATGGGCTTCCCATAAAGAGCTATATCACCACCTTTTACAACAAATCGGCATCAAATTGGAGTAAGTGGAGTTTGGGTCTAATACGGACAAGACAATGCCAACGTGTGCATTTATGTCACATTACAGTGACTGCTATTTCTCGTCAACGAAAACACTCGACGGCTGCAGGTATTCAACGCCTCGCATGCAGCCGCTGCAACCGACCATCAACTTGAAGCTGCGTGAATCTTTTGTGTTGACTGCATTGTGTGTCGGAAGCGAGTCCTATACGCATACTTTTCAAACACACAAGCAGCTAGGGCAAGGGCGATGCTCAGGCTCCCAGCAGCCTTGCTCAAATTATCACCGTTTTCTGGATGTATAAAATAGCATAAAAAGTTATACGTATACGTGTTACATCACATTATTGTTATTACTGCATGTGCTCAAAATGTTCTTCAACACGATCACAAACATAAGCGATAGACGTTGACGCTAGGGCCTAGCTGGTCCATGCCTGGCGTTATCAGTGCAAAAAATGGTTTATAGTTTTATCTGCTAATGTCGAAATCATTGTAGCATAATATGTTAGTAGGCCTAACTTTGTTCCCTCTCTGTTTGTAGGCCTAACAGTGCGCAATTTAATTTTTCAGTGGGCTATAATTTATGTATTTCTGCAGCTGAGAAATTACAAATTTTCGATAATTTTTACTGTTATAGTAGTTCTCAATAAAAAAACGTGACGCTTTTATTTTTTGAAAAACTTCGCGAAATATTCGCCGATTTTGATAATATTTGGCAGGCAACATCAGAAAAAAAACTAAACGTAAATGATTATAGTTTAGCCCACATTATTATATAACTGTGGTTACACTACCATGTGAAATGCAGAAGTCGTAGTTTGACCGTTTACAACAATGAATTCGTACTAAAGAGTGCATGCGTCAGCTCGGAAAATTACCGAGACCATAAAATCATTGAAAATTTGCTACATATTTAACACCAATCGTATTTATTTTAAAATTGTACGTCAACGAACTGAAACAGCGAGTAAGCCGCTATGGGTCGCGCGTTATTGAATGTGCTGTTGGCGAGTAGCGTCAACGTCTATCGCTTATGTTTGTGATCGTGTTGAAGAACATTTTGAGCACATGCAGTAATAACAATAATGTGATGTAACACGTATACGTATAACTTTTTCAGAGATAACAACTGTTACCCGTGTTTATCAATATTCAATTAATCATTTCTAAGCCAACGCATACGCTACCCAGTAGGCCCTTATGGATTCATTGTTGTAAACGGCCAAATTACGACGTCTAAATTTTACAAGGTAGTGTAGCAACAGTATTAAAGTGAGGTGGGCTAGACTACAATCATTTACTTCCAGTTTCTTGTGATGTTGTGTGTCAAAAATTATCAAAATCGGCCAATGATTCAAAAAAAAATAAAAGTGGCACGTTTTTTATTGAGACACGGTGTATATTGTATTCTTGTACATGTTACAGTTTCAAAACAAAACTCAAAACATACAAAAATTTAAGCAAGATTTTGTCTTTCGTCACCGATTTTTAGGCGTGCCCCCACTTCTTTTCACGGCTAGTCCTGTACACCCCTAGCTGCTGACGTCTGCCATTATCGTGCATGACCTTCCAGAGTTGGAGTGTTGCGGCCAGCGAACAATGGAACAACGGTCAACTGTGTTGACACTAAGCCCGGCATGCAGTTAACTTCCGCTATCACAGTACCACGTACCAATAGCAGACATAACGCACAGCCGCCTGTAATGACCCACTCAGACACCACAAGCGTTGCCACGCATTAATAGCAATTACCTGCTCTAAAACGTTGTTTTTGTAGTCTAGTTGCTTTCCACAGACTTTAATTCTGCGCAGATAAGTCCTAGAATTATGCAGCGTTTGGCAATCTGTGGATTCTGTTGTTATTAGCCGACGAAAACTGCGGCAGAATTACGACGATGCATTACGCACTTGTGTCGATTCACCAACAACGTCATCCTTAGTGAAATAGAAAATACTGACACTAATGACGGTAGATACGACAACAAATTACAAGCACAGTTTTATGTTGATTCAGTTCGGTTTCTTGTCGACATCTACGACACTATAGCTCTCCATATTTACGTTATCATTTCTATCCCGTTTATTTTAGCGAATAACTTGTTGTAACTTACATGTGGCCGCATACAAAATATTATTTTTCGCTATCCAGACGCCAGGTTTTTCATTTGCTGGTTAAAACATCGTCGACATTTAAATGACGTTTTTACCGACAAACGAACTGATCCGACTGACAGTGTACGAGTTTGTCAAAAAATGTGGTGAAAAAGACTGAGAAAGCCAGTGATGTTGTCCAGTTGATTCAGTCCGAATTCAATGGCTCCAAGTCCGAGTTCGAGTCCTATCAGTTCGACTGCAGGATTGGCAGATAAGGCCAGGTAGTAAGCCCATACTAGTGCTGACTCCTTGCGAGTATACAAGCATCCGAATCATTTCTCGTCATCGTGGCAAATTCATTTTCATCATTCACCATTTTCAATTTTCACATGGGAGACAGAGCAGCAAGACGCGTAATGAAGGCCACATAAAAGCAAACAGGCGTCACTAGATAAGTAGCCTACTGGTAACATCGGTCTAACTAAAATTGATGATTTAAAAACCGGGAGCAAATCTAAAGACATGATAATTACGAAGTATTTTCGTCTGCGCTCGTAAAATGATCATAAATGCGTAGAACGTTCATTTTATTGGTGAGGGTACTTAACTTTTTATCTGTCCCATTGCTATAGCATAGCATGGGACAAATTATAAAATCACTTCTGTCATTCTGTCATTTTGTCTGTCCGTCTGTAAACACTCCTACGGCCGCAATTTTGATTCGATCTTGATGAAATTTTGCACAGTGATTTGGGGCCCGAAAAGTAAGATCGAGTTTGTTTGGGATAAACATCTGATAACTCCTTCCCCCTATTTTACCCCCAATTTTTAGAAGTTTGCATTACGGCCTATGGGGACTTCAAAGCGGTATAACTCTGTCCCCGTAAAAGATAATTGTGCGCTCTTTGCACCTACCCCCTATTTCAAATCAGCGCTATTTGATGGTGTCGTTAAAATTTTTCCCATGCCGACCCCTGTTGCTATGGCAACAAATTTTGGGACAAAATTTAAATATAACTCGGCCACATGAAAAATAATTGCGCGCTATTTTTACCTACCCCATATTTTCGGGCCCGAGCTATCCGATGGTGTCATTTAAATTTTTTGCCTGCCAACCCCTGTTGCCATGGCAACGAATTTTGAAACAAAATTAACTACAACTCGGCCCCCGTGAAAGATAATTGCGCCCTGATTGCACCTACCCTTTATACGCAGCTGCTAGGCTATATAGCGTGGCAATGGGACAGATACCTCGTTCTACAGAACGTATTTCTAGTTGAACATAATTTTTAACATGAAATATTTAGTTCCTTTTTCACACCGCATAACGACCATGCGTCTACCTAGCACCGTTATGGAGATATGGCAGTTTAAAGTACTGTTCTTCCAGGAAGGCTCTTCCAGGAACATAGGTTGGTCGTTGGTCGGAGGGTCGGTCCTCAGTATTACACTGATCTTATATACTCCTCTAGTCCTCTTCGCTACGTTGTGAACGTAGCGCGCGAGGAGCAAAAAATGACAACGACGAGTGTCGACATGATGTGAGGCCATTCGTTTTATTGCCGAGCGTCTCAGGCGTTGACAGTAAATTAGGTCACGTCACGGGTGTTTTAGATAAAATTGTCATTTTTGGTCAGAACGTCATTGACATACAGATGACGTTTTTACAGACTTACGAACTGATACAACTGACACTGACAGTGTACGAGCTTATCAAAAAAGGTCTGCAGTCATGTTGTTAAGGTTCAGACGGCTGGTGACTTTAACCTTTGACATTTTGTACTAAAAATTGGCGCACCTGTTATTTTTGCCGACCGTGAACAACGTTCATACACCGTGTCTCAGAAAAAAACAGTCAAAATTGTTTTTGTCATAACTTTGTCAAATTTCAACTAACTTTGATAATTGTGGCATAAATATGGCCAAAGCGACAAAAATTATGTAAGATCACCATTAAGATGGACTCATTTTTCATCTCACCTAATTTCTGTCAATGCACTACCTTGTAAAACAAAGATGCTCCAAGCATAACGCTGAGTTGTTGTCTCAAGTAAACGTTGTAATGACTTAATTCAGCACAAAAACACTTAAATGTGAATTATTTAGCAGAATTATAAACTTGTTTAACCACTCACTTAATAAATTATCAGAATTTTTGCTCAAAGTGTGTCCTGCATACAAAAACACAATGGCTTAGATGCAACGCCACTTGCTGATAGCAAAATCAAAGTTTGACTAATCAAACGGCATTCACTCATTGATTAGACGTATTTTTACCTCATCAGTCAGCTATTTTGTTGTTTGCTGTTTACTACCGTGAAATATTTTACACCACAAAATTATTATATCACGTGGCACCCTCTGTCAAATTGATGATGCAAAAGTGAGCAATCTGATACAAATAACCACCGTATAATGTAACAATCAGGAGCATCTGTGTTTCACACGGTAGTGCGTTGACATAAATTCGGTGAAGTAAAAATTAGTGCATCTTGCATAATTTTATCGTCTTGGCCATCTTTGTGCCAAAAAATACCAAAGTTGGTGGAAATTTAACGAAGTTATGACAAAAACAATTTTGACCGTTTTTTGAGACACGGTGTACTAATTTTGTTTTTCTCTGCGTCTTTTGCGACTCAGAGGTCCCGGCCCGTACGGGACAGGCGGACGGGCAAGACATGTAAGTCTAATGTGTTGTGGTCTGCCCTGAAACAGCCGTGTTAGTACTGGCGAACACTAGCTGTAGCATGCAGCTGGCGGCGTCACTCGGATGATGAGGACGATGATAATTCCTGGTGATAAATTACAGGCACGTCTTCATCTAATCCTTGTAGACTTCCGGCGGACGTCGACAAACGACCGGCGCTTCTTCTCTGCAGTAGGCATAACTATGGAAAGCCGATCAACGCACAGACACTTTGAACACTTGCTCTGATAATATGAACAAGAAATTTAAGCTAATGTTCACGAGACGCGCGAAAGCTATAGCAGTTCCTGTCGCAACCTGTCAGTCTATCTTTAGCCACTTCGTCGCAGTTCATTCTTAGAGTATGCGCTGCAGCCGAAGAGGGCAAAAATCAATTAAAAAAACTCTTATTTTGGAAGTTCAGGGTCTTTCGAGGTAATCGATGTTGATACGACTGACAAACTCGTCACTAGTGCTTGTTGTAATAGGCAGCATGCCCATACCTATCTGCAATCTTTTTTCACGAAAGACTGGCCAACAACGGTAAAATAACGACTTTTACGGGAGTACCGCTCTTTGATGCGCTGGTGCGCAGGTTTCCTTGAACCTAGAAAATCGAGACTTGGACCATCGAAATTTACGTTCAATGCTAAAAATCTTATATGCAGCTTCTTCATGTCTATCGCAATTAATTTCGGTGCAATTCGCTCTTGAAATGTGTCTCGCAGCCCGAAATCGCCAAAAAATCCATAAAACCCCCCATCTTAGCGTTCAAGGTCATCTAAAATCATTGAATTCGGTGGCAATCGAAAACAGTGTACAACTTTCTATTAGTGATTAATAGTAATCTCGGCTCTATCTTGCACCGTTATTAAGATACAGCGACTTATTGACTAAAAATCGCAATTTTTTTAACCCCCACTCATTTCGCGCCCTTGTTCGGGGTGACCCCTTTCGAATTTATGGAAAAGCTTTACGGTTTCTAAAACTAGAGTCTTCCAGGCAGCCGACGGTGAAAATTTGGTGATACTAGCTTGCACGGTTTTTGACTGATCCATTTGTGTGACAGACGGACGGACGGACAGATTTGCGATGGCTAAGACGCGCTGAATGCAGAAGCTGCTTTCGCGCGTAAAGATCTCTTTACGTATTACTGCTGGCGTTACTTGATAGTTAACTGACGTGGCGGTTGTGATTTTATCGGAGACTTCATATCATATTTGACGGTGTTTTGCATGCCGTAGAACTCGCAGCCAGTTTTTACACGGTACAGTGCGAACATAATAAAACCAGTGGTGGATGGTTGTGCATATGCATTTGTTTTAAATTCCATCGGATATGTTTCTGTCAAAATCGGCCCACATCTGACAAAAATATCACAAAAATAAAAAACGACGTTTTTAGTATAAATTTATAATAAACGGTTATTGCCAGGTGGGAATTAACTCTTGACTGCAGAGCATAGTTTGTAGTTCGTAATTGACGCATCGGCGCTCCATAAGTGCGTCCCGGCAGCTGTAAGACACAATAAATGCCTGCAGCAGAGAGTGATGCCATTGCTTCAGTAGTGTGCGCTCAGAGTTCGTGCAGTATCTGCTAATAAGAGCCTGTAACCTTGCGTCTTGGCGCTTGCTTCTCGATGCGTTTGTCGAAGCGTGAACACGTTGCGTTTGTTGCGTAGTTCCCTGGCGTCGCTTGCGTAAAGTTGGACCGTACGCAAGGCCTCGCTGCATCGTTCCAGGTCTATTTTTAGTCGGCGTTTGTTATACAGCAATACTATTATGCTAATCTCAAGCATCATGGGTCGTCGCCAGGTTGTTCTCGGTTTGTGTCTGGCTCTGAATGTTGTGGCGGTACTGGGAACTAGACGCCAGTCGTCGAGTGCTGTCGACAGCTCGTCACAATCACAGTCGGTGTCGAGCAGAAGTTGCGTCTACAGCTTTCAGGTCTGGACGCCGAACCAGGACGTGCTGGCAAAACTTCGACGTCTCGAGCAGCGCTGCGACGCTGTACGGACCGACGTAGACCACGAGGTCAGATACCCCCGTGGCGTAAAAAGTAAGAAAAGAAAAAAGGAATTAATTTATAAAACGTGAATTGATACACATAACATTTCGTGACAAAGAAACCTCTAACGCGTTGAGTTTCGGCGCTCTGGTGTTAGCTTTTTAAACACTGCGGAACTGTTGCAGTTAGAGGGCTGAAAATTTTGATGCAGCGTTGTTTACATGCAGAAATTGCAGCGAGTGGCTCAACAAGACCACGTGGGTCTGCCTCTATAAGCTACTTTCTATAATGGCAATTCAGTTAAGTCCAATGATTGTTGAAATCAGTTGAAAAGTGCAAATTTGTGCGAAGACGGTCTTGCAGGATGAAAGTACCAAAAGTCGGTGGTGCACAGCACAGGCAGCACTTGACAAATTAATATGATTTAAGCCAAAAGTGATGAAAGAGTCAACGATAAGTTTTAGTTCAGCTGCAATTTTGATTTTCAGTTCCGGTTACGGTTAATTTCAATATCGCTGTGAAAAAAAACGGCGGATGGCGGTGCAAATATAAAGACGGTGGTGATGATGATGATGATGACGTCATGCTATGATGCTTGCTGCTGCAGCTCAGCCTGATGCGCAGTCGTCTGGCCAATGACATGATGGAAGCCGTCAACCTGACTCATCGCGTCGAGAGAGCGGTGCTCGAGCAGAAGCTGGAAGATGCCGAACAGAACTTAGCAATACGCGACCTGCGACTGGACTGGGCCAGCTTCAAGGCGAGGACGAGCACCACCGATAACGGTCACGAACACATCGTCGACCCCACCTCTCTTATTGGTCAGTACTGTGTGCGTACTCAGAGAGTTAATTGCCTGTGTGCGTATGTCGCGGCTTTATAGGAGTAGTTTTCTTAGAAAAAAGTATTGATCTGCGTCTGAAATAGACCGAGATTGGTTGATCGATAAGTTTATTTGCCACAAAACAATTCAGACAGTATCAACGCAACTCTAAAATAATCTTTTAGCGGTTTGCTAGAGAGGCACTTTTCTCATCAATCGCCAGAAAAAAAAACAAAATATCGTCAGGCGCAGAAGTGCGTTTAAAACCTGTCTTGTTTGCTTTTATCTACTAACAGCCAAGTTATTGACCATAGTAATTTACTCTATGTTATTTTTTATACGATCATAGTGATTGTTCGATTGATCATCTAATAAGTTCACATGTGTCTAGTACTGAAACTTTCTCTTTGTTATGTTTGTGAATTCGTGCTGCACACACTAAGGCTGTTGCAAAATGTTACAAAATGTTAGCGGGAGACAGTGTGCCGATGTCGATGTCGACTGGAGACGTGCGTGAAGTATCGTTAGAGCAGACCGTCCAGCAGCTGAAGCATGGACTTGGAGACCTCAAGGCCGAGTGGCTGCTGATGAGGCGAGATATACAGGAAGTCAGAATGGACGCCGGCTCACTTAGAGCCAGTCAGTCAGCCATCAAGGACGACACGGCCAGGCTCAAGGGAGTCATTGATGTTGTCAAGACGGAGAGCGGGCGTCTCAAAGCACAACTGGACCAACTTATGTCACTTGTCAACAAACTTCAATCCAGTGTACGCTCCTCCATAAATGCACTTAGGCCTATAGTCTACTCAGTACTGGCATAGGCCTACTGGCACATATTCAAAGTATTTATAATCGTGACCTCGAGAGTGGAGACTAAATGTTTGGACTGACTGTCACCTCATACTACCCAAAAACGTGCACTTCCACTTGCAGTTTTAGATTTTGCAGGTCAGCAAATAACGATTTGCGTCTTTGTACAAAGGCGTTGCTTAATAATTTTTTAAATAATCATCTTTACACGCGATATAGCGTCGTTGGTGCTATGTTGGCGATGCTAAAACGTTGAAGGTGTCTATAGCTCTTCATGTGAACCCATCTCAGAGGCGTCACTTGTCACACGGGATCACCCAGTTTTACGTGCCTTCTGACACACGTGAATGTACAGCGCGTTAACCCCAGCAAGGCAGGCCGGTACTCGATTTACCTGCTCCTGAGGGACGAAAGGCTAAATTGATCTGGTGGTTAGTTTATGTACAGAGATACAGTAGTTTATTTGTCCGCAGGCAGTCACGCGTCTAAATACTAACTGAGCCCGGTGTAAAGCAGGATTCGCTGCGTGTGTGGTCGTGGTGTAGTCGCTAATGGACGTGTTGGGTGGTCTGACGAAGACCAGCGTCGACGCCAACTACGACACTCTCAACGTCGAGGACCAGCTGATGTACAGACTAGGTACCAACTGAAGCACAGGCCAGATGGGGTCGAGGGCCAGCTGACCGACCTGCGCCTGCTGACGTCATACCTCGAGAACGAGGTGAACGTCATCAGGCAGGAGAACGCCGACTTCCGGCGCGACATCATGACGTCAGCACTGCGCGGCCAGTCGACGCTGGCAGCCGATGACGTCAACAGACTGATGGATAAGATCGTTGAGCTGATGAATGGGACTAATGTGAGATCACCATTGACACGACACACGGCCGCGGGTTTGCCACGAGGTAAACCGACTGTTATGGGCCTCGGCCATTAGCACTGCTTCTTTTTTTACACTTCAACCACACTCAGCTTACACTGGTACTATTTTTACAACTTTTGACCAGTCGTACATGCATCATAAAGCAACCGACGGTGTACTATATGCGATCTGCATTGGCGTGGTTTAAATACGATACCGTAGTGTCTGAAGTGCATCGCTCGTACTGCGTACTTGCTTATCCACTCTAGCGGTGCAGTATTTTGTACGGATTGTTGTCTTTTAGGCGGCATCGGCGAATGCATCAGAATTTGCCACAGTGTGTCTGTCCGTCTGTCTGTCCGTATTACACTCCTTGATTTTGCTCAAGCCGTCAAACGGAATGGAACGTTTTATGGCTCCAACTCCCAAATATTCTGAGTGTTCGCACAAGACAGGCGAAAACTTTTTTGTATTTTCTTATTATTTTTGCTGATCCGACAATCTCATCAGGTCTTCTGGGGCTGCTGCTGCTGCTGCTGATGATGATGATGATGATATTGATTACTTTTGGCTAATCAATAAATTAATCAATGCATTTACTCCCGGAAGAATTCCATATAAAACAGAAACAGACAGTAGTTACTTTTCAGTTAGAGTTGTTTATTACAGTTTTGGTTACAGTTGGAGTTACATTTTGTTGCTTTTCGGTTGATTCAAGTAATACACTACCTGATACAGTATAGCCCTACTTTCTGCGTTCTGTTAGATTGTCAGGACGTGTATGAGCGCGGCTACCGAGTCAGCGCGGTCTACGAGATCCAGCCTGAAGGTGCATCTTACCCTGACGGTGTCTACTGTGAGATGGTGAACGCCAGCGGGTGGACGCTCGTTCAGAGGCGGGTCGACGGCAGCGTCAGCTTCCAGCGCGGCTGGAACGACTATCGGCATGGCTTCGGCGGTGCTTACAGCGAGCACTGGGTCGGCACAGACACACTCCACTGGCTAACGACTCAGCGACCGTGCCGACTGCGTGTCGACCTCTGGGACTGGGACGTGACGTGTTCACCTCTGTGATCTTCATCCTGATCTTGATCGTCTGGGACTGGGATGGCGGCAGATCATACGCCGAGTACGATGTTTTTCGTGTCGACGGCCCGGATGACAATTATCGCCTGCACGTGCGCGGTTACCATGGCAACGCAGGTGCGTGCAAACACAGCAAGTTACTCGTGCCTGCTTACGTAGGGTCTACATTTTATAAGCAGCTAGAAATATGCACCAGATATTAAACAGTCCCATGCACGCTATGGAGACGCTGCTATACCGAACGCTACAATCAACGCTCAGTTACGATACGGTAATTCGGCGCACGTGGGTGACGGTTGCAGGCAGATAATTTGGATTTACAATTACAACCAAACCGCTGCAGATAGAGAAACGGTTACAATTGACAATTGGTATACTATCGCCGACTTTCTACGACGTACCATTTAGCCACAAACATGCATTACAGAGAGACGACAGACAGACAGACGACATATCGTACTCTTTGTTTGATCTAACGTCGCCGAAAAACTGGTGCCAATGTTGACGTCGGCTGCAGGTGATTCGCTGAGCTATCACGATGAAATGGCGTTCAGTACGGCGGACCGAGACAATGACCTTCACATGTCAAACTGTGCCGAGGAGAACGGCGCTGGGTGGTGGTTCAACAGCTGTTCGTCAAGCAATCTCAACGGAGTCTACCAGTCGACTGGTTGGTACGCGGATCCTCCGGTGAGCTGGGCCATGGCACCGGAAGGCGGCGCCGGTGACTCAGACGACTCTGATGGCCGGCGTGATGCCGACAGCATCTTCGGCGACGGACTGTTCTGGTTCACGCTGAAAGAAACCGAGTTCTACTCGTTGAAACGCGTCGAAATGAAGATTAGGCCCAGCGAGTAATTGGAACCGAACGTACGTCGAGATGTAGGTTGCCCGAATTCCACTTGCTGAGATTTGCTGAGGATTCGTTCGACGACAAGTCGCACAACAACACGCGGTACAACACGGATCAAACGTTTTTTTGGCAAATCTGTAACAACTTGCACGACGAGTCCATAATTATAAAATCGAAAGGCAACAACAAATATAAAAGAGAAATAAATCTTGAAAACAACATGGTCTAAGATTAAAGTATATAATTAATAAACTTGAGTGGCACTAATAAAATTGATAAAAGAGTTCAGATAAAAGCGATGTTTAAAGAGAAAAAGTAATGTTCGCTATTTTATATTAGGCAAAACCATAGATGAATACAAATTCAAAATTTTGTTCATGCCGCTTCTCTGGTATTTATTTATGGTTTTGTTTTCAATGTTTATTCCTCTTTTATAACATACATGCATGTCGTGCATATGTTATCATTTGCATGTAAGACGAAATTGTATCAATGTATTGTAGCACTGACTTTATGTATTGTGTGACGCCGTAGTTTGTTCATGTTCGAATTTAGTTTGTAGCCTAGTTACTATCCGTTATAGACGCGAGTTTTTACTGTGTTTTAGTTTCCGTTTAATTTGAGTTAAATCTGTATAATTAGCAAGTCTATCAGCTAAAACCATCAAGAGGTCAGAACTCAGAAGTCAACCTTGCTTGGCGACAAAAGTTCCCAGCAGAACGTGATGTGTTGTAACAGTATTGATAAGCAAATGAATATATTCCAGTGCTAAGCTCTGCTAAGAATGGTGCTGCATCTGGCAAATACAAAGTTGTTATTTATACTGGTGAAAAATTTAAAATTCACAAAACAATCCAGTTCGCTAGCAAAAATTTTACTTCCTGCTCAGGCCAAGCCCTTATAATATTCTTACTTTATCAAAATTCATTTATAATTTGTTGCGAAAAAACAGCTGACAAAAATCGACAGACACAAAGCATAGCGTCGTTCGGTTCAGCTGAAACCAGCGAAGCGTGGAGGTCGGCTGTGAGTTTATTGTTGAGCGTTTTTAAAGCATCTTCACGCCAAGAGTCACTAGCAAAGGTCACCCGGTAGCACTGTTCAACAACGCGGCGACGCGTATAATACAGATAGGACAACGCGTATCAAACGATCTCAGTATAGGAGTGTGCCCATAGCGCGTATTTCTGCTTAAGGCGTGAACTCAGTTACTTTAATGTGTTATGAATTGGTGGTAAAGTACAGCATGTTGTGCAAATCGAGAAAGTGAAAGTTAATGGAGTTTGGACGTAGCGACGTAATGATGATAGGCCTAATATAACTGCTACAACTGGGCCAGAGATTCGTGCCGACTACAACCATTAACAACGCGCCAGCTAGCACAAGTTTTTCTTTATCTGACGATTTGCCTGATGTTCGGAAGTTTCTGGACATGTTGTCATGCGGACGCGATAACTTGTTTCGCACTTGTTCTTGCATTATCTAGTGTGGATACGACGTTAGAACAAGTATTATGATAGCTAGTGACTGCAGATTGTTATTATCTCAAGTTGTTGGGGTCACGCCCTCTGAAAGACCAGACAGCAAAGCGTTGCAGTAGTCCAATCTATCCACTAAAGATGAAGATATTTTGCGGCTGGTTTTCGCAGATATTTCACGTGCAAGAAAATAAACGAAAAAGAAAGAAATAAGAAAGAAGACAAAGAGGTTAAAAAATACCCAGAAAAAAAGAAGAAAAAAGAGGAATCATGAGCGAATCCGTAGAGATAATGTCTGACGATGACACGGAGAGCCGTACGCAGTGTAGGCGTTCATGTCTTTCCGACTGGCTGCTGTACATGGGCTGCACTTTACCGAGGTCAGTATTCTCAGTCTACAGCAACTCGGCTCTGTAGGCCGAATAAACTGATGTAAAACGAGTCCAGGACAGTTCAGATAGTGGAGTTCAGTTCCAGGACTTCACTATAATGCCTACATCGATTTTTGTGGACTCGGTCGCTATACAACAAGTTGTACAACAAACTGTACAACAAATCCACAACAAATCGAAAACAAGAAATCTGAGCTAATGCTCGTGAAACGCGCGACGCAGGTTAAGGTAAGGGTAAAGATGTCTACCCCAGAAGGGCGTAGGCAGGATGCTCATCTCCCTTCCTTTGGCCTTTGAGTTCATGGGTGCATAGACCACTGAGTCCATGACGCATGGCCAGTGCGACGCCAGACCACTGGCCATGCGACGCAGATTGTCTCGGTCTATCTCCAGTAATTTCGATCACAATTTTATCTGCGTTGTACCATAAAGTCGCAAAAAATGACCATAACCTTCTGTTTTGGATTTCAAGGTCGTTCATTGTCGTCGATTTTGGTACTTCCGGAAAGATTGTTAGCAGTAAGCTTTTGTCTGTCTGCAGCCATTCTCATGTTAGATTAGTCGACAGTAGCAGAAATTGCGCGTTTTAAGGGGGGGGGGGTACACAAGTTTGATGTTTTCGTGCGGAGGACTTCTTGAATCTAGGGAGTCAAATGCTTACACTGCTAAAATATGCGTTTAATATTGAAGCTTCGATGCGCAAGTTGTCTCCGTTTATCAGTAGCCTAGTAATTTCGACGCAATTTACTCTTCAAATGTGCGCGAAAAATTTAGCAAAGAGCCTATTTTGGTGGTTAAAGGTCGTTCAAGGTTATCGATGTCGGTATTTTTGGAAAGCTCGTCAGCAGTGCTTGTTACGACAATCAGCATGTTTGTGCCTAGCCTATCTACAACCGTTCGCACACTAGACGAGTTAATAGCAATAAAATAACGAGTTCATAGGGGTAACTTTTTTTGACACCTTCGTTCGAGGGAAATCCTTTCACCCAGCGATACAAAATTTAATTACAAAAAACTAAAGGCCAAACGCTATCATATGGTGGAAACCCGAAGTCTCTATCTAACCCGAGCTTGAATCGAGTGTCAGAGCCGTATTAAGATCAAGCCGAGGCGGATGCTGTTGTTCAAAAAAGGGCCTATTTGTTTTTGGCATTCGAGACCCACCAAGAGGCCCAAGATCCCCGCCCCCTTTCCCTTTCCGCAACACAACCAGACCCGTATAGTATTATAGGCATACTATAACGCAACCATGGCGAACAACCCTTTACAACATTTTTAGACTTTTATATCTCCAACCACAATTGCACCTTATATAAACTGAACAGTATTTGACGCGCTACAGCTATGCTGTACGGCGTCCATGGCACGGGTTGTCGTGTGTTCGTCACTCTGTCTATCTGTCCTTATGTCACAGATGTACTGTGGCTAAACGTGCCAGGTTGCTATTGATTACTAATAGAAAGTCGCGTATTAACTTTTAAATGTCATGATAATTATTGACCTTCGATGACCTTGTCAGTACTGCGACAGGAACCGCATAGGCTGTAGCGCCTCTTTTCTAGCGACAGCTGGGCTTTTTGTTAATGAATAAAGTACACGTGATCCAGGGCTGTCGAGTTATCATATACCGCTAATGCGGGTGATAATCCCTTTCGGCCTTTCCCTTATTTCCTTCCTCCTCTTTTTTTCCCATCCCTCCTCGCCCTCTTCTTTCTGTTTCCTTCTTTCCCTTTCCCCTTCCTTTAGAAGTAAGACCCCTTAAACCTAATAAGGATTTGCGGGAACGCCGTCACCTCCATCGGGGGCTCTGAAGCGGAGCCCAAACCCAATTTAAATTTCGTGCATTTTGGTCTTAAAATATGACGTTCGGTGGCATCAACCTGTGAGAATCAACTGAGCAGATTTTAAGCAGCTTAAACAATAAAGACAACTCGTGACCAAAATGGGAGACATTCATCGTCGGCGGGTGATAATTGACTGCTCGGCTTAACTTGGAGGTGTTACCCGTACAGTGCGGGTGATTTAGCCGATTGGCGTGATCACGTCGATCTGGCATGCAAGCACTGATGTAGCCATGAATTTGTCTTCGGGGGCACTCCTACGCCCGCTTTCCCTTCCATTTTCTCCCTTCCTTTTCTCCTTCCTTACGTCTTTTTTCTTTTCATGCCATTCCTTTTTCTGTCTTCCCTTAAATCCAACTAAGAGTTCTGGGAAGCTGTAAAATTGGCAGGCAAGCTTCAGTTTAATGTATTACGTAAACGAAAAGAACTAAATCTGTTTAAACGGAACTAAAATGAAAGAAATGAAACAAATACTGATATGTAAAC
>Ga0209671_1002386_pt1 | contig 17121 bp, 9 predicted proteins | sample WorMetHERISLAND2_2_FD_187401 | JGI IMG/M metagenome (GOLD analysis project Ga0209671, IMG submission 187401) | Marine gutless worms symbiont microbial communities from Max Planck institute for Marine Microbiology, Germany - Olavius geniculatus... | ecosystem: Host-associated > Annelida >...
GTCGTAAATCGCACCGATTTTTGACCGTTTTTTGCCCTCCCAAATTTTAAGGGGGGCGATGCCCCCAAAATTTGTACTTGCGTTAACACCCCAACATAGAGACACGTCAAGTGCCAAAGTTTCGTCAGGCTACACCCCCTTACTCCGAAGTTATAAGCGCTAATTTATTACATTTTAAGCCAATTTTTGACCCCCCTTTGAAAAAAGTTGTAAGGGGGGGCCACCGTCCCTGATGGGGGGTGCACTAGTAAGACTTGGTCATTCTCTAGCGCGTGTAAAAATTTGGGGGTGCAGCACCACCTAGGGGCCGAAATATGGTCTTCCGAAATATGCGCTTTCGGTGGGTACCATTAAGAATCTAAATCTTCAAGGTTACTGGACCAAACTTCACCGGACTTGTTTTGGCTAACGCAGGAGGAATCGCGATAGACGGAATGGCTATTCGATTTTGAATATCTTCATTTGTTTCGGAGATATTCGCCGCTGAACTGCGAAGTCGTCCGAAATCGGGCGAAATTTTGCATGTTTTTTGCCCCTGAAATTTTTTTGGGGTGTGCCCCCCCAAATTTTGGACCAGCATTATAAAATTGGGCCTAGTACTGACCATCGTGCAAAATTTCACGCCTTTCAGTCCACGCATCTCGGAGATCTCGCGTTGAAAAAAAAATTTAAAACATCTGGGCTAAAACATAAGCCCGCTCCGCAAGCTATCGCTTCCGGACAGACTAATAATGCGACACCATTATTTCGTAGACCGACCTTTAATGTACGTATATAGCAGGTGGCGATATACAATAGTGGCTCGCAGCACAGGGGACGCCTCGTGTATGCGACTGCACGCTCTTTCGTGGCCGGGGGACCGGAGCCTCAGGAAGGTGGCGGGCTTGGTCAGGCCCAGACCGTAATGGTGTTAAGGTCCCTACAGCACCAAAGCCCTGATCAAGCATCGGCGTGCGTGGAGGGGACAGTGGCCACGAAAGAGCAGTTTTGCTTCATTTTGCTTCATTGTATAATTCTTGCCATAGCTACTAGGCAAGACAAAAATGCAATTTGTCGGGTTTTTGCAACGATTTTGTCCAGTATTAACCTGCAGCACGAAGCAAATTAATTGTAGTAGATAGCGGACTCAACGCTCCATATGCACTGATAGTTGCTTAACCCATTAGTGCAAGAATTATTTTATAGTTTGTCGTCAAACTAGGTGTCCCATTTTTGGGATGCTATGCATGAATGGGTTAATCAAAATTGAATATCAGGTTACCACCAAGTGACCCAAAAAGCTATTAATCATATGCATTATCCACCCTTCGGTTAAACTGCGATTCATTTTGCCACTATGCCTGATGATAAAATGCACCACTTCTGCCTAGTGCTATAATAAATTGTTTTTTAAATGTAGTTTATATGTCATAGTTTGTGAATCTTCCTGGACATGCAGTAATCGCCACTGGTGCATTTAAATCGTTGCTGGTGATTGTTGACAGGCGCAGGCGTTGCTGACAAAGAACCTGCTTTATCAGAACCTGGATGCAAGTCTTCACCGGCTGGCCATCTGTACTCCTGCAGTGTACGGGTTTCTGCCACGGTCGGTGGAGGCTGGCACCAGCGGTGGGGGTGGTGGATGTGACGTAGTGACGGCTGCACAGCGTGACACGGCAGTCACGCACCTGCGCTTTCTCAACATCTTCTGCAACCTGCGTCACGACACGCTCGCTCACGCCGTTCAGCTGCTGGACCTGGTGCTCGGCCGAGTGCAGGTAACCAGTTCGCTGATGATGTTCTCCAGTTCAGTTGGTAGTGTCAGTAGTTGTAGAACTTTTAAAAAAGTTTGATGGTGGATGCGCAGTGCACACTTAAGAGGGAATGTCTTAGTAGGGTGCTTTCCCTTCTTAGTTGCCAGATCAAGGGGTGGAGATATACTAGAGTGCAGTTTGATGACACCAGGTCATCGTCAAAAGTGAGATGGAACTTTGAAAAATTGGAACAGAATCCATCTCTGCCATATAGGTTCCGCATCCATTGAGCTTTAGTAGAGTTATTTCACATAAGTGCAACGGAATACAATATTACAGTAAAGACAGATAACAGCGAAAGACAAAATGTAGAGCTAGTAATGATTATAGTTATTGATCGACTGAATTAGACTGATGGCTGTGTGTGTGTGGTGTGGTTTCAGGTCCACCCGAAGTTCTTGTCATCCATATCAACATGTTGTCTGTACATTGCTGCCAAGGCCAATGAATCGGCGGTGCTGACGTCGAGCCTTCGTGACCTGCTGGTGCTTGGTCAGTCCGGAGGCTCTGTAACTGAACTGATTCACACGGAGCGACTGATTGTAGAGCTGCTGGGTACGGAGGTAATGGAGGCAGCGGCTACGTGCAACCCACTAGCTTTTCTGCGCATGTTTCACAACATCCTGCTCGTGGACTGCGGAGTAGACAGCGGCTGTCTGCCAGCGCTCGACCTTTCGCTGCTAGTCAGCAAACTCGAAGTCATCATGTGCCATTTCGACTTTACCCGCTTTCACGTGAGTCAAACTGTTTGCCGTGCTTTAAACTTTGTTGTTGCAAATCACAGTCTTAAAGAAGGAGAGCTGAACGTGAACAGGAATTGGCGTCTGTGACATTTTACTGTAGTAGAAGCATACTTCAGTGGCCATAATTCAAACTGAAAATACAATAAATGCTTTGTATTGTCTCTTCACTGCTTTTGTTACGTTTATTTTTACATCATTTCTTAATTACATATGTAATTTAATTGCGTAAGTAAGTATTTATGTATTAAACGCTTTAAACACACTCGATGTGCTTACTGTGCTAGTGGTATGAGAAGTACTAAGTTACTGTATGATGGATTTTTAGTTTTTAATTTTGAATACAGTATTCTTTTAATTTCGAGGACTGTTGTTTGTGAATGTTGTTGAAGAGAGTTCCGGCAGGGATTAAGTGGTTTGTGTGCTGTGCAGGCGGACTTACTGTCTCTTGCACTGCTGAGTTATAGCGTCCAACAAGCGTTCAGTGATTGTACCGATCTGCTGCCTGTTGCTGAACTGCAGTATTATTGCCAAGTATGTATAGTATGTTAGCTAACACGTTGCTACTGTTATGTAATGTTGAGACTTTGTTTGTCACATGTTTCTCTGTTTAGTCAATCTTGGAAAAAGCTTAGTGAGACTGCTTTCAAATTGTTTTGCTTGAGAATTGTTGTAGTATGATATAATGTAGGCTGTTATGTCAGTGTATAGTGCAGCAGCAGTACTGTAGCAAAAACTGCAGAGAGAGGGTTTCCTTAGGTAGTCTTGAGCCTGCAGTGAGGTTATACTAAGTATTATCAGCGCCCCTGTAAATCTTTCTTTTAGCACATACTGGCGCTTTACAAGTCAGATTATTATTATTGTTATTATTATCTCTTCCATAATCAGTGTAGGTCAGTGATGTGTCCTTGAGGACATGTCCTCATCCTCGAAGCTCCTTGAGGACAAATAGCTGTATCCTTGTTTTCATCCTCATCCTCGGGTCCCAAGTCCTTGGTCTTGAGGTAAAGTTCTCGGCCGTAATACCAAGGACTTTAATAAATTCTATTTATTAATTATTACTAATTTATTACCAACAGTTTGAACACAAAACTGAAAAGGTGTTGTACGTCGCTATTGTCATACCGAAACTTGTGATGCTAGTAATTGAAGCCCACTCAGAAATGTCACATTGGTCTGATGTTCTTAGTAGCATCCCACAGGGTTTAATATTTGGGCCTATTCTGTGCATAATTGAGGTCACTACCATCTTCGACATCTGTCGAAATCGACACAAAATCATTAATCAGCATTACCACTGAACAAAATATACAACGTTAAGTTGTACATAAATACAACGTAAGTGAAAGTTTGTCACAAAAGTTAGAACCTACTCAGTCTGGAATTACAAGAGTCACGTCACAAAATGTCATTTTTTTGTTTGTCTGATATTTTTAGCATTGTTGGAATGTTGATCTGTTCCAGTAGTATGATGCTACCAATGATATTTAAAATGTTCAAAATCTTGTTAAAGTCACCCCAGTTCATGGTGATGTGTCGCTGTAATAGTGGCATTGGATGTGCTTGGTTTTGGCTTTTAGTTTTTCGGCCTTGGTCGTTTTGTCCTCGGTTTCAAGTCCTTGTCCTTGTCCGCCTCCTTGGGTTTCATTGTCTTTGTCCTTGGCCTTGTCCTCGAACACAAAGTCCTTGATAACATCACTGTTATAGGTGCATAGGTAAATGGAAGTGTGCCTACTGTAGCTGGTAAAGACCAAAACCGTCTTGTGCACTGTGCAGGTGTATTAACTATTCAGTAATCACTGTAGTCGGTTGACTGTAGAAGGGTGATTTGTTTTGTGTCTGTGTGCAGATGAACGATGCGACGTTCGTGGAGTGCTGTGGTATGATTGCCAACTGCCTGTCAGTCTATCAGAAACAGCCGACCCGCACGCCACGTCTGCACCTGTTGTGGTCGGTGTCACGCCGCACGCTGCACAAGATGAGGCCCAGCACTCGCGCTGCGCAGGATCTGGAGCCGATCATGGAAGACGAAAGCCTGCGAACGAGCTTCAGTAACGACAACGACTCATCGCCGTTTGACAGGTATGCTATAACTTTCTGACTGCTCGTCGGTCATCATTGTTGATGGTAAGATGTACTGCTGTGTTGCACGAGCTGTTTCATTCGAGTGCCACTAATTGTGTTCTTCAGTCCATATTGGTGCAATGGCCGAGTTTTTATCAGCAGAATGATACAGCCGGAAACCAACTGTCGACTTCTATTTTATGCTAAGTCTCGACTGTTTGTATGAAAAAAAGTTCAAAATTTTACTTTCATCTTTATAGCAGCTGAATTAACATTATTTCAACTGTGCGTGCAATGAGCAGGTGGTGAAGTTTTTCAGGTAGCACAGGTTACAGAAAGGCGGCAAAGTTACAACGAATGGAGTAACTGTTTACAGCCAGTCACTTTGTCGTGTAAATTGAGATTGCCGATAACTTCGTACGACTTTTTTCGTGACATATGGACACCTCGGGAAGTACAGTGATCAGATTTCTTCACCTTTAGTTCACTCTTTTCCTTGACATTCTGAATGCTGTCAAACCCCATCGGAGACCCAGTTTAATCTGGAGCAAATTCATAACAAATGGGCATATTAAATAGTGAAGACGACAGGAGTAATATACTGTAGTAGGTGCAGTTAATGACCGATAGTAATGAGTGTGGGTGATGTTGTGTTTGCCAGTGAGGTGGACGATGGTGCAGGCAGTGGCACTGGTGACTCGGCTGCAGATGCTCAGACCATTGAAACCTAAAGAAGCTTCAGCATCGTCTGTCAATCGTCTTGTCATCTCGTTTGCTGAGCGACAAGCTTTTTATGTTTGCCGGAAGTTACATTTGTTCTTTGCCTAGTTTCTGCACCATTTGCACCTTGTTATGCCTAGGTTGTTGGAGTTTAAATTTGTATGTGCTAAATTGTTCATTTGTGCTGTTATAGTACGTGGTGCACAGTATGTTTACATGTCCAAGTAGGCAAAATCTGAGATTTTTCTCAGCATGGGTAAACTTTTTAATATTATTTAGTTTGGTTCTTCCAGCATGGAATTGATAATATATTCTTAAGCAGTAAGGAAATCCGGGTCAGTTATTCGGTAGGATTGTTGTTCTGAAAATGTGAAAATGTGTTATTATCATATCAAGTAGATAATGCCACTTGAGACTGTATTTTGCTGAGTCCCCATGTTCTGGAGGAATGCACTAAGTTGCTTGTAGTTTCAACAGAGTATGCCGGTATAGTATACGCTGTTGTGTGGGGTTTGTTGGAGTAGTGTTGTACACTACAGGGGTCTCGTGCTGCAGGATAATACTTTTTTTAGAAAAACAGCCAGTTTTTGGTCAGCATTCCTACTTTTTACGAATGACAAATATTAATTTTAAGGTAGACTAAATTTTGTTGTTACCGGTTTTTCTAGTTGCAGTTTGGCATTTTTTTTGCAGATTGCAGATGTCGTAAGAAGCTTGTTTAAATTTACCTCTGTTCTGGCTACTAGTGATGCAGAATCATTACTCATAGCAGGGCACACAGATCATGTTTTCAATCGGCCTGTGTTTGAGACCCCTGTGTGGTATAGTGCATGTGGGTCTTGGGTCGTAGGTTCGTTACAGTTGTTGGTGCTATGCAGCCAGTGTTGTATAATTGGTAGGCCGTGGCGCTGAACGAAATCCGCAGTGCGAGTGTGGCATCCATAGAGATGTTGTGATAGTAGTACCGATGATTGCATTGGTCAGTTGGTTAATTTTTCACATTCGTTGCCGTCTTTCGTTCGTTATTCACTGCTCTTGGTCGACGATGCAGCTGACGACCGTCGTTTGTTTTGTTTTTTTTCCAGGCATTCGTAACTGCTTGATGAGTGATGTCGTGCACACAGTAGTAGATGCAATCTGTCCAGTAGTGTTTGGAAACTGTAGGCTTTGATCAGGCAGAAGGGTACTGCATTACCGTACGTTATGCGTGTTTTGTCCTAGGTTCATTTTGCTTTCATCGAACTAGTTGTTCAGTTTACACCAGTACACAGTATCCATCGCTAGTCTATGATATGTTTTGTTGGTTGATCTGGAGCGTCAGTCAATCCCACTGAGGCAATATTGCCATTCTGCGGTGATGGATGTGTTCTGTTGTGTTTTCTTATCTGCGAATTGTACCAAATCAAATAAACAGCACTAGCAATATGTTCAGAGCCTTCATCGGTGCAAAAATTCAAACTCTCGTTGTGATATAATACTCAGTATGAATGCGTTTTTCCTGCTGATTTTAGAATTCTTTTATCACATGATTTGGGAATGTTTGTTAATGATAGGAGTGTATCGATGGAGTCTGAACTGTATTGGGCTAAAACTTTATGCTGTGCTCAGTTTATGGTCCGCTTTCATATAGGCTGCCAGTTTGAATTCTGGTTGGGTTTTTGCTGTCTTAGCTAGCATGATATTTGCAGGTTTGAGATTTCTTGTAGGCCGAGTACTTCAGTTAACACACACCGTGCAAATTTTGTGTTCTGATGTCAGTAAATTGGGGAAAGATAAAGATTGAGACTAATGTAGGGTGCAGAAAAGTATCTGGGGTTTTTAGTTAGGATGTTTTTGTGAACGGGAATCGTTGCTGTTATGCATGGAGACAGTGTGGCAGTTTGTTAGCTTACAATCTGCACAGCATTCGGCAAACTCAGCTGAGTGAGCTTGTTGCATGTCGGCATTTTCCATGTTCTAGTATTTTGTGATACAAATAGTTTGATCTCCGTTGTTGAATTTCCAGACCATACCATTCTAGTCTCCACCAGTGTGCGATGATGAGTGCTATTTATAGAGTATGCCTGATAATATATGCAGCCTGCTATTGCTTCGGCCTATTCCAAATCGCCCAATCCTGTTGTAAATATAAACTTCCACTAGTTGTCCCCCAGCGGATTTGAAAACATTGAACTTAAAGCAATGGAGTCGATGTTTGATGATACACCTGTAGTTTGGTGCCGAAGCTTTGGACTGCTGCATGTTTTAGCCTCAGGACTGATTGTTTGGAAAGCATGCAATCATTTTGTCTTGTCTAGCATAGCCATCAGTGTGTGTGTTGTTTAATTGCAAGTCTTTCGACGTCATTGTTTCGATGTCATGTTTGCCACAAGGTGTAAGATCAGTGTGTCAAACAAGTCTAATCATTTGTATCGTATTTTGACTTTTAAATTAAATGGTGGCCATAGGAGTAACTTACTTTGTCATAATTGTTAAAATTGATGGCTGCTGATTCTTGTCTATGTGTTTGTTTCTTTTTGCACAATTATCAAAATTGCCATATAGTCTATCATGGACTTTTGCATCTAAATACATGTCAGTGTCTGTTATCTCTTTTAAGAAAAGTAATCAGTTATTTTTATTTCAGTTATGCAGAGCACACGTTTGCAGTGAAACTTTCGTTTGTGGCGAAACTTGTTGAATGAATGTTTTTAATCATAGTTGGTAACAGACTTGACATGGGCATTTTGCGTATTGTAGTTGAATTTTATGAGCTGCTTATTGTGAATTTTAACAGTGTGCATTGAATTCCTGCCGTAAATGAATGGGTGCAACTCTTCTTGACAGTCGTTGTCAACATCTAACGGAGTTATTTGGCTGTTTCTGTTGTCGAGATTTTCGCATTGCATTTATATTCTTGCGTGTGCTGGTTTTCACAGTCGGCCTGTTCCCGTTTGATTTTTTTCTCTCTGTCGTTGTCCGAGGCAGATTAGATTTAGGACAACTAATGGAGGGTTGAGCAAGTGCGCAACTTGCCGCAAGCAATTGTGTTAGTGGCCTTTGTCAGTGGTTTTGCTCACACTACAGCAGCAGCTGTATTAATGCTTAGGGACCACCGTTTTCTGCGCACCGCAAAATTGTGATGTGAACTGTAGAATTTTTGCATTTGCACAGAATTTGGTATCGGTCAGTTGTTGGTAGTTACTTTTATTTTTCTAATTTAAATCAAAAATTGCAATGCTGTTTGACAAAACTGCCAACCTTCTGAAATCAACCAACTATTTCAGCAGCCAGTCAGCAAAACTCGCAGCTGATGAAGTATAGTCCAATCACTGCTTATTGAACATTTGATGCACATAATGACAGGCATTTTCATATTTGTAATCTCAGATAGTTCCCAATTTACTTAAAAAGTAGGAAACCACAAAATTCGGACAATTTGCTACATTAACCCACAGATTTTGGAAAAATTTGCCGCAGAAAACCGTGATCCCTAGCCCAGTGCTTGTTCATATGACATTCAGATCTGTGTACTGCTTGATTTTAATCATATCATTGCATGCGTCATTGTCTGTGTGTGTGCATTGCACATTGACAGTGCGTTAGTCTGTTGTGACGATTGCTAGCCTTCAAAATTGCAGTTCAACGCTATTGTCTGTAGTCCGAGTCTGTCTGCGTTTATGCATCGGTGCTATTTGAAAACATCACAGACGTGCATTTATACCACATGAGTGCCAACAGTGCTCATTATTTCATAGAATTTAAAGCAGTCTGGTGCATTTTTCACTATTTTGGCTGTTCTCGGAGTATTTTTTACTGTTAAGCAAATAGTTTTTTCTGCTGTCAAAATTCAAAATTTTTACATCTGACACTCCTGATGGTGCTGCTTGTAGTTCCAAGGCTGAATAGTAATGCCAAAAACTGCTGAGGCCTTCCACAATTGTACTTGCAATTGTATTACAATGTGTACTATTCTTTCTTAGTCGTACTGTATCCCAAGAGCCAACTTATCACTGTGCATTAATCATATTATGATATATACTGTGGTTGAGTTGCAAGCGCAGTGCTGCACCAGTTGGCATTCATTGTTTGCAGTATTTAGATGACTAGTTGTGCTTTGTTAGGATTGTAGCCTAGCATAATACTGTGTTAACGTAGTCAGTATTTTGATTGACACTGTTCAGTGTACTCCAGTCGTGAAAGCCCTCATAAACGAAACTTTCCTACAGTGCTTCGTCTTTCCACAATGTCTTGCTAACTGTTAACGTCACATAAGAAGCTTTTGTTTGTCCGTGCAAAATTACTCAAAATGTCACGAGCAGATTTTTGTCATTTCTTATCTGAATTCTTGGTTGGTAATGTCAAATAATATACACCGTGTTTCAAAAAAAACTCAGAATTGTTTATCTCATAACTTTGCTGAATTCTTACCAACTTTGATAATTTTTGGCACAAAGATGGCCAAGACAATGGAATTGTGTAAGGTCGACTTATGATTTTGCCGCACCCTGTAGTTATGACAAAAACAATTTTGGCTGTTGTTTTTTTTTTTTGAAACACGGCGTAAATGAGCAAAACTTTTACCCTGTTTTTTCATCGCTGTTTTACAGTTTTTTTCCACAGTGAAGGCTTGTACTTTCGTATTTTGCTAAAGTCTTATGAGCAAATCTGAACACGTTTCCAGCATGGCATTCCTTTTTTGAGTTTCTTGGACTGGGAAATTTCGGTAAGATGTTTGTAGGAAGTTTGGTGAAAGTGGGCTGAGCTTGATATCCCGTCGTACCACAGTGTAATGGACAGTGCTGGTGTGAGTTGTAGTCGTCCGCCAAACCGTCGTTCCCACTGTTCTGTTCTGTTTGAGTACTAACAACGTTGCAGAGGCTAACAATCATTCCGCGTGTTACTGTTGGCAGCCATAGCTCCCGCTGCTGCGATGCTGATTAACTCTGCAATTATTGCTTGCCGGTGCACTTAACAAAGTTGGTTGTGATGCCGACGATCGCTGACAGTTTGATTTGTTTATATTTTGTGTATTATTCTTAGTCAAATGAGTAATTGTTAATAATGTATCTGTGTGTATTGTGTGCCAGAGAGAAGAAAAAACTACAAAAAAAATAAAAAATCGATAAAAAAAACACGAGAAAAATGGTGATCACTTGAGAGTCTACATTTGCGTGCATCTCCTGCATGTGTGCGTGTTTTCTAGTTGGCTCAAGTAAATGCTTTTAAGGAGTGTATTTCAACGTGGCTGTGGCACAGACTTTGCTGTTTTGTTGCTGCAGTGGAGATTAATGCGAGTTACTGCATACACTGCTTCTTCACGTTGTCGTCGTCTTTATTTTGTTGTTTTTATCCGCATTCGTTCGGCTGCCCAGAACGGATGATCGTTGTTGTGTCAGATGCGTTCTGAACGTAGCTCAAACGTTGATCAGTCATTCAGTTGCATGTGCTATTAATTATTGACGATAACCTCGATGATGCATTCTGTGAATACGCTGCCCATTCTATTCTAGTATAGCAGTGGCCACTTGACGTTCCACTGTGTCTGAATTACTTGATTTATGTTTTGTTGTTTCTATTGCTGTATGTCGGTGTTATGCACCTTATTTGAACTAATCATACTCGCAGTCTGTACGAATTCAACACTTGTTTTAAGTAAATGAACACTGATAAATGCTGTACTAGGTATAGACCGTACAGTGGTGTTATATGCGAATTCTCAATTTTTCCGTGATCCAAACTTACAGTGGTAACAGAGGTTGCAAGAGTAAATTCATATTCCATCATTTGGCTTCATTTTGTTACTAGTTACACTGGACAGAATTTGTTCCTCATGTCGGGCGTGTTCTTTCTTGTGTTTGCATTGACTTCTGTTCACCGGTTTTTGCATGTGTATATCGCTCAAGCCTTAATATATGTTCACATTCATTGGATTGCTTTGCACCATTTTGTTTATCTGTGTTGTGATTAAATCTTTCAAGCTGCTGTGCAACTGTGGCTGTACAATTAGTACTTGGTACAATATTCTGTTTCTGGTCGACTTGCGGCAATGCTCTAAATTCAGAACTCTGTGTATTCCATTTTTATCTGGAGAAGAACCATACATAGGGAACCATGTTAAGAACCGGTTAGTTTGTACGTTGTTATTCACTTTGTTGTAGTAATTGTCTTGTAGGTGTATGCACATGGTTGTAAAGTCACAGTTCGTTCATGATTTGTGACATTTTGTACAGCGTATGAAAAAATATTCTCGTTCTCATTGTACTACGTTTGGCTGCTGAACGTAACCATGTCTTTGGCATGTTGTTCTAACGAAGTTCAGTATTCATGCCTTACCTCGACAGTCCATTTTCAGTGATGACAATAATTAACCAACATCTGATCTCCAGTATTGACAGTGATTTAATGGTTAAATGATGCTAGCAACTGAACCTAGTCTCTGTTCCTGTCTCTGACCAGTTGATTGCTTGATGGTATTTCTGTTACTAACCTGCACAAGAGCATGGAGTTACTGTAGCTAACAGTGTACAGTGCTCGTGTCAGTTGAGTTGAACCATTCACATTTCTTCTTTTTGTTGTTTAATAAATGATAATTATCTGTTTGTTGTTGCTGTGCCATATGATGGCCAGCTTGCGAAGTAACCACATCAAGTTATAGCGTACATAACTGACTGTGTGTGTGGCACATATCATTGTTGCCTGATGTGGCCTGACATTTGCAACTTGCAATTGAACAGCCTGGCAAGCCTTCAGTGTAAAGTCCGACCTCTGCCGTAACCAGTAACGTTCTTGTTTGCAGATTAGTTCTAGTATTTACAGTGCTATCTTAAAGGTGCAGTTGTAGTTTTTTATCCATAGTTATGGGAGGTTTTTTGTTGCAGTTTAGCTGCAAAGACACTTTACACAGTTTATGTTATAATTAGTAATATGGTATTATTGAAATCGAAACTTACGCATAGCTGTTACCACTGTTGTCTTGATTTAATAAAGGCAGTAGTGTAGGAAGTACCCAACAAAGCTTTTTACTTGACAAATTCTGGCTCTGAATTAAAACGCCAAACTTTGACTGTGGCATTTCAGTTTGATCGTTATCCGTCAATAATTTTTCATTGGGTGCATTATGATTTCTTTGCAAAAATTTGCTATTACTTGATATTTGTGTCCAGGACATCGCTATTCTATGCAAATTCACTATTGTGCCGTAGCCGCTATTGTGAGCTTCGTAATTGGACGGTTAAAGGGCGTTGTACACGGTTACTGCTGAGGTGCAAGCATCGTTGCGTCTTTCTCCTTTGCAATGAGTGCAATATGATACAATTGTTGTATGTGGCATTTCATCCGTTGTACACCTCGGCTTCGTAGTACGAGTTTACCGTATGACCCTAATTGGCAGCAGCATTCTGTTACTGACTGTGCGTTATGCTATTCATTCCCTTTCAAATCATTAGTCGTTTTATATGTGTAATAATTTCTACTTATGTTTCACCATGATATTATTGCTCGTCTCACAAGCTATGCTCCATATTGTATGTGTATTATACATACATCCAATAAAGTCCACATTCACGTGTATAACTTCTGTGTAGTTGTGCATCCCAAGGTACACGTATATTACAAAGTTTTGATTTGACTACACTTATGTCAGTTATGGGTAGTGAATATTTGCCACAGTGCTTTCCTTACATTCAGTACTGTGTTTTCTACATGAAGCTGTTAGCAAAGTGCAAAATTCTTTTTCGGCAGTCTGTAGAATGTTGTTCTTTGTACAAATTTGGCATTCTTGCACCATTTCTAGTCGATTGCCACCACTGCTGTCAACATATTGACCATTCTGTCCAGTTTTGATGCTGTAAAACTTTGAAAACAAGCTTCCAACTTCTGTCAGAACAAGTGATTTAGAATCCCTGGCTTTTGTTATTGACCTGTCTTATCTTGAAACTTGGTTGACATTGAGCGAGCAATGCAGAATTGGCCAAATTTAAATGCACTGCAGAATATGTTTATATTTCCTTTTGTCAGAAACAGTAAATGCCATGGCCAGATATTGGAAGTTTTACGGTATTCATTTTTCCATGATCTGCACTTGATGTTGATGTCACGCGGTACATACGGAGTTGAGAAGGTGTGTTCTGTGCTGGTGTTTATTTCTGTCGATGGCGCCTTTGTTTGCCTTCGGACTAACTGCATTACGTATTACTATATATCATTCCGTTGTATTTATCCGCGAAGCCTAGGCTAAGTTATGTTTAGTTGCTGCTGCTACTTGCTTAGCACTATTTATGAATGAAACCAACATCCGAAGATGCAGATATACAGTAGTTATTATGATGATGATCTGTTACAGCCATCCGTTTATGCTGATTGTGACTTCCTGCATTGTCCATGCACATAGTGGGCGCTACCGGGAGGGGGCATAACCTCCAAAATTTGGTTGGGTCAGCCACGGTATTTAACAAATTGCACATCTGCCAAGAAGCTGTATTGGGATTACCGTCGAGCGGATAGCCAAACTTTGTAACCATTTTGCCGAATACGTTGCTTGATTTTCTTTTAAGACTCGCTGCCCGCAATATCTCAAAGCCCACTGTAATTGCTAAACTGTAACAATCTTCTACCGTTCTGTTAAACATTGTGCTGACCGTTGCGCTACATTTGGTAGCCGCATTTATGTCAAATTAACACTGAACTCGTATTGGTCCACCCTTCTCCCGTTTCCCCAGTAATTGTGTCATGTAGTGCCCGCTATGTCTGCGCGTAAATGGCTTTGTCTTTCAGCAGTGTCAGCGTCTCTGAGATTCAGTATTTTGCGACCATTGCATGCCACGCGATGATGCGATGCTGTTATTATTATTATTATTATTATCGTAACAGAGACGAGACAGTGTTCAGAACACGGCAGGCTCGGAATTATCATTGTAACAACTTCATAGTAGACTTGTAGTGTGCCTTTCTTCTTAGCTCTTGTACGCTAGCATTGCCAGTGGCACTAGCCTATGTAAGGTATTTTTGTAATGGTTGTTCAATGTTCATTCGCTGTCGATGGTGTTGTACATCAGCGGTCTGCGTTCTGCAGGTGCATTTGCTTCTAACCGTAATGGCGCTTGCACACCTGTATCGAAATGTAACAAAACCACCGCAGAAGAACTTATTTTGTTGTATTGCATTACATGCCAGCCTCTGCAGCATTCGATGAACCCCATCTCTGTTGGTATTGTTGTATTTCGTTGCATATGTGCAAGGTTTGTTGCAAGCGATGTGGACCTCTCAGTAATTGTACAGTGGCCTACAGAGTTTGCTGTGTGCTACCGGTATACAGCGAGTGCTTCAGTGTTGTTGTTGTTGATTGTTTAACTCGAATAACTTTCAGACTGTCGTCGGACAAGCATTTCCGCCCCGGCCGTCGCTGCCGTGTTATAACTTTCGTGTTATAACTGTGAAGCTGTGACCGTATAATTTTATTTTTGTCCTAGCCATTTCTCAATGTGATTGAAAATTTCTTTGCTTTCTGCCTCAGTGTTTCTTCCCAATTTTTTATGAGCACTAAAACTCCACCAGGTATTAGCTGTGATAGCTAAGGGGGCTAATTAGCTCCGCGGTAGCGGGCCATAGATATTTGGGGATTATGCTACTGCAAGACACATTCAACACTCTGTATAGCTCAGATTAAATCCCTCTTTATTCTACATAAAATGTGAAGCGATGCACTCGCTTCGACAGCACGGCAGCGACTGAAGTATAGCGAACTGCTGCCGAGTTGCTGCATGCCTGAGTTAATAGCTGGGTCTGCTCAATGTTAGACTACGTCATCTCCTACCAATAACATAACGTAGTCCTGTCAGACCTACTGCATGGGTGTGCTCGTTTGTTTCTGTGTGGATCGGCTGCAGCTGCTGTTGATAGGTTTGACGCTAATAAAAGATCTCTCGCACCGCTTCGTGTTTTCTTCAGCATTAAAGAAGTTCTGTGTTGCTGTTATTTGGGGGCTCAGTCGGGATCGATGCTCGATTACCCGCTAGGATAAGGGGGCTGCAGCATAGGGCCCTTGATTTATGCGGTGATTGGTAGGGGCTGGATCCCGGGAAGGGAGAGCTAGCGGGACGCAAGGGGATGGTATGTGAAGAGAGAGGCTGTGCATAAAAGAAGCAAAGAGTAGGGAAATGACCTCCGTAACTCTGTCCATCGTAGTAGTGCGGCAATTTTAATCGGACTTTTGCCGGAATGCAGTATAGTGAGCCAACTAGACCTATATTTTGGTGACGCATCTCGTTTCTAAGTTAATAAGTAAGTGTGTGCATATTTAAAGTGCACAATGTCAGCCAGTGGCCGAATCTGAGGCACTTGGCTGAGCCGCTAGGAGAGCAGTAGGCCTGCTGGAAGCAGTGAGTTTTAAGGAGGCGACGGAAAGTGTATGCAGAGGTAGAACTACGGATGCTAGAGGGTAGTGAGTTTCAAACTGTGGGGGCTGCACTGCTAAAACCGCGGGAGGCAAAGGTTGTGCGGACATGTGGAACCGACAAGAGATTGGTGTTGGCAGAACGCAGAGAACGTGTGGGAGTGTGATAATTGAGCAGAGAACGTAAATAAGCTAGTGGAGAGGAGTTGAGAATGTTGTACATCAATGTGGCAAGTTTGAATTGCAGATCCTGGAGAATATCAGATGAGCGAGTACCACGAGAGAGAGTGACCCGAAAAAAATAACACTACTTTGTGTTCATTAATAGTATGAGTGTGATGAATTCATTATTGAGCGAACTCTCGTGCTTGTATAAGTAAAATAAACCATTTAGCCTTCTGAAGTTAAGCAGAATTATAAGTGATGGACTGTCAGTTAAAATGTTCCTAAACTTCAGACGCTTGATCCGCGATGCCTGGCAAACGCAGGCTTGCAACCGAAGGCGAGTACACATAACTGAACTGAGACATTGTCATTTCAGTTCATTTCATTTTTGTCGCTCCGTACGTAGTCTCGCAGCTGCCAGTGCAGTTGAAGGACCGCAAAGACACGTGCTTAATAATATGAAGAGAAAGTAATAAGCAGGAAGTTTTAGAAATTGACGTGGAAATACTGAAACAGCATAACCGTAACAGTTGGTGAACACTGTAAAGTAAAGAAAGCAAACATTCTTGATTTGTTATGTTGATTTAAATTAATCACAAATTGTGATGCGATTATAGAAGTTGTGCCCTGGCGCCGCTCCCTTTTGCTGGGCTCAGAGGCAGAGGCAGGTTGCCTCGGTTTGCCTGACGTAGTTGCGCCACTGAAACGAATAACGAGCTGCAGCAATGTATGCAGCACGTTGCAATTCTGCAGCTCTTCGAGGCCTACCAAGCAAACTAGCAGCAGTTACGTGTAGAGTAGGCCTGGCAGATTGGATGCACGGGCTGATAGTCATAGAGCTATGGTGAGCTAGTGTGCAGGCCCTATAATATAGGCTTACGTTCTGTAGCCGACTGCAGAGTTGTTTACTAAAGTCAAGCAAACGGACCGACGGTCGCTCCGCATTGCATTGAAGATTGTGAGTTACGCACTCTCTGTTACTCTCTTCTGTAGTGTTCTGCGGACTGAAAAAATGCAAATACTTTTTGAGTTGCGTTTCTCGGGGGTGGGGAGGCAGAAGCAACCACTGTAGATCGATAGCCGTCAGTAGCGTAGCCAGAAATGTGAAATGGGGGCTCGCCTCTCGGCCCCTGCCCTTCCCTCCTTCTCTTCGTCCCTCCCCTTTTTGTCGCTCCATTTTTCTCTCCTTTTTACCCATCCCCTTTCCCTCTTCCCCGTCTTCTCCTCCCTTCCCTCCCGTTAGAAGAAGGACCCCTGAATTCCAGCT
>Ga0209671_1002387_pt1 | contig 17110 bp, 11 predicted proteins | sample WorMetHERISLAND2_2_FD_187401 | JGI IMG/M metagenome (GOLD analysis project Ga0209671, IMG submission 187401) | Marine gutless worms symbiont microbial communities from Max Planck institute for Marine Microbiology, Germany - Olavius geniculatus... | ecosystem: Host-associated > Annelida >...
ACCACGGGTACACCCGTGGTTCTGTTTTCATTTGTGTCACAAGCGCGGTTCAACCCGCCATGTGTTATATCTCGGTGCCTTTATACTTGTTACTTATTTACTGACATCCATTAGTCAAAATTACGTCAGCAACCGGATGTTGTTATGAGAAACAGATGTAAACAAGAGGGGCGTGGCATGTGCTGTTTCAATGATAGTTGTTTGTTACTTGTCAGTGGTTTGTCAGTTGATAGTCTGTTTACTACTCTGTACATATGAATGCAAAAACATTTTATGGACGTCAACCGGGTCATCCTAGCCGGTTCCTACGTCAGGTTGTATCCACTAGTCTACCAGATAATGGAAATGTGAGTGATGCAGCTGATGCTTCTGATGGTTCTACATGGGTGGCGTTGACCTCCATGATCAGCTGAAGTGCTACTACTGCTACGACCACAAGTCTAAACGCTGGTGGATTAGACTATTCTTTCACCTTCTTGACATTTCAGTTGTCAATGTATACATACTATATAGACACTGTTACAAACTCCACTGGCCTCCACCATTGAAATTCAAACCTGACAACCAGCTGGCTTTCCGCACAGAAATAATTGATCAGCTTGTCAACCATTTCACGTGCCGGAAACAAACCAGACCTGTTGTTACACCAGTTGTTTCACTTGTACCATCAGGACATGAAATCACTGATCTGAGACCACATGGAATCTGTGCTGGTCGGTGTGAATTCTGCAGTGTTGGTCCACACAAGACTTCCGGAAAGTGCAAAGAGACACAGTACAGTTGTCCGAAGTGCTGAAAACTACTGTGTCTAGTCACTTGTTCGGCAGAATTTCACAAGAAACATGTCCCAGACAATTAGTTTCACGATACTTGTACGTAGCCAAACACAGACTGCTATTTTCTTGTTTGTATATTGCCTGTACAGTGTTCCGATAAAATTGCAGCTATTTTCTAGAAATAATGTTGTGACTCAAAGGGTTAAAGGTGTCAATTTGTATAGCGCATCTCACATACAACGCCTCTAATGCACTTTTTGTCACTAACCCGAGCCGCCAGCCGCACGGCCACCACGTGCAGCCTGCAGACACAGGCTAACGCAGCGGCTGGCTAGGCAGCCCCAGTCAGCAGTACTAAGGTCACCACCTTCCGTAACCCATATAAATGAGTTACTGCTCATTTTACCGTCCCATAAAGGGTAGAAGTCTGAGTCGACCTAGCTGGCAGGCTTTGCACCAAGATGGTTTACCTGCCAACAGGCAGTCACCCATTGCAGTACTAACCGGGCCTGGCATAGAGTAACTTCGTTTCAGCCGAAACGCGTTACCAACTACGCCACGCCATTCTGTTGGTGTCTTGCAGATGTTATAACAATAAGTTTGTTTCCAGGGTTCCTACAGGTCAGGGAAAACTGGAAAAAGTCAGGGAATTTGTGTGGTCAGGGAAATGTTAGGGAAAAATATTATTTTTGAAACATCAGATACAGGATTATTCAGACTCCAGATATCTGTGATATTTTGTGTGTCTCTAAATATTTAAAAGTATTTGCTTCCGTTAAACGTCCAAAAGCTAGAAGTGTTTCAGTTTCAGGGGGCTTCGCCCTTCTGACCTTCTGACCAGGCCCTCTGTCATTTGCATATTGCTCCATGAATACAGTTTCATTACCTTATGATATACGAGTGTACCATTGCTGACATTTGTGTGATAAGGTTATTGTTTCGATAAGGTCAGGGAAATTGTCATTCCATGACTGGAAAAGTCAGGGAATTTTGCTAGAGAAGATCTGTAGGAACCCTGTGTTTCATTTTTTTCCTATCTGTATAGAGATTTAGCAGTTAGTAAATTTAAGCTGGGTTTCTGAAGCTGAAGTCCAGATGCATATGGTTGTGTAGCAGATGTGACTGTAAGTGAACTGTTTGTAGCATAGCGTTGGCAAAGAGAGAAAGTCTAATGAAAGGTTCTGGCAGCAGTGAGTCGAGGAGTATCTGGCACATGGTAAAGAGCTTCACAATATCCACATCCGCTGAAAGTGAGGCATCTTTTTGTTTCCATGTTCTCAAATAGTTTTTTTGTGTGTGTTAAATTTGACTTGCACGATTATTCTGTTCTATTAGTGTTTTTTTCTGATGTACTGCACTGGTGCAGTAGTTCTTTGGTGAATATTGAGAACTTTGTTAATCATTTGTTGTTTTGATGGAATAGTATTCAGTTCTTTGCCTGCGAGCTGAGATGAGCCTAGAAATAGATTCAGTGAATGAGTTGGGCTGAAAAAATAAACGAGATAGAGTGGGCTGGACCAGTCAACATATTTTAGGTGGCCTTTTGCACATATCGGTAGCTGAATTATCTGCATGTATTTTTCATTTATTTCACTGTACTAATTTGGTAAAAATAGAGTTTTTTAAAGCTGTTAGTGACATCGTGTTTAAGTTGCACTGCATGTATACGGTCGGCTCCACTTATATGCAAGTCGGTTATAAGCATACTCCGCTTGTTTGCACGACATGCGTCTAGTCCCATTTGAGTTTATGCTAAGTCAATGGCAGTCAACTTCGCTTATAAGCACCAGCCATATATGCACAATTCGGCTATAAGCACGCACTGTTTTGGTCCCAGTGCTATGACTTACTTTGGTTATAAGCAACTTGGCTGACACAGTGCACATAAGACCACCTGTAGTCAGCTACTTAACGTTCACTGGGATGCTGGTGACGATGTCTAAACCCCAGAATTATGCGGGTAGTCCGAACTAGTGAGCACCACGCATCATGTGGGCTACAGTGCATTGCTCCACCCCAGCAGCATGCAGCATCATAATGAACTTCAAACGGCAGTCTGCGGGTCAATAGTGCTAGGCCACCTGCTGTCTGTGAGAGTGATTAAGACGACAGACAGGCGGGCAGCATGTAAACTGACACTACTGGAGTGACCGTTATCAGCTGCTACATGCTGCGCCTGATGTTCGCAAAGGAGATGAGTGGGCAACTGTTTCCTGTGGCGTGGATGACCGCCTATTGTAACTGCATGTTGTAAATGACTGCAATGGTCCTAAAGCTAACTACGGTTAAATGCACGCTCCGCTTACATGCATGTCAGCTTGCGGTCCCAAGGCCTTGCATATAAGCGGAGTCAACCGTAAACACCATGTTTCAAAATTAGCTTCAAACATGCCTAATTCAGTTTGTAGTTCATGGATTTCAATGAAATATCATACACTGCATTATATTAACATTACTTACAGTCACACCCATTATGATGTACGCAGTTTACTGTATGTGCTCAGTATAACGTCATTATGACATCAGAGTTTGTTTACATTACGATACGTTCAATGCATTGTTATTGACAAAGGGATCAAATAGCAGCGTACCCACCTTAGACTAAGAGCTTGTGTCAAGGCCAAAAGTGGCCACTTTCAGCTTAAACTTTAAATACTAGTTCAGAATGATTGTCCCAATGACGTTTGAAATATTATTTTAAAAATCAGTCATGTTATTAACGATTTTACACTAACTTTTCTGTAGGGGAGGTCACCAATTTTGGAACGTGGTGAAGTTGTGCAGTTCATACAGTCTATAATTTAGTGTGATTATGTAGATGTTACTGAGATGTGTTGACATATAAATGATTATTATGCAAACTTGTTTGTAGGCCATAGAGTCTTGTTTAACCGTCCATCTGTCTGCCTGTCCTATTCGGGCTTTTAGCTCAAAAACAAAAGGGAGTAGAAAAAAGCAAATTTGGCGTAAACATTTCCGTGGCAGGAGTGAAGGATGTGCCAGTTTCATTTTTTAGTTGAATGGTGCAGTGTTTAGCTAGGCCTATCATGTCATCACTGAGGTGGCATTTTTGCCTGTTATAAAATGTGAAAATATGTCTTCGTTTTGTATAAATTGTAGATATCGGAGCATTGAATGATGAAACCAAAGCTCTAGAGGAACTGAGTCGTCAGCTGTTTCTCGAGTCTGTTGATCTTCACAATGAACAGGTTAATGTAACAGTGGCTTAACATATTGTCTGACACTGATTCTTTCAAACAAAACCTTGAAACATTGCCATTTCAGCGAGAACTCTCAGAATGATTTTAATAGTTCTGTTGTATTTCTTATTTTCGGTAGTTAGCTTTTGCAATTTGTCTCTGTATGTGTTTCTTATGTGCTGCTCATTGTTTGCTGAATACCTGTGTATTCAGTGCAGCGTAAAGGTAAAGGTGAAGTCTGGTACTTGCTATATTGCTGCTCCAATGACTTAGGTCCCATTTTTCCATGCACATTTGATGGCCGATCAAGTTGATCTCCGATCAACTTTGGGATTTGATCTGAGATCATCTCAATAACCGTTTTTCCATCGCCAATTAGTGCCTAATCATCCATCAAATCTCCCATCAAGTTGATGGCCGAATATTGGCGGATCAAGTCAGATAATTGACGATTAAACGTGGCGATCTGCAGTTCGTTGCTTATTCGCACCAGAAACATCGCTTCACGTCACCGGTCAGAACGGCAATTCACACATTAAAATGAAGTTCCAGGCATGGCGATTAGTCACTACTGATCAATTTATACTGTGCATGGTGTCTTGTGAAGAAATAAAATGGATAAACGTTCCCGTATTGATTTGCGATAGAACGTATTTTTGACAGCAGACGATATCGTTTATATCATTGCTATGATGACGTTTACTGGCTACGGCATCCACTCGCAGCGCATGCTGGGTAATTTAGTGCAACACTGCAAATTGAGGTCACTGTCAGCCAATCAGATTGGCATAAAGTAGGCTCAGTTGATGGCGGATCAGCTAATCGCCGATCACGTAATTGAAGATCGAAAATGCATGGAAAATCGAAACACGGTTGATTGACGATTAATTCTGAAAATCAAGTTAATCGAAGATCAGTAAACCGGAGATCAAATTTGATTTGATTGGCAATGGAAAAACCGGCCATTAGATTCTTAACCAGAAAAGCGCCTCACAATTTCGGAAGTGATAACTGACTGGCATGAGCTAATGATGATACTGCAGCACACTATGCAGCCATCCATTGCCTGCACCAATCTACGGAGCAACTAGCAGACATACCACTGCCCCAATCAGCCACGCTAGGCTTTCGCTTCATAGCCCAATAAGCTACTAGTTATTTTCTGTCCCACTCAGGGTGCGATGCTGAGTTGAGTGGACAGTGTTGTCGGTGGAGAATTTTGCATGAAATTGCACCATAAACATTACAATGTTAATACTGAGAGATGCACATATTTATATGTAGGCCAGTGTTTTTGTTGTTTTTTACACTAAATCTGTACTGCACTTGTGCTTGTAATTGCTTTTGCACTCATTTCTACAGTTGTCAGTCGGTAATATTCATATGCTGTCACTTTACAGGACCGAAGAGAATATTTGAAAACGTTGAAGGGGAAATACTTCAACATACTGGGACATTTCTTTTCTATTTACTGTGTATGGAAAATATTTATGGTATGCTAAATTTCTGTGTGTTTTTACATAGTTGCTTACTGTTTTCTACTAGAGTAGATTAAATCTTGTAGATATGATAGAGATGGTGGATTGGTGGTGTTCTTATTTATCATTGTTGATTTGAAAGGCATTTAGCCTGTTGATAAGCTTCCTTTAGATGTTTTGAACATATTCTCTCGAATAAGCTGAGTTTCTGTGCAAGTGCTTCGTGGGTCAGAATAAGTTCACAGTTGAAGTTGTCATAGCTGTGTCAAGTGACTAACCCGTTTTCATAATTCTTCTTTTATAGCATCCTCGGTGGCTATGGAAAATTTGCAGTATGCTGGTCATTAATGATCCACCACTTGTTATACAGTTCTATTTTATTTTTATAGCATCCTAATAGGCTGCATTACAGATCTTGCCCACCCATCTGTTCGTCTGTCACGTGGAATTCTATCACAAAAACCAAAAAAGATGTAGAAAAACCAAAGTTGGTGTGAACGTTCCCCAGTTCGTAAGGATGGTTGCGTAATAGGTGGGCAGTGGTTTTTTGTAGTTTGTATAATATTATTTGATTTTTTTGTATTTTATGTTTATTATACATTCTGTAAATGACAGTGTATAAATTAATGATCATCTGGAGGATAGCAGGGAAGATTATTAGAACTGCCATTTTCAATACATATGCACATAATTGGCAGTCTTTCTTACAATTTTAGGTTTCTGTCGTTTTTTGTGTTTTGTGTTTTATAAAGGTTAAACCTTCTGTAAAGGTTAAACTTTTTGTTTCGTCATTATGTGTATGTGCAATTTTGCCTGCAAAGGCCATCCTTGAAATGACCTATACTATGTCAGGTGTTACGTTAAACCCTACTCCCTCACTATAAATTGTTCCTGTGATGTGTTCTGTAGGCGACAATCAACATTGTGTTTGATCGTGTCGGTCGAGTCGACCCAGTCACTCGTGGTATGGAGATTGCTGTGGACTACCTCGGCATTCAGTTTGACGTCTGTGTTTCGATATTATCATTTGAGTCTAAGCTATTTGAATGAAGTTACACTTCAGTTTTTTTGATGTCATGAGAAAATTATGATATTATTGTGCTGAACAGTTGGCAAGATATTGTCTTGTGTTTTTAATTTTAAGTCATAATATTACTATATTATAACAATCTTGTTGGTAATATTAGTAAAATTGAACAGTGTCTTTGTTATCGTTTAACATTTAGTGCACTTAACTGGCTCATTGTGTACTGATGCAAAAAATCATTAGCTGACTACAGCAGAGTTAGCTGTTCAGTAAAATTATATTTTATATTTACCTTGCTGTGTTTTATATTTTGACCAATGAATCTGGAGAGCACTGGGTTAACCTTGTGTATAGCCAAGTGCTGGTAAATACCCCGGTATGTCACAATCCAAGCAAGCTTTTGCTTAAAGCAAGTATGTCATTTTCAACATCAGGGATAGTATGCGTCCAAAACTGCTGTATTTGTTATGAAAAGGCTAAGTCTTGTATGGCTGAAGCCTTGACGGTATCTTGCTGTTTTCTGAGGAATTGCACGCATAACTTTGTCGTAAGCCATTTTGCAATGATTGCATCAAGATTGACTTGCTATAAATGTTGACGTGTTGTTAGGTTCGGTTTTGGTCACAGCACATATCATTCTGGCTCGTCGGCATCATCATTGTCACGTCAATACGTGGTCTGCTTATCACACTCACTAAGGTCTGATTCACATGTCATTTACTTTGAACCAAGATTTATGTTAAAGCATTTCTTTGCTCTTTGCTAGACTGTGTTTTATGCCGTGTTAAAACTTGCTTTTATGGTAAACATTTTGGCTGATATGCAGTGTTCACCTTAAGTTTTTAATGTGTTTTGCTCTATTGTTTTGTAATTTTATTAACTATTTTATTTTTTATTATTGTTTTTATATTATGGTGCCCCTGTGCTACAGATGACGGCACTTTAGCAAGTGTTTTGATGCGATATGATGTTATGAGGTCTGATTCCGTGTCATGTTAATATAGTTTGTTGCCAAAGTATTACATTTTGTGGTATTGATGATATACCAAGGTTTGCTTTCACATAGTGTAGATGTACGAGGGTTGTTTCATAAATAAATTTGCAAAATGGCGCCATTCCATTAATTCTTGAAATATGAAAAATCCGAAATATACGTTCTGTAGGGAATTTAATTCTTAGTACAAGTTGTGAGTTTTATGAGAATGACGTCATTGTGACGTCATTTATAAACATAGCACTGAAATTGTCCCGTAACGAACAGCGTGCCGATATTGTTTTTTTGTGAGCAAAATCACCTAATGCAAATCAGATTCATTCTGTGATGCATCCAGTGTATGGCAACGAGTATTTTACGAAGTTAACAGTACAAGTTTGGTGTAAGAAAATGCTAGGTGGGCAAAAATTTGCATCAGATACCGAGGTGCAATCAGTCGTTCGTCAGTGGCTTGGACAGCAGCCGGCATTGTTCTTTACATCTGACATTCAGAAACTTGTTGACAGATAAAAAATGTTTGAACGAACTTGGACGATATGTTGAAAAATAAAACAATAATGTTTAACGTTTAAAGAGGCGACATCAACTTATTAAGTTTATTCTTTTTTTTGCTCTTATGTTGGTTATCACTTCTGAGTTGTATTAGATTACTGGTGGAGAAAATAATACACAAATAGGCTGTGTTCTGTTAACAGATGGCATTACAATAATGACGTCAGCATCAAAAAAGTTTTCACGAATGTTCAGAATTAAATTCCCAACAAGACGTATATTTTGGATTTTCCATTTTTTAAAAGTTAACGGAGTGGTGCTGTTTTGTAAACTTATTTATCGAACGTCATTCGTACTTATGGTTTGGTACCTCAATGGTTATGATGTTGGAGTTGCAATTGGTAGGTGCTGGTTCAGAGTCAGATCATTCATTCATTTATATTTGTTCATTCATTCATGTTGTGCTGCCCGGTGACAACTCTGGGCAAGCTGTTCACTCACGTGTGACCCTGTTACCTGTAAGTTGTTTTGTTGTTTTTGTTGCAGTCTTTATCATGCACTACTGATGATTGCTTCGATGAAATTAATTACACATTTGTGTTTCTGTGTTACAGTTTTTCTACGCAATGGCCAGCAGTAAATCGTCAAATATTATAGTCCTGTGCCTTGCACAGATCATGGCAAGTATCTCTGAAATTATTTTTTCTCTGATCTTCGGTGTTGTTAGTTCTCTGCGTTTTTGCACAATGGAGATTGCGTGGTCCATCATTCGTTTAGCTTATTTTTTTGCCATCTGCATGTCTTGCGTAAACATATTTACTTCAACACAGTTTGACGCTGTGAGTCTGTGACTGCGAGTAGAGTCACATTGTGCCGCAGCCTTAAGCAAACAGAAACGCGTTAGTAGTCGCCTAAAAAGTTCAGAAGTAATGTTTTGCTGACGGATTTTTACCATCAGATGAATTCACACTTGTGCTCCAGCAGGCCGCCATGAAGCTTTTGTTATCGATCTGTGACTGTGTCTGGGGCACTGCGCAGTGCACACGTATAGATGTTCGGTGACCTAAGATGCAACTTCTCACCCATAATATAGATAGATTTGGCAATCTTGCTATCACATGAAAAGAGATTTTCAGTCACATATTTTTAAAAATGATAATTTTAAATGTAGTTTTTTTGTCAAAATTGTTATAATGCAAAAAAAATTCGCAGTAGATGCATTCAGTTCTTGCTTAGTTTTGGTGAAGTTGTTAATTTGCTGACTTCAGCTCCTAACAATATTTCTTATGAATGCGAGTATTTTAACTGCAGGGAATGTACTTTGTGTCGTGTGTTCTGCTGATGCGAATGAATATGCCAATTGAATATCGGTCAGTAGCTACGTCTGTTGTTGAAAAGTCTTGTGCTGTTTTCAGGAAGCAGTTAAATATATTTTGTTTCCTTTAGTGTTCTGAAGCTAGTGGTTTACAGTACGAAGGGCATCCAATGTGTGAAAACTTGTTGCGGCAATTCCTTGTAGACCTGATCTGGCCTTGAGTAACTTCTGAATAGTGGACTGATTAACGAAAACCAGACTTTGGAGCACATGTATTTAGTTACAACACTTGATCTTTTTTAATTTTTAAAAGGACACGATGGCGAGTTTTCATTTCTTGTAGTTCATTGTGATCTGTTTCATGTAACTCCTCCAGCTGATGATTAGTTTTATTTCATTTTTAGAGCAGGATTTTTATGCACGAATGCTATTTATGTCGCACAAGTCAACATTGTTGACATTTCTTATAGTGACTGTTCAGTGTAGTATAGATTGTTTCACTTCTCTGTATGATTTTCTGTATATTTTTTGTAGTTTATTCCATATTTATAAAATAGATGTTACAACATTTTATGAAGTTTGACTACTCGGAACAGACATTGTACTCTAGGAAAATGGGGTAGTTAAACATTAAAACTGAGCAAGTATGTGTATCGAGGTCAAATCTACTTTTCCCAGATAACCCAGCCTTCCATTTCTCTTGAGTAGGTAAATCAGTGTTTTTCAACCTTTTTGTTGCAGCGGAACCCTACGTAAGTGTCACAATCACTCACGGAACCCCGTGAGTCCAGCGGCGTGATCGAAGTGGAAGTTTCAATGTCTGGGGATCGATGTTTCTAGCGGAATCAAGAAACAGAAAACCTCTGTGGGTCTGCTGGCAAACCTCCAAAAACTGACGATAAAACAGCTTTCAAAAGAATTGTTAAATTTGACCGTAATAGATAATATTATTTAGCAATTAATTAGCAAGTTTAATTCACCAGTCGACAGCAATACGTTGTTGTATTCAACCAAAACACCCTGCGAGGCGGTCACCAACGGCTGTTTAGTTTTCTTCCGCCAACCCCCAAAATTATCTTTTACGTTTTACATGGACGCCTTCGGGCAGATCAGGGGGTCTGGATCCCCTCGTCCCCCAGCTAGGTACGCTACTGCGTGAGGCTTTTCTATCTTTCAAGCAGAACGGTTCACGAATTGAAAATCTTTCAATACATAAAAAAACGATTTGTTAACACTAACGCTAATACGTTAGTGTTCATTGTTTAATGCAAATATGTCAACACTGTATGCAGAAGTAGACAGCTAAAAGCGCTCATTTCGAACTAAGTATTTGGTGCTTATTACTTCCGTGGCATGATCGGACGTAATTTCCCTCGCTAGATTTTTTTGTTTCTTTTTTACTGACAAGACGCGGAACCCTTGGCATCGCGGGCGGTTGAAAATCACGGCGGAATAACGTTAACATTCAGTTTTATTAAGACCTATTATAAGGGCATCGTCAGAACAGAAGCTATACGATCAGATTTTTCAGTCGATCCAATTTTTGCAGACGTCAGGTCAGGTCATGGTTAGCCTTAAAACTAAAGTTAGGTGTGTCTGTTCGCTACAGTTTAAAATGTAACTTTAAAAAAATATTTAATTGAGATCACAAATACGTGCAGTAAACTAAATATACAAAAATACAAACAAAAGCTGCTGTTGATTTTGATCAAATTGAAATGTCAAAAAATCGGAATATTCTTGTGACTAGGGCAATGAGGAACGACGTGTATCGCCTTCGAGCGAAGAATAATAACGCAAAAATTCCGACCGCTCAAAAATACGACAGGCTTAACCTCACACACGCAAAGTCAATTATTTCGGTATTGGATAGTAACGAAGACAACGAAGTAGTTTAACGAAGTAGTTCTACGTTGTTAATCTGCTTAAGTTTTTATTTTCTACTTTTACTTAAATGGATTATTGAGTTACTTTCCACTTTTCGTTACAAAAAGTAGTTTTGTTCTCACATTGTAGCTAGGCTAAACCGACTTTGAAAAAACTTTTTAATGTCGTTGTATATACCCAGCCTACTACAGTAAAGAACTCACTCATAGCCTACATCAGTTTTTTTTTCAACCTTTTTGCTGCAGCGGAACCCTACATAAGTTTGAAGATCACTCACGGAACCCCATGATCTGCGAGTCCAGCAGAGTATGCGAAGTGGAAGGCGAAGTGAAAGTTTTAGAGTGTCTGGGACCGTCTTCAGCTGAGTCAAGAGACAGAGAATCTGTGAGGGTCTGGACTCTGGACTCTGGAGCAAAGCCTCCAAAAGCTGACAATAAAGCAGCGAGCAAAAGACTTGCTTAATTTCACTGTATTAGATAATATTATTTAGCAATTTGTTTTCATTCATAGACAGCAGTACATTATTGTATTTAACCAGCAGAAGCGGTCACCAACGGTCGTTTAGCTTTCTTCCACCAACCCAAAAAATATCATAAATTTTTTTACGTTTCACATGGACGCCCTCGGGCAGCTTAGGAGGTCTGGACCCCCAGCTAGCTGCGCTGCGGTTTGAGGCTTTTTTTAAATATTTTTTTAAACATAACGTTTCAGGAATTGAAATTATTTCAATAAATGGACAAACGATTTCTTAACACTAGCACTAATACGTTATTAGTGTTCATTGTTTAATGCAAATATGCTAAGACTGTCAACAATAAAAATATTAAACACTGTAGGCCTGTGCAGAAAAAGACGCCCATAAGCGCTAATTTAGAGCTAAGTAAGCCTATTTGGTGCTTAGTAGTTTTGTGGCCTGGTCTGATGTAATTTTGCACGCTAAGTTATTTTATTTTACTGACCAGCCGCGAAATCCTTGGCAGATGCTCGCGGAACTTTTGGGTTCCACGGAGCCCCAGTTGAAAATTACTGGGGTAAATAGAATACTGGCCTAGCTGGTTGGGGTTGGGGTTGAGGTGGGGCACGCTTTTGGGTGGCAGGTGATTTCTGTGTGGTCTTCTATAACTGGTGATGCTTTGCAGTTGTGGGATTTTGTGAAGCGCTATTGATAACTTTCAACCCCCCTTATTACCGGTATGTGTTTGTTTGTACGCATGCATGATTTCAGACTGTGAATGGTCTGTATTTTCATGTGTGTTGTGATTGTAGGTTAATCATAACGGAAGTTCTCGGCGACTTGCAGTTTAACTTCTATCATCGCTGGTTCGACGTGATATTTCTGATCAGCGCGTTGAGCAGCATTGGCTTTATGTACATGGCTCACAAGCAGATCTCGCCCTTGGACACCGATTCACAGAGATACGCATCATGATGCATGTCCATTTAAGTAAGTAAGTAAGTAAGTATGTGCATATTTAAAGTGCACAATGTCAGCCAGTGGCCGAATCCGAGGCACTTGGCTGAGCCGCTAGGGGGAGCAGTAGGCCTGCTGGAAGCAGTGAGTTTTAAGAAGGCGACGGAAAGTGTCTGCAGGGGTAGAACTACGGATGCTAGAGGGTAGTGATTGATCTGTGGTGCCTTTGGTTGTTTATTATGCGGGGACAGTTGCGTCAGTCCGTCGTTAGTATTGGGGAGGCTGGGAGCAAAGGTTCAGATGAAGTAGGCACCAAGTACGAGTGGGGTGGGGACAGTAGCGTCTCAGTAGGGGACAGGGACAGCAATCCCCCCTCCTAAATTTTGGGCCATTGGAAAACTGTTGAAAAATCTTGTCGCCGAATTGTTGTCCAGAGATGCAAAGTTTGGGGCTGAAATCCCTATTTTGGGGGAAACTTTGGGCAAAATTGAAATTTTGGGCACTCATAATCTTCTTTACCGGAGATAAATTTGTACTGTCTGTCAGTAAATTGCAGATTCCTGCTCTCACCTACTTTTTTAGAGCACGTCAGCACTGGGTGGAGATGCGCATCTTTAGCTTCCCAGAACACTTCTGGTAGAATGACTGCGGAGCAAGCGAGAACATTAAGTAAGTAAGTAAGTAAATGATTTATAAAGCGCCAAAGTCTCAGAAAGAATCAGGGCGCATAGGATGATGGACGCTAGGTGGCAGAAAAGGCTGACTGAAAGTAGTGGGTCTTTAAGTGACATTTTTCTGCTTCCCCTGATATGATTTGCAGTGAAGGTATTATGACGTCCATCCCGGCGGTTCCAGTTGGCTACACGTACAGTACAACAAGGCATGTTCAAATATTCGGGGCTCAGACCCTCTACTCTCCAGGATTGGCCCAGCAATACCAAGTGACATTTCTGACGTTTGTTCTCTGATTAAAATACTTTAGTTTTGACATGCGGTTTCAAGAGTACAGTTTAAGCCTTATGCTTTGTTTTATTGAAACTGTTGTAACACGCTCTGCGTGAATGTATATTTTGGACTTATTTCAGAACAGAGTTAGCTTCAGCAGTTTCAGTGTATAGTATAGTAGCATATGATGAATGTTTGTTAAGAGTTAGGCCTACATGATTTGACAGTTTTTCCAACACAGCTATGCTGAAAAATTTGTGCCTACATTGGGTTAATCTGTGCATCGTTTGGGGGTACTGTTAATGTAATGTTTTTATCTATTCATACGTCAATGCATCTACAGCATTCACGATGTTTCATTACATACCACTTTACATGTGCAAAAGTTGTAGTGTGGTTCATCGCCAGAATTTTTACTCATAGGGAGTTCGACTTTCCCTTTTCCCGCTACCCTTTTTTTCTCTTCCACCTCTCTTCCGTACTCCTTTCGCTCCTTCAAATCCATTTACGGCGTCTGAAGAGCGCTAGCTGTAAGCTCTCCTAGGAGGATGCGGGGCGGAATCCAACTCTTATTGCTAATGCGAAAGAATAGGCCTATATCAGAATCTTAGTGACAAAATTTGCAGATTTGCGGCACGTTCCAATAATGTGGATGCAAGCCGAAACATCACCGGGGCTCGAGGCCTACTGTGATTTGGTGTGGACACGTTGGATAGCTTGTGGATTTTCTGTAGACGTTCGTTTGGCTTTGTTGTTCAGCTTGTTGCGCAGCATGTTCTACTACTGGCCTATAATAAATTCAGTGCAAAATCGAAGCTAGACTAAGTGGAGTATGGCCTATAAAGGTGTCTGCAAAAGCGAACTTAACAACTGTAAACTATGAACGAGCGTTCACCGCTAGGCCTATAATATCACTAACGAGGTGCATCGTTCAAGGACGTCACAACGTATTTAACGTGTTGTAGGCCTATAATAGTGTCTGGAGCTGGACTTTGTACTTTGCTTTCATTGCTGCATAAACATGATCGTTCGGTAGGCTTACACTTCGTTGCGTCGCGCAGATTAAAAAGATTTTTGCCTGAGCTTAAATACTCCGGCGCTACACCTTTCCTTGCGATGGTATTTTATTTTCTGTACCTTATAAGTTATAAATCATCTTACAAGTATGTTTTTCTGCAGCTGCACCCATTTACAAAATAACAAAACTTTAATTCCGACTCCGAGCAATTTTCGTAAGATTTTTTTCAAGTTTTCCTTACGTGCTCATTGTTCGTTTGTGTAAAGTGTTACGATCTTTTTGGAAGTCTAGCTAATTTTACTTACGACTTGTGTCCTTATTGAGTGTTCGTAAGTTTGACTCAATCTATGAATGTGTGTAAATCAGCACATAACGACGTTCGGAGGCTGTTCTTGGGTCAATCTTGTCATCTATTTTACTGTTGTCCTGCAAATTACATATTCTTAGTGTTCTTTAATAATGCCCAACTGCATGCAACTCAACATAATTGTCCCTGACCAGTGGCGTATTTAAGGGAGGGGGCACGGTGCGATGCTCTCCCCCACTTTGGCCCGACCATGAAAATTTTTTTACAGGCGACTTCATATGAAAAGGTGCGTTTTTTGCCATTTTTTCTGCAAGAATTTGGCGAATTTGCGGCTTCCATTGAACGTTCAGAAGCAAAAAGTGTTTCAGCTTTAGGGGGCAAAGCCCCCTGACCCGCCGACCAGGGGTTCTGCCCCTGGACCCCGCTGGGGGCTCCGCCCCTAGAATGGCGCCCCTCTTTGCCAAATCCTAAATACGCCACCGTCCCTGACTGTTGGTCTATAGAAAGCACACTAAATAGTTTGCTACAGTAGTATTCGGCAAACTTATAGGTCGAGATAGGCTATAGTCTTTAATAAGCCTTATTCTGTAGTGTAGTATTATTCTGTAGTGTTACGCGCGATAGCAGAATGCATCGCGCGTCATAGCCATCGTCTAGGCGTCCGTCCGTCTGTCTGTCTGTCTGTCACATTCGTGATTCTGTATCAAAACGGTGCAAGCTAGGATCACGAAATCTTCACTGTGGGCTGCCCCAAGGTCTCCAGTTTATCGTGACAAAATTTCGTGCCACTGGGTGCAGGGGTTCCTCTCGAACGAGGGCGTCAACGATGGGTACCCCCTTAAAAAGACGTTATTTTGCCGCTGTTGGCTCTTCTACTGTGAAAACGGTTGCGGATAGGTACAAATGTGTTGCTTATCATAACAAGCACGACTGATCACGGGCTTTTTAATTTTATCAACATCGATGACCTTGAACGACCTTGAACCCCCAAAAGGGGGTTTTAGTGATTTTTTTGCAATTTTTGGCTGCAGCGCACATTTCAAAAGTGAATTGCGACGAAATGCCTGAAGATAGACCAAGACAACCTGCATATGAAATTTTCAGCATTAAACGCAGATTTTAGCAGTCCAAGTGCCGACCCCTTAGGTATGAGGAGGCCTGCGCACGGAAGCGTAAAAGAGGGGTACTCCTCTAAAAAGTGGTTATTTTACTGATATTGCCTCGTCTAGCATGAAAACAGTTGCAGATAGGCACAGACATCCTGCTTATGATAACAAGCACTAGTGACAAGCTTCTTATGAGTGTCAACATCGATGACCTTGAATGACCTTGAATTCCCAAAATAGGGGTTTTAGTAATTTTTGTGATTTCGGGTTGCGACACACACACACACTTTAGAAGTGAATTGCGTATAAAATTATTATTATTTTAACGCATGCTGTAGGCCTACACTGATTGCCAAAGTGCATGGCAGGACCGCTGCTATCGCGCGTCACGTGAGCTTTGCTCAAATTACTTGTTGAAACCGGCGCACGTAGGCCTACACATCACTAGCGAGCGAAGTCTGGGTCACAGATAGGCGCCTACCGATCGACGTAACGTTGTGCTGCGGCGGACAGTGAGCGTTTCAGTCGCGATGAAGATTGACGTTCATTGCCACATACTGCCGGAGTCATGGCCCGACTTAACCCAGGTTCGTCGTGATAAATTTTTACACCACTGTGGAGTGTTTTTCTTGACTAACTTAGCAGATTTGTCGGCACGGTCGACATGTATGCGGCCGTCCATCTAGTTGCTGACGGTCGTACGCGCCCAGTGCACTGCACCTATAGGGTGCGGCAAAAAAGTAGCCCCCTAAAGTTTTTTGCCGTTTTCTCAGCAACCGCTTGGAATTTTAACATGGTATTTTACGGGTTCATTTACAGAAATGTTCTACATCTAACTGCTAAGTGAAATATGATTCTGTGAAAAAATTATAGACTTTTGAACATGACCGCCTACCGATTTTTCAGCATTAAAAATGTTTCAGCTAAAAATGCTATTTAATTTTCAAAAACCGGTTACCACGTTACTGCCGATGACGTCACAGTGACGCTTTGACAAACAGTAATTTATTTTGTTTATAAATTATCACTAAATGTCGTTCTTGTCAAGCAATCGCCGGCTGCCCACCGGATTCATCTTCCAGCAGGACAGCGCACCAGCACACACAGCGCGCAGCGCACAGAACTGGCTGCGGGCCAACTGTCCAGATTTCATC
>Ga0209671_1002388_pt1 | contig 17106 bp, 10 predicted proteins | sample WorMetHERISLAND2_2_FD_187401 | JGI IMG/M metagenome (GOLD analysis project Ga0209671, IMG submission 187401) | Marine gutless worms symbiont microbial communities from Max Planck institute for Marine Microbiology, Germany - Olavius geniculatus... | ecosystem: Host-associated > Annelida >...
AAGTGATCAAATTTCGAAATATGGTCCCGATTTTCTCGAAATCTCTGAACTTTGGTCCACAGTTTTTGACATTCGTGGAAAGATCCGTGAACGGTCTACGGTATGTCACAATTTTATGAGCCAAAGTTCAAAAACAACAAAGTTATGCATCAAAAACCCTAAAATTATGGGGGTGTGACACTTCGGGGGCCCATAGCAAAAAATCTACTCCTGACATGTCCCACTTTCTTTCGTTTTTTCGAAAGCACTTTGGACGGCCTATCAAAATAAAAAAATAAAAAGTGGGGGTCCCGGAGCTCGTTTTCGAAAATCCGGGGGTTGAAGTTGAAAAACCCCAAAATTCCGAAAAAAATTCCCCAAAATTGGGGTTTAGGGCTGGGTCCCCCAATTTCGGAACTTAAGTAGAGCCTAAGGCCCCCTATCGCCCGATGTCAAAATTGTCCCAAAAAACCCCTTGGGGGAGGAGATATTGGGGTCGAAATTTGAACTTTGGTCCACTATTGCCCGAAATCGGTGAACTTTGGTCCACTTTTTTCGGCATTTTAGGAAAGCCCTCGGGCAGCGCTACAAGCCCACCAAATTTTGTGGGCCTAAGTTCAAAAACAAAAATTTTGCTCCAAATTAACATGGCACCCCCCTCTGCTCATACAAGACGAAATGCGCGTGTCGTAAAAGACTGTATCGGAATCGACTAAGCTGACGGAATATTCCTCCACATTGTATCACATTGTATGTAATGGATTTGCATAGTTTTGATTTGTTTAGTTTGTGTGCTAGATTATACTGTTATAAAATTTTGGTTACTAATGTCATGGTCGTATATAATTAGGCCCCCTAATTATGCGCATTGCATACCGTAACATATTAATAGGGGGCCTACATTGCCTGCGATAGTATCGCTTACGCGAGACAGCCTGTCGATTTGCCAAAGCGTAATTACCTCACCTCATATAAACTATCGATATTGGGTTTTATCGATTCCGTCGTTCTTGAACTAGAACCAATTCACACATTCTTTACTGCTAGAACAGCGAAGCGTGTCCTGCTTCTTTCTTTAGTGAGGTAGCCTACCGAATAAAAGCCATAAAATGACACGTGAGGGAAATTTCGTTTGAGCAATAATAATGTCGACAGGCAAACGATTAATTAAATTAATTAATTTGTCCACAGCAACGGTACGGCGATGGCGCAGTCACTTCAATAAGAAGCCCAGCTGTGGCTAGGGTGCAAGTGCGGTGTCGTTACAGTTTTATGCACGCTGTGCTAACGCTGCTATCAATCGCCGCAATCAACACTAAAATACGGTAATTTGACGCATGTGGGTGTTGGATGCAGGCAAAAACTTTGGGTTAAAAATTGCGGTCAAACGGCTGGAGATGGCTATACGGATACTATTGACAGCCTGCCGTCATCGCCCTATTCGATGATACCGTCGCCGATCCCATGCGGCGTACCGTTTAGCTACAATGCATGCAGACAGACCCTGTCACACAACCTTGTACCATAGCTCGTAGATGCGAATCGATTAACAGAGTGTTGTAGTTATGCCGTTACTTACTGGTTGTCGCCGGGTCACGTGACGACCTCCCACGACGATATCTCGCGGCTTGCTATCACTGATACATTGTACTATCACTCTGGCGTATCACCCACATTGCGTCTGAGCAACTAGAGAGGCGCAAATCGAAAACTACCGACGTCAAAATACCGTAAAGCTAACTGGGTTACGGCGGTATTAATATTTAAAGGGGGAGGCAATTGACCCCATTGACCTTTTCTGTGGTTATTTAAAATAAACAAAAACATAGATTCCTCTGTAGTGCCAACACCTTACGAGTGTGCCGCCATCTGCACATTTCGAGGGTCGCAGGCGTTGACAAGGCTTAATAATGTCTTTTCTTGCTGTCTGTTTTGTCGTTATGGCGAATAAACGTGTTCATAATGATTAGATCTTGCATTCGGCGATGAAGTCGGGAAGTCAAGTCTGGAAAACCTTTGTTTTGGGAGAAATTTAAGCGGAAAATTGACATTTGGGCATTCGTATCTTCTCTTCGAAAATATGCGGCAGTATGTCGAAAGATTGCAATGTTTTTTTTAACTTTTTGCCTTTCCCTTCCTGTCCTTTCCCATCTAACTTTTTTCACTCACGACGCCACCGGATCAGCCTGTTTGAAACTGCCCGCGATAGTTTATCGGTATTCGGTGCAGCGCTATGCTAAAGCGACGATTCAAATCAATATTTGGCTTCTTCCCTGCGACGTACCGCTGGTGTTATCATCGATACGTGGACAGTACCATCGATCAGCGTCACTACTGACATCTGTCAGCCATCCCCATTCATAGTCGCCAGCTCATGACGCGCGAAATTACTGACCACGAATACCGACGACCACGGCGGTACTGTCTGTCGTTGGGTCTTGCTCTGTTATTAGTCCGACCGTTCAGTCTTACGTGAAGAATACTGATCACGTCTTGCATGTGTTATTATTCCTGATCCATTTCAAGCGTTCAACGCCATCGCGTGATGTTTTTGGTAGGCTACCGACAGCAGCTTCAGTTCCTTATCGTGTCGTCAGTCACAATCGTAGCCGATGACGTCACGTGATCCCAAAAGGTCAAGTTCGTGACCCCATTATCTTTGAGGCGCCATATATCCGTAACGGTGCCAGATAGACGCATGGTCACCATGGATCACCTATAGGAAGTCGACCCCCGAGATTCGAATGGTCACGTGACCGATGACATGACGTGACCCCAAAAGGTCAAATTTGTGACCCCATTATCTTTGAGGCGTCATATCTTCACAACGGTGCAAGGTAGACAGATAGTGACGATGGACCATTTATAGTAAAGCCCTGGTGACGAATCGAATGGTCTCGTGACTGACAATGTTTATTGTTTAGTTAAAATAATAGAGAAGGATGAGAGGATCATTGCTGCTGTACAATTTGAAATTAAACTGTTTGATTTTTTTCTACCAGTCTAAACAGCTCACTGATTATATTCATACGGACATATACTGTAAACTATCGAAATGCATTGGACAGACTCCGTGTTCCTATGAACATTATCCTGTTTAATATTCAATATGAATATTAAAAACTGCTCGGGTTTAGGTCTATTATACGATTGCTTGTCCTCGTGATTATTTTGCTCCTTGTTTATTGCCTCTGCTCTATAATGACATTGTTTAGTTGGTTTTATTGATCACTTCTAATAACATAAAGCTTTAATATAACACCACAAAAATTATCTGTTGAGGTGTATTCACAGCGACAGAAATAAAGTGTACTGAACTGATATGAAATGGAATGGTATAGTTCTGTGGCTGCTTTAAACACAGCTTAACGAGTCTCAGTGTTGATGCCGACTATCACTTGCGCAAAACAAGAAGCCCAGCTGTCACTAGGATAGCCGACCGTACTAGTTGTCAGTGACCTTCAAAGTCATCAAAGGTCGATGAATTTTATTTCATCTGAAAGGGCGAAGCCACTTTTTATTAGTGATTAATTGTAACCTTGGCCGTATCTCTCACCGTTTCCGAGATATGGCCAGTTTCCCGTTGAAAAACACATTTTTACCCCCTCCATTTAACCTCGAATTTGAAAATGTTCCCCTTATACTAAATCACTAAAATTTTGTATGCCTAGGTTTATGACACAGAGCTACATGTTACAGACGAAGGACCGACAAACGGACAGACTGATGGACTACAACCATAGCAAAAGCTCGACTGTTACTTAAGTACGGTCGGTTAATAAATCTGAGATAACGGCGCACAGCTTACGCCGAAAAGCACTGCTTTTTTCCGCTATAGTAATCAATCGCCGTGTCTTGTTGTTGATTCGGAGAATGTTCGGCGAGAGAGTGACTGAAAGAATGCGGTCTTTTATTACACAGTCTATGGTCGTGCGTGTCTTATTAACCGCGTTGAATTGGGCGGACGCGTGCGATATTACGATATATCGCCGTCGTGGTCGTCGTCGTTGTGCAAGTGATTTTTTTCAACCGAACCGTCACGCAAGCGTAATGGCAGCTACGGCGAATCTTGTTTCGTCGGTCGACGATAAATTTTATCTCGCAGTTTGACCCACACCCCACTGACTTCGATTTGTAATTGGTGGATTTGTTGGACGACCGTGGCGTCATTTAAGTGAATTATTTCGTTCTCTTCCCTTTCCTTTATCATTTTCTCTTATTCTTTAGTCCCTTTTCCTTTTCCGTCTCTTATTTTTTCCTTATTTTTTCCGCTCTTTAAATCTAGCTAGTGGATTTGCAGGAGCGCTGTAAGTTCCCGAGGGGGATCTGGGGCAGAGCTCCAGCCGAAATCAAATGCATGATTGTGCATTTCCGCTGTAAAATGTGACATTTGGTGGCAACAATTTAAATTATTTTTTGAAAATCAACTGATTTAATTTTGTGCAGTTTACACAGTAAAAGTCAATCGGGGACCAAACGTTTGTCGTCAGTCGTATACGCAGAACTCATTCTGAAAAAAATTGAAACCACAAATCCTTGGAGGAGTTCATAGACCCCCAGTACATTCCCCCAAATGACGCTTTTTTGTTCTACAACAAGTTGTACTTTTAAGTTGTACAACAAGTTGTGTACTACATCTCGACATATTGGCATGCTGTGGACTTGTCGTATAGGCGTTCGGAATGGATGGCCGCATAGTGCCACGCGGTACCATTTATTAGCTGATGCCAATCAGCCGCCACATGCCCGGTGGTTGTAAAGCGCTCTTAATAGCGACTCATGCTAGAAGCGCAATAGCCACTTACCTGATCTTTTCATCTCATCTTTTTACCTTTACCGATATGTCGTAACTTGTTGTGGATTTGCTGTACTGTGAAATTGTTGTGTGAAGTGTTTGCTTATCGTCTGTCAAAAAAGTAGACGGAACAGGAAGTTGCGACTTTCCGACAAGTTGTAGATGTGGAGCGTAAGCTTAGGCTACGGGACGACCGCTGGCTGTGCTGCTGCTTCATGCTTCGGATCGCGGCTCGCCGTCGTGCGGTCATGCCTGCAGTGTGCGCCTAGTCTTCAGACCCCGTCAATGCCTCCCCGACCAGTCCCAGCGACTCCAGTCTAGCGAATGCAATCCCGCAGAAATCCCGAATCCTGCAATGGATTCCGGGATCCCGGCCATTTTCGCCAATCCCGAGGCGGCATTCCAATCCCGAAATTTCGGGACTACAAAAAAGTGTTAAATAATGAATTAAAATTTATGATGAAATTTTTCGTGCGCTCAAGAGTCCTTGCTATGCACTATAAATTACATTTCAACAGTCACAGTCACTAGCGACTACTCATCCTAAGCATGAAATAAGTGTAGTAGGGAGGGCTACCATTGGAATACTAAATGATGACCAATATGTAGACACTTTTGACTTGCAATTAAGATGTTTTATGATTCACCAGGTAGCAGTGTTGACTAGTGATTCCGCTTCTTACCAAATTACATTGCTCTTTGCTGCTTCTCCAACGGCAGAGCATCACCGTTTAATGCCGCATACTAAGTAATACTACTCGGTGACGCGCATGTAAACTACTTGGTCTGCTTAAGTGATTGCTGCTTTGACCTGCAATGTGAGTGTGTAGGGTTCAACGTCCCATCTGACACATTATAGGTCATTTCGGGGACGGCCTTTCCAAGCAAAATGCACATACATACACATAATAAATGAAACGGTGAGTTTAACCTTTACAGCAATAGAACAGAAACAAGCTAACCTAAAACTGCAAAAACTCGCCATTATTATTGGGCATATGTAAGACTAATGGCAGTTGTAATAATCTTCCCTGTTTTCCTACAGACAATCATCAATCTCATATTGCTGTCTATTGGAGAACAGAGGGCACTTCGACGTCCAGTATAAGCATTCCTATTTATCCTGTCTTTTACCGCATGACTTCTACCACGTTTATGCGCAAACTGCGCCTTTTCGACGGAACGAAAATGTCATGGAACTTTTGCTTGCTTCCCAACATCAATGTTATTGTCATTAAACCGCCCATATTTTGGCGTCGGAATTCGATTGTTTACCACAGGCTCCAACCAACACGAACGCTGACGTATTTGCGTTTACAATTAGGATTGTTGCGTTTGTGCAATAATTTATAGGTGCTCGTTATCTTACAGGTTGCAAGCTTCACTGCAACGGGATTTCAGTATCCATCCAGTTTACCCGTTTAACGTGCGCATTAACTGTGACTCGTTGTATATACATATTGCAAGCATATTGCTTGCTTTATTTTATTATTTTTTGTATAACGAAATAGATAAATATAGTTAAAAATCACAACAAATTGAAGTCAAGCGCTAGTTTTACTAGAGGTCTTCGTCGGCTGCGGAGGGGGATACCCCCTCCCTATTCCTCACTCCCTCGACGCTTATGGCGTTTCGTTCTCTCTCGGCGCCTGCGTCGCCTTACCTCGAGTTAGGGGGGACACTTGCTAAAAGAACTTAGTGGGAATAGATGTCCATCGAACTATTTGTGCAGAATGTTATTTTCCTTACGCCGCCGCTGAATCAGACGTCGCACATTATTCACCCGGCGTAGATCTGTTCCATTCATGCATCCGAGCGCCGTATAGCCTAGTTGCTTATCGGTTCCGGCCCGACGAACCGACGCATGCTGGGATCGATCGTACTAACGACCACACGCCGTGAAATATACCGCCACCGCCGCCGCCACGATAGCAAACGACAACGACGACGACAACAACAACAACAACAGCAACAACAACTACTACGAGTCTACTACTTCTACGACGTATACACCGATTGGAATAAAAAGCATATCTTCACGGGCTTTTGACTAAAAACTAAAAATACGTCAAAACTGGAAAAGAGCTGTAAGGAAAAACTCGAGACGACGACAGCAATGGCAACGACAACAACAACAGCTACTACGACTATTATTACTACTATTACTACCACTACTATAACTAGGCCTACTTCTACGATGTATACACCGATTAGAACTGGAAGCTTTTTTTCACGAATTTAGGACATACGTCGGAAAATAGGCCTACACCAAAACTGGAGGAGAGTTGTAGGGAAAAATCCGAGAAAACAACGACAACGACGACGCCATGGGTAGTCAACTAATGCCGAAAAGACGGCGAATTTTCTAACCCGTCCGTCGGTAACTTTTCACGGCAGCCGTTTTTATCGCTGTCGCCAAACGTTAACCGGCGTTATCGTCGCGCCGTGGTTTTGATGCGGCTTGACAGCAGTGGGAGTCGAACTCGCGATCGATAGGTTAGAGGTTAGACCGGCTATAAGATAATGACTCTGGATGAGTCGTTTGCGAGCGCGCACACACGTTCCGAGCAGTGTATACAATGACCTGCGTGCATTAAGAGGGTGTTTACACGATCGAGCAAACACGGAGCAAACGTCGAGCAAATGCTCGTCGTTTTATGATAATTAGCATGCTAATTAGGAGGGCAGGCGGGTTGTAATTCGAAGGCCTATACAACACGTGATCAGCTGTGGGCTAAGAGCTTAAGGCTAGGCCTACATTTGGGCCGGAGGACGGGGTTCTAATAGGCCTGCTTGAGCCAGCTTGATGTTTGCTCGATGTTTGCTCGACGTTTGCTCGATCGTGTAAACACCCTATAAAGCTTAATCGATGCAAACGGCAAAGTGATATGACTTAACGCCACGTTGTGGGATAACTGGTATTAGCAGATGATGGCCTGTGTATGAGTGAACGAACGTTCCATGCTATAGAAAGTTCAAATTTCTGGCAACAAAAACTTCACGAAAGACCCAGCAAGCCTACATTTCTGTTTCTGCATCCATACACATGCAGTATTCTCAGCTGCTGAAAAGGGAAGATAATCGCGGGGCTGGCCGAAGGACGTTAGTGTGGGAGGCGGTGTTGACAATTTTCCGTCGTAAAACGTAACTTATGGGACAGCGTCCCGCCTAATTGCTGTTGTTGACATGCAAATTTCATGACGCGGCCCACGCGACGGTATACGACAAATGGATATAAAGCGTCTTCTGTAGCTAGAACTGCATAGCGACCTTCAGTATTATAGAATTTCTGCCTCTCGTTCGCAACGGAAGTGAGAAAGTACGGTCGGCGAGTGCTTATAGGTGAGACTTAACAAATCGGCGACCATATTTACAGTAAACTAACCGCCAATTTTAGTCACCTATACGCTATAGAATCGACTCGGTCGGTCAGTGCATCACATGAATGGCAACGAAGCGCCTTCAAGGCATAAACTGATCATTTAAACCAGTTTGACACTGCGAACGTCTTCGAACTACTAATGTCGGTACAGATAATCGTACAATTATAACTGTATTCCATTACCAGCAGGACATCGTTACGTATTAGAGCCGAAAGTTTTTCTTTACGCGCTTAGGACTAAAGAAGGAAAACATGTTGATGCTGCCGGAGAGCTGCAAGAAAAAATCCGAGTGTTAGGCATTATACAGACGAACGGACAGTCTGGGAAAAACATAAACATACGGACTAATTTAAAGTAAGGTAGGCTGTGCATTTAAGTAAAGGTAAAATCATGCAGCGCATGGGCGGATGATAGGCCCAATCTTTTAAAAAAAAATCTCTCTAATTTGCTGGTCGGACTATGAGAGGCTAATCAAACTGGATTGTGGTTGTATTTAAGAACTGCCAAAAACTGTCAAAGTCGCGCGTTAGATCTCTTGAGTTCATCTAGCAGTGAGTTCCAGACCGTCGGAATGGAAAAGCTCGACGGCCATACGTTAGTCGACAGCTAGCTATGATTAGTTGGTTCAAGGTGCTCTTGTACAAAGGTGCCGCAAAGTAATAGTATTAAGCGAAATCGTTTTTTTTGCAGTGCAAACGATTCTGCTGATAGCTACACATTTTTTCGTATCTGGCCTTAAACTGTCTGTCTGTCTGTCTGTCACCTTCGTGCACCCTGCCTAAACTTTGCGGCTGATTTAGATATCATTTGAGAAATTCACCTGTGCGGTCCAGTGACAAATTGTGTAAGATGGGATCTCTAATCTCTGAATGGAAGGAGAAATTCAGAGGTCAAACTCTCAACCGAAACTCGCAATTGCTTATTTATGATTTACCAGGTGGCAGCACCGATCAACGATTCCGCCGCGTTTGACGGAATTACTTCGGTCCTTGTTATAACTTATTAATGTGATAGCTAGATGTATAGCCTGTGTTGAGAGATAGCATGAGAGCTTTGGACAGAGTGTATAGTCAGCGTCTGAAGAAGTAGGTTGATAATTTTTAGTCGAGTCACGAACTTGCGGCAGCGTCTGCAGCTGGCTGACTGGCTGGTGGTGACGTCACACGCAATGACGTCATTTATCAAGCCATCCGCATCATCAATCGTCACTACCGCAGAGCAGGCCATGCATCCAAGCTTACTCTGTGACTGTCCGTCGACAAAACGTCGTCAGCCGGAAAATTATTCACTCCCCCCGCTTTCACTGCGTATCTGTGAGAATATGACATTTCTGCAATATGCGTGCAGTCCGCATAGCAATACGTCTAAGTGGTTGGTTGCCTTTCCTCAAGAAGTCATCAGCATTTAGAGCAGTAACGACTAGCAACGCTGCGATAACCATAAACGTATACACGAGATTTCCTTGTCGCAATAGAGACATGGTTAATTAAACTTTTTTTATCATAATTATGCACCCCCGTGTGCATAACGCGCTACTGCTACGCAAAGTTGTCCGACTGTCCGTCTGAATGTAGCGTTGGTGATCTGTCAACATTCTATTAGTAGTCCACTTACAAATTTATTTGTCTACTGCCCAACAATCCAGCAATGCAACTTCTAAAGTTGCAATAGGCGTACTAATAGCCGTTTATTTATAACAGCATATTACAAAAAAAATCAACACAGCCTTAATGCATCAAAAGCAAACAAATCTATGCTGACGCCGATAGAATTAACAGGGTAAAATTTATGCTAAAATAGTGTATCATCCAGTTGGCGTTTTTTATTTCAAAAATGGGTACGTCAGTTAGCTTGCGCGGTAGCCATTAGACAGGTAGACTATAGGTTATTTTATCACCTAATTACAGGTAGGCCTACCTACCTTCCTGCTAATCAACTTTAGCTGCAGGCGAAGTATTGACGGACAGTTCGTTCTCTTGGGTTCCATCGTGAATAAAATATTGATGAAAGCGCGGTACATGCCAGCCGTCGAGCAAATTTTCAGCAGCGTGAATTGCAGTTCAAAGCAGGCTTTGCCCTCACAAACATACCAAGACTTTGCCCCTGGACTCCGTTGGGGTACGTAGTCCCCCAAATCCCTACACCTAATCTCCTTACCTCACTTTAGCGACGCCAATGGGCGATATAACGCGTATAGGAATACCTCGTGCAGTAGAGGGTTCGTCTTCGCTAATGAAATATTTACGCAGGCGTGTACGCTACTCTCATATACCGAACGGTACTTTAGTATTCATGGCAATCGCATTTGCCCCGCGTTTATTGGCAAGTATGAAAGCTGGCACAAAAACAGCTTTTTTGTCGACGAACAATTTTACATTTATGTGACAGTTTGTACTATCACAATTACTATTTAAATACTGTGCTAAATGTTTGAAAGTAATAAAATAACAGTACTTATATTTGAAATGCATCACAAACAAAACTGCGCTTTTGTAAGCCAGTTTCCGTTTGGCAGTCTTTGAAATGAATAAACGGCGTCAAGGGTGCGTACCCCGTACAGAGCGACATAAATGGTATAAACTGAACTGAATTGAAAACAACGCGCTCCGGCTTTCATTTAATTTCGGTTCCTTTTACTTTTTGTCCCTCTATACGCAACTTTAATGACGCAACCGGCATTCGTGTTAATATAGCAAATTTCGCTTTGTCAGACTCCCATCTCGGCTGGAAAAAATCATGCCTCTTCTCGTTGCCTCCCCTTCGATTAACACCTTGTGAATTTCTATCTCGGCATTTCGACTGGCAGCTCCGCCATTTCTTTTCTACAAATTTCAAATCTTGCGACAGTATCGTGTAAAAACAAGGAGAGATAAAGGTGGCGTATGACTCTTAATAGAAAACTCACAACGGGAATACGGAGCGTCACCTGCCATGTGCGATCGCACAGTGTTACCTGCCACCCGACGCAAATGAATACGCCCCCCCCCAGACAGGCCGCTACTCGATTTACCTACCTCGTAGAGATGGAAGAATGAGTTGAGCTCGGTGTCACTGTTGGTTATATACTTAGATACCTGTCCTTCGACAGTCACCCGTCCATAAACCCGCAATCTCGCAATCGCACGTCCGACACCTTACCGTTTACACTACCACGCCACCTCGTGTGTGTGTTTTTGTAGCGAGTCTGACGGAGACGGGAGTAAAGAAGCCGCCGTCGACTGCGGCAGTTGATCGTCGGCGCTACCAAGCCGGCGGCATTGGTTCTTCCAGTTACATCCACCCTCGCGACGCACATCCGGTGTTCCTGGAAACTTCACAGAACGTCAGCGTTGGACCGGGCGATCGTGCCGTGCTCAAATGTCGCGTCGAAAACCTCGGCACCAAAACGGTTTGTTCGTTCTGTTGACTTTCTTTCTACTGCTGTGGCCGCGGCTTAAAATGGAAACAAGTAAGCATCAGCTTACCTATGAAAACGCGAGAGTGGAAAACGCAAGAACGTAACTTAAATAAGGTTTTGAGCGTGTGTATTTGAGTTCTGCCAACGATAAATATCCTAGGTTACTCCTGTAGCCCCAGCGGAAGATTACTTTTTGAATTTTTTTGCTTGACTAGAAAGTCCCGTTTAAATGCACAGTACCAAAACACTGTTTCTGCAGTTACAGTACAAAAATTTGCGCGAAAGTACAGTGCTAAGTACGGATACGTTTAGTCTTACGCTACTTGTGGCCGGTGATATGTGAACTGGACTTTAACTTTTTGAACTCAACATTGCCGCTTTTGCAATACTTTTTGCCACAGCTAATGTTTAACTTTGCTTTTGCGTGTTGTACGCTTTTTGTTGCAAGAATCAGGAGCCCGCAGGGTACAGACGAGCTGACAGACGGACGGGCAGAACACGTAACGCGACCTACAGGACAGCTGCGCAATAGATTGTGAAGAAACACGAGTAAAACATGTATCGATAGGCCGATATTGGTTCAATAACCGACGGCAGGCACTGGTTGTCGTTGATAACGCGTGCGTCGTCGCAGCTTTGAAGGGTCAGGGCATTATACATCGTCGCTCGTCGCCGGAGCGTGTCAATACGATGTGATTATCACTAACTGTGTGCTCGCCCAGTCGCCCGTGCACTGCAGCGGCGTTTTGACACAGCAAGCAACCGAAAACGCGCGAACGAAAAACGCGGGAGTGGGTGGAAAACACGGGAACGGCATGTGTATCGCAGGTAACGAGATGTTACGAAATCAACCCAGTGTGCCGCGGTCGCTCCACGTCCGAAAACCAAACCGAACTAAAAATAAAGACTATCAGAACCAAACTCTTACGTTTTGTAGCTGCAAAAAAACTTAAACCAAACCGAACCCCGCGGCCATGAAGGTTTTTCCATCTCTAAGTTCGCGGATAGACAGGAAATGACACGCCGATTTCGAGCAGGCAGCTGCAGGCGCCTATACTCGCCGTGTAGGCCTACAGCGATCAGCTGACAGTCTCTGGGTGCTGGTTCCATTATGCGCTCATCAAGCACTGCCCTCGAGCTCATCAAGCGCCTACACAAACTGGGGCTCACCGACGCCTAGGAAACACAAGTTTATCATCACCGGTAAATGTGTCGCTGCGGTTACTATACCAGTTTGTGACACTGACGTTGCACCAGCGTTTCAGAAAGAAAGATCTCGTGCGAAATTAGTCACATGTTTTTTTCCAGTTTTGTTTTTTTATTTTTCACAACCATGCGATCTGGTGCCCCTCCGCGATTTACAGTCCTGCGTTTTCCCGCCCTACATTTTTCACGTTCTCGCGTTTTCCACTCCCGCGTTTTGCGGCGTTTTCAGCAACCCCCTTCCTCGATGAGTTCCGGGGATGGAGGCGTTGACAGACGCACGTAAATAATTTCATTGTCAGACGGTGACCTCCATCAGGCGACACATTCAGCGCATAAACGACGTCATTACAGTGCCGGTGTCCCTCTGTTGCTGCTGCGGCTGCTGCAGACATGCGCCTTGCGTGCAGCGAACTACGACATCTTGCCACTTCAACATACAGCGAGCTGCCAATTGTGCACGATTCTCAGATGAGGTCTAAAATTTGTGCTGTGTGCATCCGGTTGCAGCCGGAAAAAAGGGAAGGGGGAGCGGCATAATTATTTTATTATTATTATTATTATTATGAATGAATGAATGTTTATATTATAGCGTGTCATGTAGTATTAGGCCTACCCAACAATTCATTAACAAGAAGCCCAGCAGTTGCTAGGATAGCCGACCGTACTGGTTGTCAGTGACCTTAAAAGTCATCTAAGGTCAATAATTTTCACGGCATTTAAAAGCCTTTATGCGACTTTTTATTAGTTATTAATAGCAACCTAGGCCCGATCTTTCAACGTTTCCAAGATATGGCCAGTTTTGCGTTAAAAAATGCACATTTTGCTTACACCTTCCATTCAACCCCAAAATTTGTAAATGTTATCCTTGCACTAGACAGCTGAAATTTTGCATGCCTAGGTTTAAGACAAAGGGCTAATTAATCGTGTAAAAAAATTCCTAACAAACAAATTGGCACACGAAGTAGTACTCAGGAGAACCTGAGGAAAGTTACTGCAAACAGCATTTTTCAGTAAAACTTTGAAAGCATGCCAAAAATTGCACAAACATTTTTGGAGGTCCAATAAAAATTTTAGGGACGCAGGTATTTTTTTGCGGACGGACGTCAACCGGAAGCACATATTTTTAGGCCTAACAGTCGTATAGCCTAACTTGCTTGTCATTCAGTTGTTTTATTAGCCGTATTACGTGTCTCGTCCGTTCGTCTGTTTGTCTGTCCGAGTGTCCGTGCGTCAGTCCCGTACACGGGATCCTAAATCGAAAACTAAAAGGCGTAAAAAACCAAATTGGTGCGAACGTTCCTCGGGGCTGCAAAATGAAAAAAAAGTCAAAGTATGGCTTATTTTTTAGCACAACATTTTGCATTTTCCGACAAGAAGATTATCAATTTATGAATAAACTCATATGTTGGGACGATAACTTAGCGACAGTCGTTCCGAGGAAGGCAGCAGCGGTTGCCGAAACGTCAACAAGTTTTTCCGACAGCCTTCCGACAGCCTGAAATTTATAATGGACATTTCCCTTCTTCCACGACGCAACGACTTGTTGCGTTGGAGAATGGAAACCAGGCTTAATGCGATGTATCGCATTGTCGTCTATGGGATGCGGTGCTACGCCTAGCTATAGGTCTTCTAATGCTCCTGCTGCTGCTGCTGAGGTTTTGTCGTGCAAATGAGCTCTGTGCATCTCTGACGTGCTCGGCGTGGAAACCACGTTCATAATATTTTCCTTCACATGAGTAATGATGGCTATTATCCAAGGCTGTAATCTGTCGCGAAGCCTGCGTTTGTTCGCAAGCATTAAACTATAATATCGAGCTTACAGCTGAGCGTTTCAGCTGCTGCTTCTAACGTTCTGGGCGAACATCGTTTTAGCCAACCGTACCTGAGTAACGGTCGAGCTATTGTCGTCTGTCTGTCTATCTGTCCGTCGGTCCGTCGATAACGGATGTATTGTAGCTAAGTTTTAAGTCGTAAAGTAAACTTTTGCACGAATAATTAGCCATGTGTGTTAAACTCTGGCATGCAAAATATTCCACATGCGCACGTAATACTCCGTGCTGTGCACTGTAATTTGTATTTTTACAGTCACTGTCACTCCCTACAGTTCGGATATATTTTCCGTAGAGGCCTATACTACATCCCTTTTATTAGTTGGCTCATAAACATGCAACACGCTTTGACGCGCAAACGCGCGTTGACGCGCACAATGAGAAAACATCTTTAGAATTGGGCGAACATAAACATCTTAACTAAACTGACCTGAACGGGACGGGCAGCGTTTGTTCGGGTTTTTGTCACGTGACAGTGACAAGGTCACGTGGTCTGCGTTGTCTTGTATAATAAAGGTGACGTGGCGACGCCAGGCGGACGTCCACCCGCTAACAATCGGTTTGTTTCCGTTCGTCGGCGACCCGAGAATCAACGTCGACTACAATCAGCGGACTCAAGAGTGGAGTCTGGTAATACAGAACGTACGACCGGCCGACGACGGACTGTACCATTGCCAGATCAGCACAAAGTCCTCGGACCACGACAGCTCGTACGATGTACGACTCAACGTCAAAGGTATCGGCACAACTAATCATCAATGATCATCAGCTAGTTCGATCTCAATTTATTGTCAACAGCATTAGCCTGGGCGCCTGTTTCATTTTTACGCGCGATAGTACAATGCTTTGCGCGTCTTAGCCATGGTCTGGGCGTCTGTCCGTCTGTCTGTCTGTCACACTGCAGTATTGTATAAAACAGTAAGAGTTAGAATCACAAAATTTTGACTGTGGGCTGCCCCAAGGACTCTAGATTATCGCGACGAAATTTCGTGCTTCTTGGTAAGGTGTTTCACTTCGAACGCGGGGGTCAAAAAGGATATCTCTTTAAAAAAACGTTATTTTACTGCTATTGGCTCTTCTAGTGTAAAAACGGTTGCAAATATAGGTACATATCATAACAAGCACTGGCTTTTTGATTTTATCAACATTGACGACGTTAAGTGATTTTAATCCCCTTCCCCCCAAAAATATGGATTTTCGTGAATTTTTCGTGCTTTCGGACAGCGACACACATTTTAAAAGTAAATTGCGACGAAATGACTTGAGATAGACCAAGACAATCTGCATATAAATTTTTGCATTAAAGTCTAATTTTAGAAATTTAATCTTCGAACCTCTAGGCTCACGGAGGTTTGCGCAGGCGGGCATCAAAGAGAATTACCCCTTAAAAGTGGTTATTTTACCGCTATTGGCTCGACTAGCGTGAAAACAGTTGCAGATATGCACGGATATGCTACTTATCATAACAAGCACTAGTGACGAGCGCTTGAGTGGTATCAACATCGATGACCTTTAATGAGACTCAATGACCTTGGACCATGAACGATGGGGAATTTTAGTGTTTTTTTGTAATTTTTGGCTGCGGCGCACATTTCAAGAGTAAATTGCGCCGAAACGGCTAGAGATAGTTAATAAACTTGGACAATCTGCGTAGGCCTATGAAATTTTTGGCATAGAACGTCCATATTTAACAATATAAATTTCGACTTTTTAAATTCAAGAAGTCTTTCGTACGGAGGCCTCAAATTTGGGTACTCCTTTAGAACGCATTGATATTTAATTGCATTCTGTATACGACTGCCCAGGTGGCAGGACCGCTGCTATCGTGCGTCACGTGAGCTTTGCTCAAATTACTTGTATAAGCGGTTTCAGTGGCGTTATGGTCGCAACGTCCGTCCATGCTTCTGATCGTAATGTGGTTTTCGCGATGTCTTTTGTGTGCATTGGCGCATTTTTTAAAATGGTCTGTCGTTAGCGCATCTTTGTATAAACTGATTACCGTCAATTTTGTTGTCAAAAAATCAAAAGGGCGCAGTCGTCGAGTTCCAAACATCTACATCGTGTCTCAAACAACTGCGCCAATTATTTTATTCTGTGAACAACTCCGTGAAACATTGGCTGATTTTGATACGTTTTGGCACGCAGCATCGTGAAAAAAACTTGACGTAGCTTAAGTAGTTTTGGCCGCCTCATCTTAATACTGTCGCCACACTACCTCGTAAAATGCAGAAGTCGCAGTTTGGCCGTTTACAACAAGGAATCCATACTGAGTAGCAGAAACGTGACAGCAATCAGTTGATACAATGACGACTACAGTTATACAAGAAAAAAATGACTAATCACAAGCTGAACGGTAGTTCAAGCCCTGTGTTAACGGCGACTTCTCTTTCTTATGGGAAAGCCGAAAATTCGACCCCCCACAGAATCAAAACCCCTGATCTGATTGAGATAAAATTTGGCACGGTTGATTACGTCGGCGAGATGACCCCTCATGCAAAATTTCATGTAAATCCCTCC
>Ga0209671_1002389_pt1 | contig 17102 bp, 7 predicted proteins | sample WorMetHERISLAND2_2_FD_187401 | JGI IMG/M metagenome (GOLD analysis project Ga0209671, IMG submission 187401) | Marine gutless worms symbiont microbial communities from Max Planck institute for Marine Microbiology, Germany - Olavius geniculatus... | ecosystem: Host-associated > Annelida >...
GATCACCGGCGGCAGCAGGTTGACCTTGAGGCCGGCAGCCTCGCTATACTCGAGCCCGAGTATAGCGAGGCTGCCGGCCTCAAGGTCAACCTGCTGCCGCCGGTGATCCAAACCCAGCCGGTGGATGTCGTCGCGACCGAAAAGCAGCCGGCATCTTTTTCCATCGAGGCCACCGGGACCCTGCTCAAATACCAGTGGCAGCGGGAACGTGCGGATCAAAGCGGCAATACAATCGTAGAGCAGATTTCCGGGGCCACCGATCCCATCTACACCATTCAAGCCGCTAGATATGAGGACAGCGCATGGCAGTACCGCTGCCTGGTCACCAATATCGGCAATCAGGTGGCGGGTGAGGCTGTCGGCCTGACGGTTAATCTTTTGCCGCCGGATATCAAGACCCATCCGACGGATGCCGAGGTCACCGAATATCAACCGGCATCCTTCGCGGTGACGGTCGACGGCACCCTGCTCGCATATCAGTGGCAGCGGTCTCCAGGTGAAAATGATCACTTTGTCGACATCGCCGATGCCAACGGGCCGACATACCCGATCGGCTCCGCAAAATATGGCGATAGCCTGTTTTTCTACCGCTGCAAAGTCACCAATCTTGGCAACGATCCTGTATATAGCGAGGCTGCCGGCCTGACAGTTAACCTGCTGCCGCCGGTTATCCAGACCCAGCCCGCGGATGTGACCGCAACCGAAAAACAGCCGGCATCTTTTTCCATCGAGGCCACCGGGACCCTCCTCGAGTACCAGTGGCAGCGGTCCCCAAGTGCGAGTGATCCTTTTGTCGACATCGCCGGCGCCAACGGGCCGACATACCCGATCGGCTCCGCAGATTATGACGACAGCCTGTTTGTCTACCGCTGCAAAGTCTTCAATCTTGGCAACGATCCCGAGTATAGTGAAATTGCCGGCCTGACTGTCAACCTGCTGCCGCCGGTTATCGAAACTCAGCCGGTAGATGCTGTGGTTACAGAGAACCAGAGAGCTGAATTTTCAGTATCAGCCACCGGCACGCTGCTTGAATACCAGTGGCAACGGAAACGCATCGATGAGAATGGCAATTTAGTCGTCGAGCAGATTGGCGGAGCTACCGATTCTCTCTATGCCATTGACATTGCTCAATACGACGATAGCGCCTGGCAGTACCTTTGCTTGGTTACCAATATCGGCAACGAGGTGGCGAGTGAAGCCGCAGACCTGATAGTCAATCTATTGCCGCCGATTATTGAAAGTCAACCGGTAGATACCGAGGTCACCGAAAAAGATCCGGCCACCTTTTCGATTTCAGCCACCGGCACCTTGCTCAAATATCAATGGCAGTTAAAACCGGCTGCGGCGCCAGAAGAGGATCCTTTTGAAGATATTACTGATGCGACCGACTCCTCATATACGATCGCTGCGGTCAAATACGAAGATCGGCTGTATATTTATCGTTGCCGGGTATCTAACCTCGGCAACGATCCTTTATATAGCGATGCGGCCGGCCTGACAGTCAACCTTCTGCCGCCGGTTGTCACCGAGCACCCCAAGGATACGGAGATCACTGAAAAGCAAGCGGCATCATTCTCAGTCAAGGCCGTGGGAACATTGCTTGAATACCAGTGGCAGAAAAAGCAGCCGAATGCTGCTGATTTTGAAGATATTGCAGATGCGACCAAACCGCAATACGCTATCCCAATTGCAGACTATACTGATAGAGGACAATATCGCTGTATTGTCACCAACCTGGCGGATAGTGTCAGCAGCCTCTCTGCAACGTTGACGGTTAAACTGATAAAACCCGAAATCCAAAAACATCCCGCGAATTTGACCATCAACGAGGGCGATCCCGCCGAGCTTGCCATCGAAGCCCAGGGGACCCTGTTAACCTACCAATGGCAGAGAAAGCCGCATGGGGAGGACACATTCGTCGATATCATTGGCGCCACCGCGGCGCGATATACGGTTACCGCTGCCGCCCTGTCAGATCACGGCACCTATCGGTGTCGGGTCAGCAATATTGACTGGCCCGACGTACCCAGCCATGAAGCACTCGTGTTTGTGGAAATGACGATCCCCGGCAATACCACACCGATCGTCAATCCGTCAGCCAGCTGGAAAAACGCCCACGCCAGCTTGGCCTGGAATTCAGTCGCAGGTTTTGCCTACCGCATCTATCAAGGTATCTCGTTGGAAAACATTGCCGCAATAGCTGACAGCAACGATTCAAAATTTGTCGACGTCAGCTCCAAATTCTACACTACCTATTACTATCAATTGGCAACCGTAAAGCACTATACCCATCCGTACGCCGGCAAGGTATATGAATCGGTCGGTCCCAGGTCGGCTATTGTAACTTTGGAAAGGCTTCCCGTACCAACAATCTCCCTGGCCGGAGCCGAGAAAAAGCCGGACGGTAAATTCAGCCTCCCGGTCGGGATCAACGGGCCCTATGACGTTCAGGGAACTTATGCCCTGGTTACAGGCGGTATTGCCGTCCAGGCGACCAAAGGCAGCAACACGATCAACGGTGGCGGCGGAGGTGGAATCTTCAGTATTCAACTGCCGGAAATCGGCACCTGGGAAATCAAGATCTCGGAGAATACGACCGGGAAATACAATATCCTGATGCTCACATTGGTAAAGGATGAGAACGGGCCGGAGCTTGCCGTGGACGGACCGGCTGAATTGACAACCGGCGACGATTACGTCGTGATATCGGGGGCGGCGGCCGATAAGCATTCCGGACTGGCTTCGGTGGTCATCTCATCCGACCGCTATGCGGGCAATCCTTTTGGCGCCATTGTCGACTCCTTCGGCAAATATTCCGCTGAAATACCGTTGAAAACCGGCGCCAACCAACTCAGCGTCGTGGCCAGTGACAAAGTGGGCAATCAATCCCAGCTGGACATCACCGTAACGGTCCAGCCGCCGGCATTGCCCCGAATAATTATTCATGATCCGGCCAACGGCGCCACAGCAGCGGTTGAGACAATCGATGTGATCGGCGAAGTCCGTTCCAGCCTGCCTCCTGAGCAGATTAGCCTGGAATTGGCCGGACTAACCACGTTTCCAACCGGGGCAGATAGCGCATATACCTTTGAATTCAAAAACATCCGGTTGGCTGCGGGCCCCAATACCCTGGCCATAAAAGCTTCCACTCCATACGGCATCGTGCAGGCGCAAACCATTGTGAATTATTTGCCCGAAGCGCAGGCGGCCCAGCCGGAGCCCCCCTCGCTCGAAATCGATGCCCGGGGCCCTGAAATATATGTTTCTGAAGATTTTGTGGTCGTCCAGGGTACGGCAGGCAGTGACGCCGGTATTCAAAAGGTCATGGTCAACGGTCAGGAAGTGGACCTGACCGGTTCAGCCAATTACGGCAATTTCGAGACGCTGCTGCATTTTTCGGATCCGGACCTGGGCCCGATGACCATAACGGTGGAGGTTACCGATAAGAACGGCCAAACATCGACGGTCACTTATATTGTCAGGCACGATTCCAGCAGTCCCGTCATCGAATTTGCCGACCCGGCGCTGCAGCCCGCGCCTGCCCCAACGACGGTTGGGGAGACGCCCTATATACTCTCCGGCACCGTAAGCGATGAAAATCTGGCCGGATTTTCCATCAACGACCAGAGTGTGACTATGCTGCCCGCCCCCGCCGGCGAGAACCGGTATGCTTTTGAGGCCGGCATTCCGCTCGTTCGCGGAACTCAGGCGCCGCTGACCCTGGCCGCCTGGGATCATGCCGGCAATCGGGCCGGTGCTGAATTGATTTTGCAGCTGGACGCCGAGCTGGATATTGAAGTGATCAGCCCGCGCGACGGCGCCGAACTGCCTGGGAATGGGGACACCCTGGATGCCGCCATTACCGTGCGGGTGCCGGGGATTGCCGATGACGATCAGGTCCGCGTGCAGATCGATGATGGGCAACCTGCTTACCTGAGCTTGGTGGGCGGCACGGCCACCGGGTCGGCGGCTGTCAGCGTGGGTGAGCATCAGATGGCAGTGGAGGTCGTCAACGTGGACGGCACGGTCCTTGCCAGGCAGACCAGCCGGTTTTCCGTCGTCAACACCACCGGCCTCCCCCTGACAATGGAGCGCCAGGAGCCCGCCAACAGTGAGAGCGGGGTGGAACCCAACGAGTTTATCGCCGTATATTTCAGCAAACCCATCGATCCGCAGCAATTGCAGATCCAGGTCCTGGAAACCGTGCATGGTCTCACCTATGAGACGCTTGAAAAAGGGGCGGATATCACCCAGCTCAGTGAAATCAAGCTGGTGGAAGTCCATCGCGACCGCGAACCGGTGCCCGGTGGACTGTCCCATTTTCCCGGCAACACCATGGCCGCCTTTTACCCCCAGCGGGATTTTGTGTACGGCGCCACGGTCTATGTCGATGTGATGCACAACAATGAGGCCTTGGCACGAACCAGCTTTACTGTCCGGTCTCTGCCCACCTTCATCCAGGGCTTTGCGGCCGACCAGTTCATGCAGCCGATTGCTGGGGTTGCCGTCGAGATCCCCGAGTTGGGTCGTACGGCAACCACCGACGGCAACGGCAGCTACGGGTTCGGCTTCGGCGATGAGGCCGAGGAAACAATTCCGGCCGGCCGCTACCGCGGCATCGTCAACCCGAACCTGAATAACCGCACCTTCGGCACGGTCGAACGCTGGATCAATGTCGAGGGCGGTCGCCTGAATTCGGTGGGCATGACCCTGCTGCCCATCCTGAATCCGGAGGAACCTTTCCGTCACATTGCCTCCGGCCAGCAGACGGCCGTTCTGGCCGGCGGCGATTTGAACCTGGACCTGGCGGGCGCCGGCCTGATCTTCCCGGATGGTCGCGACCAGGGGGATGTGCATGTGCAGTTTATGAAGTTGGAGCAGATCGCCTATCCCACCCTGCCCTCGGCCACGCCCAACTGGGCCTTTGCGGTCCAGCCCATGGGAGTCGAGGTCAGCGGCCCGGTGGCTTTGACATTTGCCATGCCCCCGCTTTACGGCAGCCATGACTATGTGGCCCTGATCGGCGAACGGGTGGTGCTGGTGGGCTACGATCCGGCCGCAATGCAGCTGGTGCCGGTGGGGGTAGGATTGGTGGACCCCGAAAATAGTCAGGTTACCAGCGAAGGCCCGGTGGCTTTGGAGCGCTTGGACTACCTGGGCTATGCCCTGGTGGATACCGAGAAGCAAACGATATTGGAGCGTTTCGCCAATGGGGAGATCACCTTGCGGCAGATGATTGGGGAATTGGAAACTAATTAATGAGAATAACTATGAATAGAAGTAAACGATGGAACAAAGCTGCGATCGTCGGCCTGGCATTAATGGCCGTGTCTGTCTTAGCCCTAACCTTTACCGCCACCGCAATCCACGCCAGCGGCGGCCCGGCCTACAAAAGCGGCACCATCGCCGCCAAGGGTCTGGTGCTGGGCGACAACGGCAAACCCATCTGGGCCGAATTTAATGCCCAGGGCGAGGTGGTGCGCGAAATCGGTGAAGCCGTGGACGATCTGCAGGACGCCATCGTCATGCCGGCCGTCGACTACCGCGCCTACGTGGCTGCATTCGAAGCGGTCGAACAGGAGCACAGCGCCCATCGCCGAATTATGTATCGCGATGAATACCTGGGGGCCGGCTTTACGGCGACCGACGGCAGCGCCATCGATCCGCCGCCCCTGCAGAAACACTCCTACAGTGTTGTCGTGAGATCCGAAGATGTCATTCACTCCGCCAGTGTCGCGCTGGTGTTGCACCAATCTCCCCTGGATCTTCAGCGTCTGCAGACGATACCGGAATCCGCGCGCGCCGTGCTATTGGGAAAAGATCGCAACGTCATCACCACCGCCGATGTCAACATCGGCTATAAGGCAGCCTTCTACACCCGTGAAGACGGCGGGGACGATAGCCTCGGCCAAAGCAGCCTCGGGGGCTACCGTAAGGGGCAAGGCACATTGTGGGGACCGGTTGCCGGGGCCAAGGTCGAAACCAGCATGAGCCGTTTCCCGGTCTATTCCGATGAGAACGGCCATTATGTGGCTCCCTATTTCATCCCCCCCTGCCCCGGCTTCGCGATGGACTATAACAACAGCGTTTTCGTTCAGCTGCGCTATCAGCACTTTGATCCCAAGCGCCGCTCGCCCTTCGGAACCTGGTATGAATGGCGCCAGGGCTATGATTATTGTGTGGGGTATTCGGAAGGATATTTTGGAGCTTCTTTGGCCGGTTTAGCCGCCAAGATGAGCCTGATGAGCATCGAAGCCGCTATGGCCCAGCCGATTAATCGCGTGGATTTTTCCATCGATGTGGCTGTGCTTACGGGCCAGGCTTCAATGCAAAACCAGTCCCGTCCGGGCATACCGGTCAATCCGGCGGTTGTCGGCACCATTCCGATGGGCGGCACTACCCGATACAACTACACAATACCGGATTTTGCACCCAAGGAAACGACACTCCTCGATCTGGATGGCGACGGCAATGCAGATACGGTTGAACACTGGCAGGACGAAAATGATCAACACTGGTACAAGGTCTGGCTGGGCGACTCGGATCCGGCCACAGACGAGCCCGATCTGAAGCGGGTGGCGGACTTCAACCCGGATTTGTTCGACCGCGGGCTGCTCAAGCAAATCAGCAAAGACGATTTGGAAAACACTGACTTTTACGTGTACCGTGTCTCCAACGGTCAGTTGGTCACCTCCCGCAAGGGATTGCGGCCCAACGAAAGCAATCCTTACTATGGCGGCAGCGCCAGCGATGAAAATGAAAGCATCGTGAATTACCGCATGCTCATGCGCGGTCCGGCGTCCTTCAATTATCTGCGGCCGTTGAAATTTGAGGACTGGCAGGCAGCCACCAACATCAATGAGGAATTGCAGGGCAGAAGAGCGGACCACCTGCGGGTGGGCGAGCAGGTCAAGGTCATTATGATCAACCGGGCCACCGGCTACATGGGCTCGGCCATCGGTACGTTTGGTGAGAATTTAGGATCAGGACTGATCAGTTTTTCCCCCGAACCCATCGTCATGCGCCCGCCCAATCTGAAGATCAAGACCGAGAGAACCTTTGACATTGAAAGCGGTCTTACCGCCGGTGAGCAACGGGAATACATCATTGGTTTTGAAGGTTCCGGCTTAACCAGCGACAAACTGGTTGCCATCACCACCGAATGGGTCGATTGGGACGGCAGCCCCCTGCCCGAAGATCTGCCCGGCTACACCGGCCGCCTGGCCAAGGTGGTTGAGGAACATGTCCTGGGTCCGGTCTCCGGCCAGATCGCCAATTTCGATATCAAACCCGGCAAGCATATCCAGCTGGTGCACCTGCCCCAAGCGGACATCGACAACTCCCACTACTACATCCACGTCAGCGGCGAATCCCTGGAGGGCAACCCTAATTTTTCCGGATCCGTCTTTGATTCGACCGGCGCTGCCGGCGAGGGCGCCCTGCAATACCGTCCCGATCATTATGTCCCCGTTAAAACCCCCGTCTACGACGACAACGCCACCTGGGCCGGTAAGATGGCGTATCAAAAAGCCATCGATGAAGGCTACACAAATCTGGAAGAACCAGAGCTCGTCTACCACTGGGTTTACCGACCGGAGATGCAGTTTTCGCTGTTTGAGCTAGAGGTCAGTAAAATTGAGCGCACGGACCTCGATGGAAATGTTATCGATATCTTAAGCACCGATTTACCAGTCATTGCCACGACGGATAACCAGGTCGAACTGTTCTATTCATTGCTTGAATACGAACTCCCTGTGTTGGAGCCCTTCGGGCCAGGTCGTGATCTTATATTTGCCGCGGGCGGTCAGGAAGTTATGACGGTCGTCGACCAAAATTTCAAGCTTAAATTCGATGACCTTGATCACCTGTCATTATTGGAATCAGAAGACTTTTTATCCTTTCGTCTATACCAGAGCGGCGATGATGAAAACGTATTATGGGAGTATGCATTCGGATTAACGCCCATTGGCGGTCCCAATGACATGTACGTTTTTGCCGATGACCCCCAAATCGAGCTGTATTTGTACCTGCCAACTCACCCTGGTGATACATCTGAAGAACCAAAAAACGTTACGGTACGCTGGGCAGTCATAGGCTCTAGCGGAACACTTGATGAATACACTCAGGAGTCCGGTGACGGCATATATCTGAATAAACTAACTACATCGAACACTGCCGGAGACAAATATTGGGTAGAAGCAGAAGTAATAAATTCAGAAGACGATCGGTATGTTATAGGCAGTTCTGCCCGACTGGGCCCATTTGAGGTCATACCAGGGAAACCAAATAGTATAACCTTAACCACTGATTTGCCTCAGATACCCGCAGATAATACTAGTGAGCTTACGATCAGTGCGACTGTGAGAGATTTATATAATAACAAAGTGTCAGATGGCACAGGTGTCTCGATGTCTATTGTCGGTGATAGTGGTGACGAAATTGACACCTCCACTCTTGAAACTGACAATGGCATGGCACAGGTCAAAGTCACAGCAGGAGTCGTTGTTGGTAATCGTATATACGAATTTTCTGCATCCGATACGGCTGCAGCGCAGATTGAGATTGAAGCCACAGCAATTGGCTTAACTGTGAGCTCCAGCGGTAGTCAGCTGACTGTCGGCTCCGATGAGACCCTATCTATAACTGCTAATGTTGTAAACGCTGCTGACGGCACACCAGTTAACTGGGTATCCTCCTTGGGTAAAATTGTCGGTGATGATGTTATAAGTAATGGCTCAGCCACTGCAACATTAAGCGCGTCTGACATAGCGGGTGATGGCGCTGTTTTTGTGAGCGTTGCAGGTGAGAAAGGGATAGTGGAAGTCGAACATGTCGGCTCAGGTTCTTCAGTGTACGGGAAGCTATCTCACATGGCTATTGTTGGTGATGAGATTTTTGATGGAACCGTCACCGTTGAACAGTGGGATGGTGAAGCCATTTATGAATATAATACGTCAACTGAACTAGAAATTTTTGGCGCTCCAGGAGATACTGTCCGTATCGGCTTAGGGACACCACTGTCACCAAATGCGTCACCAAATGTATATTTCCCATTGCAATCCATTATTGCAGGAGAGGTAGAAGCTGCAGACGGGATCCATATGGCAATGGCCATGGGTGAAGTAAGCGAAGATGGATCAATAGGTGCATTGCATTTTACTGAATCCAGCTATTTGTTGGTGGAAGATTCACCTGATCTTCAAATTCAAGACAATCTTTTCGTGAGCCTTGACTTCCTGAGTGATGCTTTCGAAACATCAGATTGGCCACAAATTGGTCCTGATTTAAGAAGTGGGCCAACCTTAGTAAAGCAGGGAAATGATTCCCAGATGGCATATCGCTTCGGCCTTGTCGAATTAGAAGGCGACATAAAAATCGAAGCGGTTGTTCATACTGAAACAGGAACATATTCAGTCATTCATCCACAAAATATTTCTGAAGGACAGTCCTATAGAGCGGGGTTCAGATATTCAAATGGGATTTTAGAAATTGAGGTAGATGCGTACACTTCCAATTTAACGGCAATCGAGAGAGTTAGTGCCACAGGTTTAATACAGAATACTGACCAGACATTATCTATAGGTTTAGCTTTCGAAGGTTATCTTGGATCGTTAAGGATAGGCATGGAATCGGGCGAGCGGTTATTAACAGCCCTTCCGAATGGTGAGAGTCACCAGGATATCACCTTTGATACTAGCGGTAGAGGGAGCATACAAATAACTTCGACAGGCAAGATTTCGGGATTGTCCCAATTAGTCGGGGTTACTTATGCGTCTATTAATGGCACTGCAGAATACAATCCGCAGCCAATCCGATTCGCCGAGACGTCAAATTACGACTGGCTGTATAGTATGTTAGGTATAGAGGATGCTCAAGCGGCGCTATGGTCACTCAGAAAAACTAAGAGAGATGGCGTCACCGTAATTGATAAGGAAAGTTCGGGTTGGTTTAGCAGTCTAACGTCAAAGATTGAAAAAATTGCGCAAAAATCTGTCGACATCATTAAAACTTCAGCCAAGATAGCTTCGATTATCGTCGGTATAGATGATTTTATTGTGTTAGCTGACACAATTGCAAAATTAGCTGCAGGAGCTACCAGTGATATAAATGTTATCGAAGTTACCTTTGCGGCCGTCGGGGCCACCATTACCATCTCGACGGTAGTGTCCGCCGGAAGTTTAGCACCTGCAGTAGTGCCATTAAAACTGGGTTTAACGGCCTTTAAAACGGCTATAAAAAGTGTAGCAACAACAGGTGGCAGAAAGGCTGCATTAGCCATGGCTAAATCATTGGGTAAGATGCTTCAAGATTTTATCCAATCAAGAGGCGCACCAGGCGCTGCTTTTGATGCTGCAAAATATACCGTATTTGCTCTGGCGCATTTAGCGAAAAATGTCAAAGAGGAAATTTTTCAAATATTTGTAAAAGTGATAAGATCACCTCTGGATTTTTATAACTGGGTAAGTACATTTAAGTTTTTTAACAGGGCATGCGGTAAAATATCATATGGTGCTAGATTGAATTCCCGCATGCACCTTTATGCAACTAAGAATCCATGGAAAAGCTGGACCAAATCAACGCTGGCAGCTGCAGTATTAGGAACGTTCATAAGCAACGCCCATGCTGCCAATATCTGTGATACAGCTTTTGAGGCATTCCATAAGAAGATTGCACAAAGAGTTGGCACCGAGCTTGCTGATGATGTCGCACGACTTGCAAATAATGGTATAAAACGGATCGAAAAAGAAATTGTCGGCATAGAAAAATATGGGATGGAGGCGATTGAACTGTCAGATGATGCCATTGACGGCATTATAATGGTGATAAAAAATGGCAAAGATTCAAATCACGTCTTTTATATTGCAAAATCCATTGCGGAAAATGCTAAAAAGGCAGGATTGTCTGCCATTGAGACTGAGGATCTGATTAATCAATATTTTAAATATATTAAGGAAGTTGATGAAATACCCGGCGTCGGAAAAAAATTTTGGGGCGATTTAGGAAAAATTCTTGGGGATCCTTCAACGGGCTGGAATGATGGATTTATCAAAGGTCAGTTCTTTCAGCTCGAAGTGAACTCACTGATAAAAAAATGGTTGAAAGATGATCCGGTAGAACACATAGAATTAGCAATTGGACAATCCGATGAAGCTGTTGACGGAATTAGAAGAACATGGGATATAGTGACAAAATCCAAAAGAAAATTTGAAACAAAGAATTGGCTCACATATACTAAACAAGCTCGCGAAGACGCCGAAAAAGCTATAGAAAAGGAACTAATTGTTGCAATCAAAAATGGTAAAAATAACGCCGACCAAATAATTGAAAACATGAAAAACATTCACTTTATTTTTCGAGGCAGTCCAAATATTAGTGGTGCAGATGAAATGATTGTATTAATGAAAAAAGCAGGCGAAAAGTCTATAAGCACAATAAAAAATACGACAATGAGGAAACAAGTAACCATGGTTTTTGAGCAGCAGATGAAGGAAGCGTCTAATATTGTGAAAAACAATATAATTAATCCGAATACGTTACCTGAAATTGGACAAATTGTGATATTCTGGGGAAAGAAGAGTGCATATGGAAGTTAATCGAAATAACCAACTGTACCATAGTATAATACAATCTCCGCTGATTTTTGAGTATGAGCATCAGTTCAAAGACTTTGATAAGTATTTTGGTGGCTTCCAGGGTGTTGATGGAAGGATTGTGGTTATCACATCAAAATCTAAAAAAGATTTCTTAATCTGTTTTGATATTTGTGAAAAGGAAATCGTTTGGCAGCTGGAATGTGAAGAGGCAAGTTTCCCATTTTTCGGTGATGAAAATAGTATTTATTTGCTTCAAAATGATTTAATCACTTCCTTGGATCCCAATACAGGAACTATTCAGTGGCAGTGCCAAGAATTTGAGTATTTACAAGGGAGCTCGGCTGATCATTTATTTAGTATTAACGAAGCTGATGGAGACATTACACTTATTTGTCGATCAAGAAAAAATGGTAGCGAAGTTTGGAGGTTAAAGGATCTTTTTAAAGAGTTACCATTCAATGTAGCCGTCGATAATGGCATTATTGCGTTGCGAGTTTCAGATCAATATTATTTTCTTTCAGAAGCAGGAGGGGAAATAATATGCCAATTTAACATATCAGAATTGCTGCGAGTAGAATTGCCTGATACAAATTTTATTAAAAAAACGTCATTTGGTTTAGAAATTTTTCAAAGCATGGGCCCATTGGTCGAGGGTGTGCTATATATCGGGGTTGCAGGTGGAGCCGGCGAAGGAAATACCGGCCATTTAATCGCTGTCGATGCCCGCACTGGCGCGATGCTATGGGCCTATGATCTAAAGCTAATAAATAAACCAGGAACAATTATATATAACAAAGAAAGAGTATATTTCGACATAGATGGGCTAACGAATTATTTAACTTGTCTAGATGCACAATCAGGTGAATTGGTTTTTAGAACCGATGAAAATTTTACACCTGCCGGCTCAAACAATCCCATCATCTCCAACAACTATTTTATCGCCGGGTCAGGACAATATTTATCATTTTTCGATCTGGACAAACAGGAATTTATCTGGCGTTATAAGCATAAAAAGAATACTGATGTATTTCGTAGCAATAAATACGTTTATAATGATCGATTAATTACCTGCGACATCGAAACCAATACAGTTTATTGGTTCAAAAACAGAGTTTAATTGATTCCCCCTAAATTAGACAAATTGATTGATAATTGATTGAAAATACTATCCTTCATGAAATAGAGAAAATGCGATGGAATCGCAACAAGGTCCTCGATTTATCCTCTTCCGAGCTCTATACGTTACCAAGGGAGGTCGGTTTATTGACCGAACTTGAAATTTTAGGGCTCAGCAATAACAATCTAAAAGGCCTTCCAAAAGAGATTTGCGACTTAAAAAACCTGAAGGACTTAAGTTTAGCAGCCAATCGTTTTCAAACCCTGCCTGACCAATTAAAAGCATTAAAAAAATTGGATATTTTAGATATTTCCTACAATGCTTTTGACCAGATACCCCGGTCAATATTTGAACTTTCCAATCTGAAGGAACTGAATATCAGTGGCAATTTAATCCGAACAATTCCACCTGAAATAAAAAGGCTCAAATCGTTGAAAAGGTTGATTGCTCACGATTGCCAAATCGCATACATAGCAGAAGATATTAGTAAGTTAGAAAATTTGCATTCTCTATATTTGGATGGAAATCAGTTGGTAAGTATCCCGCATGAAATAAGTAACTTAAAAAATCTGAGCAATCTTTATTTGAGGAACAATTTTCTTGAATCCATACCGAAATCAATTGGGCAGTTACCACTAATAAATTTGGACTTGTCTGAAAATCTAATATCATTTCCACCGATTAAAATCGTCGAGCAGGGAACTGTAGCGATTTTGGAATTCTTGAGACAAGAACTAAAAGCATGCTGATTTCAAAAAAGGGCGGAGGATCTCTAAATGTCGAGTAATGACATTTTAACCTCAAATAATAACTCTGATAGAGATAATGCCGGCCAAAAGCCAAAATTCAAACTATTTTCAGCTATCCAGATCGGCCTGGGGTGTTTTTTTGGTTCGACCTTTGCAGCATTGCTAATGCTGGCTTTAAATTTTAGAACAGTTGGCGATCATCGAAATTTTAAAGTTGTTTTGAGCGTTGCCGTTGGACATTTACCGATATTAATATATTTTCTCTTAAAGATGCTGGATGAAGGCTGGTACAGAATTATTATTTTTATAGTGGCTGGTGGTATGACATTCATAGCGGAAGAATGGCAGGGAAAAATTTATAAAAAGCATCTAGATAGCGGTGGGGAAAAAAAGGGCTCCGGATCGGTTATTGGTGCAATAGCTCTCAGCCTAATTATCGTATTTATAAGTACAATTATTTATTTAATGTTAACTGATACCGACATATGATCATCGCAAAATGATTTTAATAGAGTGATGATCCTGTCTTAAGTTTTGATACTATAATATATAGAGCCTTACCTTTCAGTGCACTAATTTTCACAACGCCATAGTGCCTGCTATCATGACTTTGATCCCTATTATCACCCATTGCAAAAACACTATCCCGCGGGATTACATTTGATCGATACTGTTCTAAGCCTGCGTTGATTGACGTGGTTGAATAGTATGCATACGAGTCATCAATTGGTTCATTGTTTATATAGATCTGGCGATCTTCAATTCTAAACCTTTCACCAGGCAACGCAATAATACGTTTCACAAAATTAACCTGGTGGTTTTGTGGCGATTGAAAAACAACAATATCTCCACGCTTTGGAATATTAAAATCGTAATATCTTGTATCGACAAAAAAGATATCACCATTGTTAAGAGTTGGTGCCATTGAATCTGATGGCACTCTGTATGCCTTCAGTGGATTGATGTAAACTAGTAAAATAGGGGTCACAACACCAATATGAAATAGTATAATAAAAAGATACAGGAGCCACTTATTGTATTTTTTTAGTTTTCTCTTTTTGATTTTTGTCGTATTAATTGCAGCGTCAGATATCGTGAAAAGTTTGTAGAAGAAATAGATGATAACACAGGCAAGAAGGCCGTTAAATTTTAAGGCAAGTGTGTTAAGCAGTAACGAAAATAACATAAGACCGATAATGTATATCATTACCCCGCGTCTTAATTGACCGTTATAGATCTGCCCCAACCCAGGCGTGAGAAATGACAGAAACACCGCCAAGAGCGGTCTTCTTCTTTTTGAATTCTTCAATTTAGCCCTGCTTTAACTGAAAAAGAAATCTAATTCAAGGACATCAAAAAGTTTAGTGAAACAATAGGTCGCGGTAGGAATGCCGGTCACCTGCCCGCGGAATGCGAGCAAACTACGATCGCCCTGCGGGCTCCCTCCTGTTGCTACCATTCCGGGACACCAACATGTTACCAGAATTAAAAGGAAACCATTAGGAAACATTCTATATTCATATTGTCAATAATAAATTAATACGAATAATATCAAATAGATAATGGGATTCGCATCAGAAACTCGCAATTATGCTTTAATTGTTCGCGAATCGGCGTTTCTCTTCCTTTGGCAAACTTGCAATCTGATCCCTTCGGCAAGCTCAGGATAAACTAACGTTTATCCGGCATGTTCCGAATACGTGGATCGTCCCATCATTCTTAACCTAGATTCTTAAGTTCGAAAGAGAGGCTCGATACTGTCCTGCACGAGGTCGCAGGCCACAACGCCCTAAAACGATCTTCTCGCATTACAGAAGAAGCGTGTGATCCAATTGTGAATCGACGCAGCCACCCATTGCCTGACCGGATAGACACCTCTGTATTAAAAATTGATGGTGTGCGGAATCCGGGATGTTCCTCTGACTTTCGGATTTCCTCTCTTCTAAAAGCTGTCATCTGTGCACATCGACTATTTGCCTTCCTCTCATCGCAGATTCGCATGCCGAGGAAGATGCGATATTTATTTTTTCGGTATCGAGACCGTTCCCAAGCACGTTCAGCACTTATCAGATAAATTCAATATTGAAAACCGTAAATCCGAGAATGTCCCCGATGCCCTCCTATTTCGGAATTGCCCTTGGACGAATTTAGCCAGAATCCCAATATTTGGTCAGGGCTAAGAAAAGTATTTAACCAGTTTGATACAACCAAGGGAGAAAAGTTGGTCGGAAAACCCTTCAAGACAGCGTGGAGCAAATCCCATGGCGCGGCCAAGGATATCGAATCGCCACACTATCATAGCGGGCTGCCGAATGCCAAAATTAAAGGTGTTCAGTTGGACGAAATAATTTATAACAAGCATGGCCAACCTATCGGCAAACGAACTTACGATCAAACCCTTAAACTCGGTGGTTCGAATGTTCGTTACGACTCAAAGGCTTGGGCACCTAATCAAATCAAGGCTCGATTGAAAAAAAGCCCGTCGGTCAAGGTCGATGAGGATGCTCTTGAGGAATTCGGACAGGCCTATAGAGATATTGTCGATATGGCGGTCAAAGGAGATTGGGACATCCAATGGGGATTTGATGCCCGTAGTCCAGATTGGATAAGCCCGGATGGGAAATCCCCGCAAGCCAAAGTACCGGAGTGGATAAAAAAGGTAATAGACGAAAATCCGCGTATTCAGGACAGGCTGATGACGGATGATGGTACTTGGAACATCCTCATGGAAACGTTGCGAGATAATTTGGCGATTTTTGGGGACGCTATTTTCTGGGACGTTGTTGACTAATCGAATCAATTAATGCTAAATATCGGATCCTCAAATTCTTACAATGGGGAAACAAAATGCCTCGTCGAGCCGGATTGGATGCCCCAGGAACCTTGCATCATGTAATGTTTAGAGGGCTATAGAAACGCCAGATTGTTGACGACCTTGCTGATCGTAAAATTTTGTCAAGCGTCTGGGGGAGTTGTCAGTCGGTACCGACACCAACATCTATATCTAGGTTTTGATGACCAACCATGCGCACATACTTTTGCGCAGGTTAGAGATCGGGCTTTCCGGTTTCATGCGCCGATTTCTGACCGGTTATGCCATCTCGTATAATTTAGCGATGACCGGATTTTATGCAGTGGCAATTTTGTCGAACAGCTCCTAAAATAAGCCGAAGGCAACTTAAAATATCAAATGCCGATCAAGAAGCAAAATCAGGAAATTGATGAATTAGTAAATAAATTATGCGAAAATGAAAAAGTATCAGTAAAGGAATTAAGGTCGGGCAGCCGGCGCAAAGAGGTCTTCGGTGTTCGGTCTTTAATTGCCGTTGAGTTGGTAAAATACCGTGGCGTTTCAATGGCTAATGTTTCTAGACGGGTAGGCGTATCCACCATAGCCATATTAAAAAATATTCAAATGGGACAATCATTGGTTCGATTAGTACACAACGTCCCTTATTTTTCAGATTACTGAAAAGAGGAAAGGAAACGATCTTGGATAAATATCGGAATAATCCTATAGAGCAAGCGCACAAACATAAAATTTTCAATAAAAACAGTGTGATAAATTAAAATACTACTTGATTTTTTTTGCTATAAATACTACTAAACACTTAAATTTTAAAGCAGATTGCCCTAAAATAG
>Ga0209671_1002392_pt1 | contig 17089 bp, 13 predicted proteins | sample WorMetHERISLAND2_2_FD_187401 | JGI IMG/M metagenome (GOLD analysis project Ga0209671, IMG submission 187401) | Marine gutless worms symbiont microbial communities from Max Planck institute for Marine Microbiology, Germany - Olavius geniculatus... | ecosystem: Host-associated > Annelida >...
CGCTGTATCTCAGTAACGGTGCGAGATAGGGCCTAGGTTAATATTAATCACTAATAGGAAGTCGTACACTGGCTCTCGATTGGCGCCGAATTCAATGATCTTGGATGACCTTGAACGCCAAAATAGAAGGTTTTATAGATTTTTTGGCGATTTTGGGCTGTGGCACAAGTCTATATCATTCACAAAGTGGTGCCACGGAACTATCGTTATGTGATCCAGATAGAGAATTTGGTATTTGTATATTAACTTAGCGTGAACACCCCCCAATTTTCAGCTAAACTACTAAACCGGAACTGCTATAGGCTTTCGCGCGTTTCGTGAGCATTAGCTCAAATTTCTTGTCTACAACCTTGCAGCAGGTGAGCTAGGCCTACTACATATCAGGGATGTGCATGAGACTTTTTATCCGAGACAAGACCCGGGAAGCGTATCTTCTGAGACTGAGACGTTGAGACCGAGACCACATCTTTGTAAAACGCACATTTCGTGACACTACCACTTTCTTATCTACGTCAAGGTGAACGTAGTGATTGGAGTATTGGAGGAGATTAAGAGATTAGTCGTTCTGTCCGTGTGTGTGTCCGTCTGTGTGTCTACATGTACTTTGAGGCGCCATATCTCTATAACGGTGCCGGACAGAAGCATGGTCGCAATGGACCATCCATAGGAAGTTGACCACCGCGAGTCGAATGGTCACGTGACCGATGACGTCACGTGATTCGGAAAGGTCAAGGTCGTGACCTCATTTTTTAGCTGTAGTTGTAGGTGTAGTAGTAGCTGTACAACTGTAGTAGTAGTAGTAGTAGTAGTAGTAGTCGTGGTGTTTAAATTACTTCACTTGGCGGAGATGTGCACTCTTACGAGCGCCTTCTAGTTAAACATAGCTTTTAAGCAGGTCCCAAAGTAACAAAGGAACATTATCCTCCTGCATCATTGTCCATGTATCAGTACCATAAAGAGCAATGCTGCACACTGTACATTTTAATATTCTTATATGTAATTGTTCGTCCCACTTTTCGCTTAGCAGCCGTTTTTTTTGTTAATAAACGCTTGTTTTGCCATAGCGATTCTGCTGCGCATATTTTTTTGCAGTAAACAAATTACATTTACCCTTGTTCATACAACTTACACTGTTTTGGTTGGTGCCTGACAAAGAAAGTAGACTAAATAATTTCATATGTATTACGCATTGTCCAGACTGTAGAATATAATGTAAACGCCTAATGTGGGTGATTGGTCTTCCAGGCATGTCTGTCTGGTTGCACGGTTTTTGCACCGTGGGTCCAGTTGTTTGCTGGTGTGGCCAATGGATGGGCAGGATGGCCGCATAGTTCAGTGTGGTATCATTATCTCACGAATGTCAGTCGGCTGCTACTTCCGAGATTGTGAAGCGTTTCTAGTCACGAGTCTGACTTGCGTAAGAAGCGCTATAGCATGTAGGCCTACAGGACTTTAGCTTTACCTTTAACTTGTGTTAATATTTTGTGCCCTGGACGTAGATGGGTTTGCTGTGGTTCGCAGCAGGTGCTTCTAATGAAGTCGTGGAAACAACTGAATCAGCCGGTCGGGCCGACACTTTTAGTCCCTGCAGATGCCGGGCAGCTGATGAAACAGTAATTCCCGCACAGTGTCTCGTTGGATGGATCTTGTCTGCACTCTGCCTTCTTGTGATCGTGGGACATATCATCGTGGATTTGTACCGCAATAAGAAATGCTCCGTATTCGGAACTGATATCGGTAAGAGTTTTGTTAAGCTTAAGTTATTTTATTATTTTTAGCTTTTGAAAACATTTTGCCGTCTCGTACAGTAGGAGCACTCAGTGGAAACGCTGGTTCTAACTTCTGATGATTGATCATGTGCAGCAGCGGTGTGCGTGCCTGAAAGCTGAGCTAGTATATGCTGTGGCAAGAGAATTCAAAAATATTACTCCTGGAAAATTCTTGAGAATGTCACGTGGAATGTTTGCAATATGACTTCACTGTATTATTTGGTGTATTGGCCCATGGGAACACCATTCTCATGTCTTGTGGCAGATTTTGTAGTAAATGGGCGTCACCATAAACAAATCATAAACACTCAAACACTTATGCATATAAAAACCATTTTAACCGCTGGTTTCAGAGTAAACTTTGGTTAGCTGGTTGACTCTTGATTTTCATTGCTACTTGTGCATCTTGTGAAAATGGGTCATACCTCGCCATATCTACCTTGACATAATCCCGCCACATTTTTTTCAGGCATTCTGTTAGTTTGTGGTGGTTTTGGCCTATATCACTTGACTCAGTTGTAGGTGTAGTAGTGATGGTGGTAGTGGTGGTGTAATATTAGTATTACGAGTAGTAGTAGTAGTAGTAGTAGTAGTAGTAGCAGTAGCAGTAGCAGCAGCAGCAGCAGCAGCAGCAGTAGCAGTAGCAGTAGCAGTAGCAGTAGAAATGATTTAAATTACTTCAATTAGCGGAGATGCACTCTTACAAGTGCTTTCTAGATTGCTTTAAATTTAACAGTTTTTGTTGTTGGATTCTTTTGGTTACGTAAAAGAACTGTATGGTGTCTGGTTATTTTAGGATCCAGGAATGCTGCTAATCGTCGTGATGCGCGAGAAAACATAGAACTGCTGCAAGTTGCTGCTCTTGAGTGCCCTAGTAATAAGCGACAGCAGAATAACGCAGGTACTTACAGTTTTTGTATCAAATTCAAACCTGTCCTGCTGTCTCACGTAGATTCTGAAGCCATGGTGTAAAATTCTTATAGTCAGTTTCTGGTTTTCTACGGCTGGCTAGCCAACTAAATACAGCTTTGCGGCTGGCTACAGCTTAATTAGAATTCGACTCAAGCCAGCGCAGCTGAAAATTTCTATGGCATCTTTCAGCTTAGCTTGTCTATGACGGCTTATGGCGGCGGCTTTTGCATCTGGTCTCGTATTGACCTAGACAAAACATTTGATGAAGCATGTCATATTTTATTACTTTGTGTTGAGTTATAAGTAAACCAAGCAGTTCCAGGTAGGGTTGTATTCAGATACTTTGATATTGAATGCTCAGTGCTAAAAGTAAAGAAAAACTGTGTGCTTTATTGTTCACTGCCATAATTATGTTTGTTTAACAGCTGTTCAAGAACACATCTTTGACGTTGAAGGTCGTGGAGTATTTGGAGTTGCCATACATAATTCGATGATCTTTTTCATTCAGTGTGAATGTGATTGGATTGATGTCTATAAAGCATCTGGGCCGGACTATAACTTCTTAAGACGAGTAGAAGTCCCTGGGATGACAAATCCTACAGATTTGCTCGTATTCGACAAGTGTCCCTACATTCCGGATGACATGACTTCCAGAACACATCATTCAGGCAGTGATCATTGCATCTGGAAAATCGAGCTGTCACGTGCATTGACTCCAGGAAGTAGGCCTAAGAGTGAGGAATATTCGAAGAAGATGCTGACGTCACTCGGCACTTGGCATCCTTTGTCTTTGAGCAGAACAAGGGATGGCATGAAGATTATCGTAACTGCGATGACGAACAAGATCTACCTCTGGAATCCCAAAACAAAGAATCAAATTGAGATCAAGGTGGCTTTGCCGGAAGATATTCGCTGTTCTCAGCACGTCATTGAGATGCCCCATTCGTTCTATCTCTTTTGCCATTCCACACGGAATCATACACGCCAAGTGTGCAGGCTGTTTCGTAAAGACGACAAGATGTATTTGGCCGAGAGTTCGCCTGATGTCAGTTATCTCAATGATCCTCGACATCTTGCACAGCTGCCAAATGGAAAGATCTTAGTCGTTGATCATCTCAAGAACCGCATTCTGCTCATGGCCGGAGATCTGAAGAGCTACGAGGTACTGCTGTGCTGGAAAAATGGCGGGAAAAAGCGGCCGTGTCGTCTTGCCTACCACAAGGATTCGAAGTTGCTCGTGGTTGCTTTCCACCACCACATCGGCCTGTATTCGCTCCAGATTGAGGCGTAATAAACTCCACATCGAGTCGACTCCACTGCATTATTGTGCTATCACCTCGGCTGTAATCAGAGGCATTGTGGTTACAGGTTATCCACGTTGCACAAGGCCATAGCCGGAATTTTTGCTCGGGGGATTTAAAACGTTCTCCTCCCCTCCCCCTGCTTCTTTTCTCATCCCCTCCGTTTTCTTTGACAATGACAATGACTATTTCGCATACTTGCGGCTGGGTAGCCGAATAGCTTTTCTCTTTTCGTCTTCTTCCATTTCATCCAACTTCCCTTTACACTATACTTTCTTTCCGTCAAATCCAGCTAAGGGGTTTGAGGGACCACTGTAACAACTCCGATTGGGGTCCAGGGCGGGGACCAAGGTTAGATGAACTAGTGATATTTCAATGTCATTGGTCAAGTCAGTATTACAGCAAGATCAAATATTTGACCGAGTTTCTGTGATATATAAGGAGGCTTGGGCATCGAAGTTTTCTCTGGTTGTTTGTTCGTACTGATCCGCATCATGCCGTAATGTGTCTTCAATCTTTATGTTTTTTTGTCAAGCGTTTATCATTAATTATTGCTCACAGTTATTATGCAATACTCAGCAGCCGTTTTTTTGTTGTTGTCATTCTATACTTTCGAATTTTGTAATCTGCTCAATACTGGGTCAGTTTTTACACTAATGCACACTAATGTTGAACACTGTTACATTAAATTTCGTATTTTTGGAGTAACCTAACGCTTGTGTAAAATGTTTATGCACGTTTGCGGTGCTGTAAAGGCTATAAAATATTTATTGTTATTGTTGACGTAGAATGATTGTCCAGCATAACAGTACTAACAGCTCAGCAGTTTGTGTGTGTTAAGATCTGTGTTAATAACCCACGGCAAAAATAAGATGTACGTTTGCCATTGAAGGTGTCACAAACAAACGCCTTTTGTGTGTCCCATTGTGTAGACATCATAAAGTACTGTATCTAGAACTCGAATGTTCGAATGTGTGGATGAATAAACGCTCATAATTTCAATTTTCCCCGCTTTTGTGAGCTAGAAGTTACTGTAGCATAAATTATAGGCCTACATGTACAGTGTATATGTTAAAAAACCTACGAAATAGTGTAGTACCCATCAAGCCCGTCGAGAGAGTGGGGTGGGTGGGGGTAAGCTACCTCGGGCCCTACGACGTTTTGGGGCCCCGCCGTCGCTCAGAAATATAAAGTACATTAAAATGCACCATTTTGAAAAGAAAAAATTCAGAAATTTTCTACCAGAGAGGCCCCGCGAAAATGTTAGGGGCCTCGCAAGAATGTTTCTAGGGGCTCCGCTGTGGCTCTCGACGGGCCTGGTACACATGGTGCTATAGCCTACTTGCATAATTTTTTGGTGTTTTTTGGGTGTAGCGATTCACACCGAAGTATTTGTTGTATGTACCGTACTGTACATAACACAGTGCATGATTTTGTTACATGACACCGAAATGCAGCTATTGCGCCATTGTGTGGTCTGTCTGTCTGTCCTTACGTCCGTCTGTCACATTCATGCATTCCGCTTAAGCCACAGGACGCCATGAGATGACATTTTCACAGGGACACTGGTGTGACACCCAGTAACACTCTCGAAAGGAGAAATTTGGGTCAGAACTACCATTCAAAATTTGCATTGCAAATTGTAACTAAAATGCTCTAGGTCACACAATGCTTACCATCTCCGACCCCATTTGGGGAAGTCCTATGGGCCATATGAGTTTCCCTTTCTTAAATAGGCCTAGTATATCACGTCCCAGAGTACTAATGTGTTTGTTTGTTTGTTTGTTTGAAGCGATCTACTGTCTGATTAATTTTGCCCTTGCTTATACATGTACGTCAGCATTAGCACTTGAAAGCATTTACTGCAGCAAAACAGTGATGGGCTTTCTGAAGTCAGCTGCAAATAATTGTTTTGTTTAATGTTTCTATTTTTCTATGTATCGATGCACAACTAGTCATAGTTATTCACGCACAATGTTCTGTTACTAATGGATATAGAAGTACAGTGCAATACGATTTTGTGACGTGTGATATTTTATTATATGTTAAAACGGTGGTGCAATAAACTTGTTTTTGCTGTTAGCTGTTTGATATTGCTGTAGCGATTTTGTTTCGTTAAAAACTGTGATGGTCGGTCTTTACGCGCGAAGCATTATGGGCCTACAATGCTGTCGCGCGTCTTATGTATCGTCGACGCTGTCTGTACTGTCACACTCTGCAGCCGTAACAAAATAACAGAAAGGTGCAAGCTAATAGGACCAAGAAATTTTCACTGTGGGAGTGGACTGCCACAAGGAATCTAGTTTTTGTGACAAAATTTCGTGCCGCTGTGTGAGGGGGTTCTTTTCGAACGAGGGCGTGAAAGAGGGGTACCTACTACCCCCTAAAAGTTCTTATTTTACCGCCATTGGCTCGCCTAGCGTGAAAACGGTCACAGCTGGATAGGCACAGATATGCTGTTTACCGTAACAAGCACTGGTACCGAGCTTTTAGGAAAATCAGCATCGACGACCTTGAACGACTTTGAACCACAAAAATCAGGAGTGTTAGTGAATTTTTCGCGATTTTGGGGCGCGCCGCACTCATTTCAAGGGTAAATTGCGCCAAAATGGCTGGAGATAGACCAAGACAACCTGCATAAAAAGTGATATTTCGCTGGTTATGTTTTCCTCAGGTAGTGCAGAAATAAACGTTGGTTGAGATGGAAAACTGAATAGTCATTTGATGGCTAGTTGTGTCAGAAATATTGCTACCAAAAATTATCAAAATCTGATAATCGGTTTTTAATTTACAGTCGAAAATGTCGGGATGTTTTTTTGAGACACAGTGTATAAATGCAACAAATTATTCTCGACCAGTTACGACAAAGCACGTAGGCCTACAAAGCGATGTAATGGAACTGATCTGGTTGCGTTTTTGACGAACTGACCAATGGGCAAGCATTAATGAATTACACGGTCTAACGGCGTTGGTGGCCTACGTGACTACGCTCACGTACGCGTCAATCAATGACCATTGGACTCGCCTTGCTTGCCAATTGGTCAGTTCGTCAAAAACTAAACCGTGTCAGTTCAGTTCAGCTCAGTGCAGTTACCTCGCTTTGTACGCGCCTTTAGGACTTGCTGTAGATTTTCAAAAATACCCGAAAAAAATAAAACAAACCAATCTGTTTTGTTTTTTTGTAGTTTTACTGTACATTTGCGGATTGCTGCGATAAAACAAAATTGCAGGGAGTCGACTGCGACCGTCTCCAATTGTATGCTGTTCTGCCTTGTCACACATGTGCAAATTCCCTAAACGTAATCAATCTACACTTTGGGGATTAAGCGAATGGTATGATAGCTTTTGTGTAGACCTATAATACATTGATGCTGCTGATGCTGCTATACACATCGCCATGGTGACGGCATCTGTGTGACGTCATCCTCCGGATGCAGTGGTGATAAAAGGCGGCCGCACAGAAGCGCGCTGCGCGTCGTAACATCATCAGCGTCATCATCAATAGCATCGTCGGGTCGACAAGTCGGCCAAGTGCAGGAACGATGCCGACACTACCACCTACCAACGCCTTGGCCAACACCGGCGAGGGACAGCAGGTAGGCCGGTGCAAGCTCCTGTCTTAGGCTGTTATAATAGCAATAGTATATGTCTAAGTTAATCCGTACGACCTACACTGTAGTATACATTTAATACATTTAATGTCCGATCTTTCGTCTGCTGTAGTGCTATCTTATGCAATGAGGCGAGTATGCATAGGCCTACACACTGTTCTAGTCGTAGTAGAGCTTCCCTGTAAAAGCCTGGTTCCTTATGTATGATAGTTCAAGATGATATTTTGTGCTTTACTACTTCGACAAAATCGGGCGATTTTTGCATGACACACGACAGATTTTTGTCGGGCGATTTTGTCGTTCGTCTGACATCCCCTTAAGTTAACACAATATTGTAATTCCGTAAACTTGTTTGCCGTGTTTGTCGCTGATCATCTGAGCTATGCTAAGGCGTGTACAGAACGAACACATTACTCTGAACAAAAATGGAATGAACTGAGACCACAGAACTATGTCGTTTCGTTTCTCTTTAGTTTATTTTGTTCGGTCTGTACGCGCTTCTAGGCGACGTTAACGCCGTAAGCGGCTGCACTGGCAGATCTACAGCATCACTCGACTGCCGTGTGGGTGGTCTGATGGTGCAGAGGGGAGGTCGCGTGTTTGTGTTCGTGTGTGTAGGAAGAACCGGAAATGGAAGAGAAGACGCGACGCCGCTCACGTCGCAGGGCGTCGGTGAGTCGCGGCAGGAGGGCTGGAAGCCGTAGCCGTTCCCGCCGCCCGCTCCCTGAGGAAGCGGACGAGGAGAGCACTAGGGGACGTAGCCGCAGTCGGAGTCGCCGCCGTGGAAGCAGTGGTCGTCGTCGTCGTCGCTGTCTCAGTCGTCGCTGCCGTCGTCGACGTTCCCGCCGCTCCCGTCGCCGTCGCAGCCGTTCGCGCCGTCGTCGCCGTCGCTACTAGAGTCCGGCCCGTGCCGCGATGACGTCTCCATAACATCGACGATCCGCTAGCGAGCCGCAGTTCTACCCACAGTCCACAACAACATCGTGTACTTACAAACATCCGACTCCGACGTTAATATGTCATCGTGATACGATTGTTCTGCAATAAAAACGATCAAGTTTGCTTGTTTGTTGTCTTGAAATGCTCTTCCTTTATAACTACAAGGCTGAACTGAAACGCAAGATCAAAAACTGCCTCCTAGTTGGATAAGTATCTGTAGCTTAAACTTGTCTTCACCTCATCGAAGAAACTCGTATGAAACGGAAACCGATGAGAGTGATACCCCGTTGACACGATCGAGCAAACATCGAGCAAATATGAAGCATGCATAAAGCATAGCCTACACCCATCTGCCAAGGGTTCCGTGGCTCGTCAGAAAAAAATAGGCCTAACTTAGCGTGCGAAATTACGTCAGAACAAGCCACAGAAGTACTGCGCACTGAATGATTACAGTTACAGCCGTCTAGTCCGTTTTAGCCGTCTACTTTTGCACATAGTGCTGAATATTTTTCTTGTTAACGATGTTAGAATATTTGCATTGAACACCAAACACTAACTTATTAGTGTCAGTGTTAAGGAATCGTGCGTCCATTTATTGAAAGACCTTCATATCCTGAAACATTCTGCTTGAAAAATATAAAAACTTCGCCCATTGGCTCAACTGGCTGGGGGGTCCAGACCCCTTGAGTTGTCCGTGGACGTAAAAGATCCAATGATTTTTGGGCCGTTGGCGACCGCCTCGTAAAGTGTTTTTGGTTACGGGTGAAATAAAGATGCTAAATAATATTATATAATATGGTAAAATTAAACAAGTCTTTAGCGTGCTGCTTTATAGTCAGCATGTCAGGGTTTTGCCCCAGACTCCCACAAGATTTCTGCCTCTCAACTATGCTGGGGACATCGCAATATTTCAGGCTCGACTAAATTTTGAAGCGTAGATTGCACTGAAATGAATGTTATTAATCTGCACATAAAATGTGCAGCATAGATTTTAACTGTCCACGAGTTTCAACCTTCTAGCTTCAAGACCTTAGTACGGAGGCGTCATATTTGGCTACCTTTTCAAAATGCATTGCCATTCTATTGCAACTTAACACCGATTCCCCAGGTGGGAGCACCGATGCTGTCGCACGTCACGTGAGCTCTGCTCAGATTACTTGTCTGTGTTGACATTTAACAGATTTCATCTGCAGCTAATACAGTAGTGAACTTCATAATCATTAGTCACTATCTGCAAAAGGAAACTGCATAAAAACAATTAAAAGGCACAGTGGGGCGAATAAGAACTTGTGGAATATGATCAGTCAGTGAGGCTAGAAACTGGAAAAGAATAAAGCAACATTAACTAGGCACGATACTCAACTAGCCATCATATTTATTATTGCAAATGCACACAATCACAAATAAAATTCAGCATATGTTAACATTAGCAACAGCATAACATGCACTCGATTAGATCTGGCAGACCTGGAATGTACAAGCCAAAGCTACTAGCCATAGTATAACAATCTACCTTCCAAATGTGCAGTTTCACACATCAACAAGTATAGACTGTAACACATGGAAACCAAGAGCCTCATTGGAATGTTATATTCTGTAAAGACAATGAAAGAAAATAACACGGGCATGATAGGAAAAGATCACATTTGGAATGTTACAATTCTTCATGTAAAGCTACATTAAGCAAAATTTGACTGGCTCACTTCTTAAAACAATAGGGTTAACCGACAACAGAAACTAACTAGACTCATTAAAAGTGGGAAGTCAACAGATTACACCTTAAGTTGCATTACAAAGATAAAAGTTTGCCTACTGAACAATAGAAGCACTTGGTTTCAAACACTGCTACTCAATTTTCTTAGCAATTCTTCGTATACAATGCTAGTACTAAAAAGTTCAAATGGTACATTAACAATAACAATAAAGCATCTTGTCATCTATCACTCTGTGTTTACTACAGTTATGCAAAATTATGAGTCATTTGCTGCAAGGTGTAACAAAGTGGAAGTCTAAATGCTGAAAAACCACGCTACATACCGTAAATCCTTGAACACGGTCTAAGAATATGTTACTAGTACGAGCTAAATACAAGCCCATTTTTGACCGACTTACATACTATCAGTTTTAGCAGTCACTCAGTTTGATACATTTGCAAGAAATAGCATCAGCAAACATGCTTTGAAATGGAAACTACATTCCGAATTTAGTTACTCGAATCTACTGATGCCAAAAATTGTCAGTGTACCGCCAACTGAGCAAAATAGGCCTACACATCAAACTAAATTTTGCCATCAGGTCACTGTAATAAAGACACAATAATACGAGATAAACTTTGGATAATGGACAGAGACTCTATTAATAATGTACAAATAGAATAAAATGGCTACTCTTCAAAGATTTACGGTAACAAGGGATTGATGCCATTCACTAGGTGTCACCATTATCACTGCGACTACACACAGTGAGAAAGAACAGGCAGATTAAGCAGGCATTAATTTGATTGATTCGGCATACCGGCACTTATCTTAGAGGCAGTATAATGCACCGACTGTTCTTGTTACGACAATGGCAGTAAGCTGTGCATTTGCGACGTTCAAAATATCAGAAAAGCACAGCGCACCACACACTGGGTTTTGGCTAAGGCTTTGCCCCAGACCCCACTGGGAGTGCTTACGATCCCCCTGCACGTTTTGTTTTGTTTGTAACAATAAGTGCAGTAATGTAGGCGAACTGTGATAAACCGTACCACTATGGTGACACCTGGTGAACACTATTCACATCAATCCCTCACTGACGAACGTTCACATAATTATTGAACACACTTGTTTGCGACAACTGACAAGTAAGTAATACGTGAAAGATTATCTAGCATACAGAGCAAGGCCTATAGAATAAACCAGGCCAGTTCACCGTTTAAGCCAACCTATTCTTGAACAAACTAGGTCATGCCAGATCATACTTTCGACCATCATTTTTACTCCATTTGGCTGAATTTAGAGGCAGGCCACGCAACTTATACGGCAGGAACAGCAGACCCCAGTCTGGAATGAAAAAGCACAGATTGTGTTCCACCTTTGATAATCCAACGTCATCAAACTGCACACTTATTTCAAAAATTTACAAAAAACGACACCCTGGACCCTCATAACTGAGGGGGCTTTGATGATGGCAAGGTGCAGATCCACCATCCCACTTTTCTGAGAGATTCTATGGCTACTGGTTGCACTATGAGCCATCATTCATAACTGGATCTAGATTCACAATGCCTGAAATTTTATAATATGCAATTTGGAGCAATTTGACGCAATATTGCAAACAGCAATGGTCACCCGCCATTTTGAGTCCAATCACTGGTCATCAGTTGAAACAAATGAACCGGTTAACTCTATAGACCCTGATAAAAAGCGTCAAGATCAAGCAAGAGATTTGAGGATCTGTCTAATCAACGGGAGCGACCGGGATCTTCTCAATGACGGACTTCATGAAGGCAGCGGCAACAAGGGCGGAGTATGGCTGCCAGATCACGTTCTTTGTGCCGTCAAGGTAATCACATGCACCGCGCACAAATAGGAAACTCTCCTTCCGGTTGCCGACGATCGACTCCAGTACCTAGCAGCAACCACAGCAAATATTTCAATGACACTAAAGCCATTGTGCCCAGCTGTCTAAATTATCGGCTGTCAGAAAATTGACGAAAGATCTGCTTGCTGGAAAATATTCATCCAAAAGTGCAAACTTCGGAACTGAAAAAGCCCCACTTTGAGGGAAATTTAAAGATAAAATTAAAATTTTGAGCACTCATAATCTCCTCTGTCAGAAAATCGCAACTTCCTGTCTCGCCTACTTTCTAAACCCATGATGCCCCTGGTCCTCTCTGATGAGTGGTTTGCCCGAAGCAATGGCTCCTAGTGTTACAGATCAGTCAGTGTTTAGCCTGGGCCCTACTGCACTTGCCTACTAGACCTATAGTTAATGCTCAATCAAATGCAAAATGCGACAGTCCTAAACTTTTCAAACAAAATTATAATATACAAAACATGTCAAAACAACCAACAATCAACAGACGAACAATCCAAAATCGATCAGCAATCTGGCCACAACAAGGCCAACAAAAGAAACCATGCCAGCCACCCAGCCACAATAACCTCTACTCTTCAAATTGTCTGCGTCCAATCAGATCACTGACCCGTGACCGACTTAACAGCCGACCATCTGCACATAGGCCATACAGTAAGCAAAAGAAACTGTTTGTGACACCAGTCTCAGCATTGGTTCACTGTCATAAGACAAATGCCCCAGAAGCTAGAAAGCAAAGCAACCCACACAACTAGTTACAGCTATCCATCATGCCAGCAAAATGCTGATATAAGATTTCTCCACAACAACTTCAAAAACTTAATGCTCAGACACTGGCTTAAGTTAAACGAACACCAGAAAATGAGCTGGTTAAACAAAAACAAATTTGCACAGTAGTAGTAGTAGTGGGTGTAGTAGTAGCAGACTGTAGTAACCTGATCAAACTCAGTGTCGGTGCCAATACACTGGTGTCGGGCAGCAAACTCCAGTCTGAGTTGATCCTCTCTGACAAGTGGTTTGCCTGAGGCGATGGCTCCCAGTCTCAGCATCGGTTTGCCAGGTCTCTGGTGCTCTGGTACATCCGCAGGCACCGCAGGGTGCTGCATTTCAATGACGTCATCTCCACCAATGTTCATGAACAGACGATCGGTCTCCGCACGCGGCCGACTGAACGACACCTGGTGCATCAGGAACACATTTCTGTAACTAAACCATGAACGAAAGCAAAAACTGAAAGGTGCTTTCTTTCATTCTCGGCTGGGGGGAGACAGATCACCATCCCAATCTTTTCGAAAAAATTCCACAGATGCAATGATTGGTTGTACCTTTGTGTTCAGACCATGTCTTCCTCCGAGCCTGTTCATGTGCCAGACACTGGAAGACCAGGTGTTCGGCCGTTTCTGCAGCGCGATCACAGTAGGGACAAATGGCCAAGTCCCAGCATCTGATGCATTTGAAGGCACTCATAAAAGTGCCACGCGAATTTTTACCAAATAGTAATCTAAATGCATTGTTGTGAATTTGTTAGTCCAAATGTTTCAAAGAAAGCTAAAACGGTACAGGAAAAACTGCAATGAACATACAAAGAACTGTATAAAAACTAAAACATCTCTGACCTGCTGGCCCTGCAGTAGTTCCTGGCCATCATTAATGTAGTTCTCCCATGGGTGAAAAGTTGCGTCCGCCTGCCATTTCTCATACAGATTGTCAACAATTGTACGCAGCAAACTGTCTTGTGCTGCCCAGCTCTTCAGTGCAAACCTGTCAATAAATTAAGTATAAATAAATAAATAACTCATTAATAACAGTAACAACAACTGTATTATTTAAGATGTATTCAGTACTGATTGAAATAACAGAGTTGAAAATTATAATTTATGAGATAAAAGATGCAACAAGCAGATTCTGGACAGAAAGAAATAATAGGCTGCTAATAAGACTAATCCCGTTTCACCTAATCCTTACATATAACCCCCAAAACTAATGCTAATTCTAACCCTAACCTTAACTAATAACCCTACCTCTATCCGTAGGTGAACTACGACATTAGCTGAAATGGAAGAACACCAAGAGTACAAGATTAATACTGTTGCTGTTGTTAACTTACTACTAATACTACTACTACTACTCACTGTATCTTGCTGCGCTGTGCGTCAGACTGTGTCTTATCACAGTAGATGTAGAGCTGTCCCATCTTGTTAGGCATTGAGATGACAAGGTCACCCAGGCGCACGTGGTTGTAGTAGTCAGTGTAATGTGGCACTGCGCCACACACACCTACTAGCAGCACATGCTCCACGTCTCCAAATGTACCTACAGACAACAAAAACAACAACAACAACTACTACTACTACTAAATACGCCAACTAGTAGCACATGCTCCATGTCTCTACACGTGCCTAGTCCACGGAACCACTGACATTCACTGCCACTGTTGAGGCCTTGGACTGCAACCAACCATTAAGTTAGCAGTCCCGAAGTGCTAAGGTTCCACACCACCACTGCCGATAAGCTAGCAGTTTTAGTAGTTTATTGAAAAAAATCAAACAATGTGTTGTGCTCACACTACTGCAAGCAGAGCCTCCAAGGGAAAAAGGTAGTTTATTCTATGTCATTACAAATCATGTAAAAGTTGTTGCTTTTGAGTCTTAAAATTACTTCCAATGAGAGACATCTTAGCAGTCCAGACCGCTAAGCAAGCTACTAGAGCTTAAGTGTCCAGACCACTGCTAGCTTAAAGCCTTTGCAAACGGTTCTGGGGACTAAATATACCTACAGACAACAACAACTACTACTACAACAACAACAATAAACACTTGTACAACAACAGCCACTACAAATACTACTACTACACATATATCAGCAAGTAGCACATGCTCTGTCTCCAAAAGTACTTACAGATGACAACAGCAAACTACTAAAAGCACTACTACTACAACGACAAATATTACAAGTACATCATCATTGCCCTATTTGCTGGTGTGAACATTGGCGACATGACAGACCAAGCTCCTCCAAGCTGTGCGATCTTTTGTCAGCTGCAGCAACTCGTCTGTTGATATATTTATCCAATCCTTAATGTCATCACACCATATCCCTCCAAGTTCTATCCCTACCATGAGTGCTTTCTATCATTCCATAATTATGCCATGTTGCAGTTAGTTTGAATGTTGCCCAGGGGTAGGGCTGTTTTTGAGGGCAATATTGTACCAAGACGTGAAAAAAGGCAATCAGATAACATGTTTAAACATTTAGGAAGCAGAACGTACCCAGGAGTCGTGTTGTGGTATTTCCTGACGATATCTGTGCCGCCATCTGTCTACCGATCTGTGGCAATTTTGTCGACACGACTCGATGTGGACCAATGTTACCGATTGTGTACACGTTCGACTCACCTGTTTACAAACAACCAAGATACTACAACTAAAACAACTACTATTACTAGACAGCAACTACTACAGCTTATGCTGTTAAACACAGAACTCTCCGTGGTCTGTTACCAACTGCATACATGTTTGAGCCGCTTTTTCACAAACAACAACTACAGCAACTACTACTAAGTACAACAGATACTATTACTACTACTACAACTACTATTACAGCATCTATTGTTAACTGAGAACCGATGTTACTGACTGTATACAAAAACTACTAAAGCAACTACCACCACAAACTGTATTTTTTCACGAAAGTAAAAAAGCAAGATTGAAATTCAGCAGAATAAAAATATAAATAAATCCCTTTCCTTTTGTCAGCATTCTCATGTTGTCTTTTGTGCCAGTATATAAATCCTACCTCCTTGAGAACTGAGAAAAACCTGGTGTTTAGAAAAAAAACAAACAAAAAACCAAACGTAGTGGTACAATAAAATCAGAACAAATGATAGACCTTCAGTTTTGTATCGAACGAAAGTCGTCTTGTCCTCCATCATAGAGTCAACAGCAAGTTTCTCATAATATTTGGACGTGATGATTGCAATCGTTGGCTTCCGACCTTCCGTCTGTGTAGGCATTTGCTTCACAATCTTCACCTCTGAACAGACATTATCACAATAAGTCATAATAATAATAATCAGCTGCAGCAGCAAAATCACCACAGCAATCAATCATCCTCATCAGCAGCATCGGCATGCAGTACACCAGAAACTGGCTAAAGTGACAAATAAAGACATCAACAAAACCAATCTAGCTTAAACAGTGCTGAACTAAACCAGATATACTGCGGGACATTAAGAGTGCCAGTTGTTCTTCATCTCAAATTGTTCAGAAAATGGCACATTTCTGTGGTCCATGGAGCACGTGAAGTAAAAATTCTGCACAAGCAACAAATAAGCAGCGAAAGCTATCGACCTGTTTTCTGGTCAAGCACATTTCGGACCCATTTTCCGGGCTCCATTTCTTTGATAAGACTTTGTTCGTACAAGATTTTGAGCTGCTCCCTCACCGTGGACTCATCTGTATTGAGCAATCTGCACAATCACACATATTGATAACAAGCACAGCATAACTTACAAAAACTAATTAATTTCTATAAATCAGTTAGCAGATTCGATTAACTTTAGTTTACTTTTCATCTTCAGTCGGATTTACTTTACTTTTTGTCTGCAATGATTCAGTACTGCCAAACTGCCAAAAAAATAAAACTCAACTTCTTTTAAAGTTTCTCTACAACAAAAACTTCTGTTTTCAACAGCATAGTTTAGCCGTATACAGTGGCGGTTCTAGCCCCAATATCTGAGGGGCATGGCCCCATGGCGAGCAAGGTATCGTGATCGTATAACGAGGGTCTGGGGACAGAACCCCGAGTGAGGTTCAGGGGTAGAGCCCCTGGTCAGGGGTAAGGGGGGCAAAGCCCCCCCTGAAGCACTGTTGGTTTTTGGACGTTTGATGGAAGCCACAAATATACCCACTTTTCTAAAATTTGGAAATGCAAAAAAATCAGATATTTGTGTTGTCTTTGCAAAAAATCATGGGTGGCCACC
>Ga0209671_1002395_pt1 | contig 17081 bp, 9 predicted proteins | sample WorMetHERISLAND2_2_FD_187401 | JGI IMG/M metagenome (GOLD analysis project Ga0209671, IMG submission 187401) | Marine gutless worms symbiont microbial communities from Max Planck institute for Marine Microbiology, Germany - Olavius geniculatus... | ecosystem: Host-associated > Annelida >...
CCCCCTGACCAGGGGTTCCGCCCCCAGGCCCCCGTTATAGGCTCGCGCTACCGCGCTCGCCATGGGGCCGTGTCCCCAGATATTGGGGGCTAGAACCTAGACGATTTGTACCTCGCCTTTTTTCTTTGAAATTTGAGGATTCGTATATACCACGGCGCGGAGCTGGGCTAGTCTACTTCTATTCTATGTCGTCGTGGCAGCCCCCCACCTTAATTTTTGGCTGTCGGAAAATAATTGTCAAAAATCTTTCTTTTGTCAAAAAATTTTCGTGCCGAAATGCAAAATTTGAAGCTAAAAACCCCCACTTTAAAGAAATTTAAGGCAAAGCAAACTTGAAATTTTGTGCACCCACAATCGTTTCTGTCGGAAAATTGCATCTGTTTTTCCCGCCTACTTTTTTGACCCACGACGCCGCTGAAAATATCGATAGAGTGCGCGGACTGCATGGCAGATTTTCTTCTGCAACCCAACGAAACAGCCGCATTCCTGCTGCGGAGATAGCCTGTGCCACCGCGAACAGTAAAGCTCTCATCTGCTAATAACCCGCAGCGTTCCTCGTACGGGCGACCGCTGTCTTGCTTTGTTCCTCGCAGCCATTCGCCGGTTCGTCTTTTTCGCATGACTGTGGTTGTTTTTATCGGGTGCAAATAGTCGATTTGAAGTTGCAGGGAAATCGAAGTAAATGAATCGACATCTGACGGACTAAAGGTGTTAGGCTTACCTAGTGTGCAGAAATATTAGGCCTACATATAGGCCTAAGGCCCACCTAGAAGCCAGAGAAAAAAACAGTCTAGGCTAAGCTTTTTTGATCCACCGTCGACAGCATGCTCTGTAGAATAACATCCAATGCACACCTGTGACGCCGAGGAGACTCAACTGAGTTAGTTCAGTTTATACCTAGTACAAACGATATTTTATGTTCGCCAGTTCTACTAGCAAGAAGCTATCACGAACGACTTAGTTCACGCCAGGCTCTGCAGAATAGTTCAGTATTCAGCTGGCGACCGAAAGATGTTGCTGACAAGTGACAAGTCACGAACGGACGTTGGTAATGAGTTCCGTGCTGTGGGACCAGACACAGGGAAGCTGCGTGGTCCATACCGTGTCAGTCGACAGCGCGGAATTCTGAGGTCACGGCGTGAACACGAGCGTAGGTAGACACGAGCGACTAGACGCTGCCGACACCGGGACGCACAATGTCATGTCTGTGAGGTACGACGGCGCAGTGCGACGAAGGCACTTGCTGACCAACGGATGCGTTGTCGCACAGAAAGCCAAGGGAGGTCGTCTAGCATGTTGCTGGCGATGTGATCGAACTTCCGCTTGCCGGTGATAACTCGCGACGCTGCGTTTAACACCGACTAGAGTTAACGTAACACGTATAGCCTATAAACTTCACACGTGCTGTAGATGGCACTGTTGCAATAGTCCACGCTACTGGAGATCAGGGCGTGCACTAGCAACTCGACAGTAATTGCAGGCGTAAATTGGGTATTAGACTAATGCGACTTGGGGTATTGCAAAATATCATCTTTTCAACCACAACACATAACTTTCGTCACTTCATTTTTACGCTGAAAGCTACGCTGAAAGCAGCTACTGCTGCTTTCAGCCATCGCAATTCTGTCCGTCTGTCCATCACACGGGTGGATCAGTCAATAACGGTGCAAGCTAAGATCACCAAATCTTGACCATCGGCTGCCTGGAAGACTCCATACAGTTTCAGGAACCGTAAAGCTTTTCCATAAATTTGAAAGGGGTCACAATAAACAAGGGTGCTAAATGAGAGAAATGCGCGTCTATGGGTCAGTTGTCGTCTGTCTTCCGTCCGTCGTCTATCTGTCACGGATGTATTGTGGCTATACGATAAGTCGTAAAGGGTCGGCTATGTACTATCGGATAGGGTGCTGGCGACTTCTTATAGCCTAGGTTGTCAATAGTAACTATGTCTCAATCTGCAGCAGTTTGGCCGCAATTTTTACGTTGAGCGTGGCGTCGCCAGTTCCTAAGCTATTAGCTTGTTCCCCTATAACCTTACCTGTACGTGTAGCCCATTCTATCTTGTTTGTTTAACATTAAGCCTATATTGTTTCTCGCAGCCTGTAATGCCATGAATTCTCAAATGTCGAATCCTAGGCTATATTGAAAGCTGCATGTTAATAGCTGTCAAACTGGTCAGCTCAGCTAAGCATTGGCATTTGGCATATAGGCCTAGACTACGTGAATTATAGGCCTACAATAATCAACACCGAAATGATCTAACTTCGCTAAGACCGGACATAGGGCCTAGTCCATGTGGTTGCTTAGAGTCCACATGGCGGACTCCTGCAGCAGCATAACATACTGCGCAGAAGTCGAGGCCAGCAGTACAAGGACTCTTATACATGTAGGCTAGGTAGTAGACCTATAGACCTATAGTTCTTGGACAGTAGATATATAGTAGGAATCTGTTTGTTGATCCGCCCATAACAGTTGGACGCCGCGAAACGTTGCAAGGCGTGATGCTGTCTGTGCACAGAACGAAAACATGTCAGACTGACAGCGATCCTACCAGGCGTCTTCGCTCACGCCCTTGCATCAGCCAGGCGGCATTACAGACGATATAGCACCGCCCGTCCCTCTGTCCGTCCGTCCGTCTGTCTGTCTGTATGTTTGTTTGTTTCGTTTCTTATCCTATGCATCCGTCCGTCAACATACCAGACAGGCACCTCCCAGAACGGCATCGGCTTGTCGCTTCCGTCTTCAAGGATTCTTCTCGGTTTGATGACTCAATCTCTAGGTTATATTGTTCAAAACGCCGCCAATAATCAGCGGTTTAAGAAGCTCACCGAGCACGGTTCTCGCCAAAAACGACAGTCGCAGAATCCTAATTTTCTGACAAGCTGTTAACCTTCTAGTCTCAACCAACCCTGTCTACTTTCAGACGGCATCTAAAACACTCCTACTGCCGATCGTTCTATAAACCTACTAGCACATCGAGCGCGTTCGACGTTATTACAGTTGACGTGCTATATCAATTACGTTCTTACTTACTATTTACAAAGAACCCAGACAAGAAAAGGCTGAAATTACTGTTCAGCGGAATACAAAAAATCCGGGTCAGAAATGACTGACCAATATACAGAGTTACGGACATCAGCAACTGCAGCAACAGTCCATGGATGTACATAGCATCTGCTTAGACACGAACCGTTTCTTGATGTGTGGTCTTGCGTGTAATTAGAACGTGCACAGCTGCTGCATCATGGGGGCGTCGAATAGGCCTACCAGTCATCATGGGTGGGCCGAACTGACTGTCACGCCAACTGGACTTGTTTTGTAGTTTAGGCCGGACAAGTCGTTAGTCGGCCCGAGCCGAATTCTTAGCAGCTTATAGTGATCCCGTATAAAGCGCGTACAGTAGACGTAAGCCTATATAGGTTCTATAGAACCAATCTGGTGCTCAAGGGGCTGTAAGATATTCGCGCGGATCATCCGCTTGCAAATTTTGGTTAAAAGGATTAAAAGAGGCTGTACAACTCTCTATGGCAACAAAATCAAGAAACTGACCAGATATAGAAAAGTAGGCCTGGTCGTGACGAATAACGTCTAATACAGTAATATAAGAGTCTCGCCAAAATGACATACCATCAATGCCAAATTTTCAGAAAAAAACGATGATTTAGACCACAACCTAATAACTCATTTCGTTAGTATTACGCATTGCCTCAAAAGTCTTACGATCTTGTCACCCTTTGGACCTGACTTTTGACCATTCTGCCTCTGGACCACCGGTAAGCCTATAATTTATTCATTGATTTCGTGCATATTGCGCTGTCGACAAAGATTTACTCATAAAGCAAACGGTCTCTCTGTCGCGTGGGAGCTCATTTCTTCAGGCGCTCTGACTCGGTGTGGATTGAACCCAATCAAGCCTAGAATACAACCCAATCAATCGGATGGCCAGTTCCGTTATCGTGGCATGCAACACCTTTAGCCGACCGGATCAGTATAAAAAGCGTTTCTCGCGGTTAGCAGTAGCTGTATCAATCGCCAGTACTCACCATGCGTCACCTACAGAGGATGGCCAGACTGAGTTGACATGCGTAGCTTGGTATAGGTCTATACCACGAACGGTCACCGCTCAACAATGTTACCACCCGGTTAAACCCCGGTGAATGAACAGTTTTATTCAAAATAACTGTCGATCAGAATAACTCAATGAAACAACTGACTTTCATAGGCCACGCGCTTTTCCAACAGTAGGCTATAACTCTAAGTACAAGAACTATGAACTTTTTGAGGAAAGAGATAAGACCATACCTTATATATACTGACCTATATCTTGACTAACTGGAGAACTGCGTTCTGAGACTGCGCAAACATCCTCTAGGTAAAATGCGAAAATGTATCGTTTCCAATATAGCGAAATCCTATCGCTATTCGGGTACCAATTAACTTAGCCGGGACAGACTGTCCCCCGACTTCAGTTGTGAACTTGTGAATGCGAAATTGTACCGTGAAAATAACGAAATTTATACCAGGTATACATACATTTTTGGGGGCTTTTTCATGTCCAGAAAAACGGTTGCAGCGGGGCGAAGCCAGGGGAGCTTACAGCGCTCCCACAGATCCCTAGCTAGAGGGGAAGGGAGCTCGCAGCCCCCTCCCCCACAAGAACCCCATCTCCAATGTCTGCATGCAACGCCTATGTGGTCGGGTACATACATCTATCTGTGCATGTTTCAGTCGTCATTCAGTAGACGTTGTGGGTCGATGCGCATCGCCACCATCTTAGCACTGGCCCTGTCGACAAAATGCTACGCCTGCTCGGACTCACGCATGCCGCCGGTGAGATGTAGCGGCATATCTTGGTCTTAAGGCGCGTACGCATCGACATTAACTGGCTTGAATTGAACTGACCAATGAGCGAGCAATAATGCACACTGCTTGCCCACTGGTCACTTCAGTTCAGTCGTGTCGGTCCGTACGCGCCTTTACACTTCGAGGGAAACACGGAAGTAAGTTCGACCACGGTGTAACGATAGTCATTATTCACCAGCAATGGTGGAACAATACGTGTAAAATAACTACACAATAATAAAAAGTACTAACAAAGACCATAGTAATCTGGTAAAACGCGAAATCGCCGATCAATGCTGGCACCTGCAAATCGAAAGTCATTTTGTTTTCGTGAGTCGGAAGCAACTGCATGTTTTGGGTGGGGTTCGATCTCAAATCTCCTCTTTTTAGCAATCCCAAGAGTCATTGGATCCCAGACGTGTACCTGCCGAATAGCATCAAAATCGGCCGAAGGGATCGTCCATATAGTGATTTTAAAAAAAAACTTTACCCCTCTCCCCTTTCGTCACACTTCGTCACACTTCTCTGGAACCCCTTCAAATATGACGTCACAAACGTCTACCCCCCCTCCGCCCGGCAGCCGGTAGTGTAGAGTACAGAGATGAGTTTCAGCATATCCTAATTCTAATATATAAAATTACATCTATTATCAAAATTATCTACTGTCAATTTAATGCATAAAAGTGTGTGAAATTAAGCACGGTGTTCCTAAATGTTTCTCGTCCTGATACATGCGGAGAGTTGGCAACATGAATTTTGCTGTCTATTGTACCTTTCCACAGATGTGACGTGTGTGACGTCAAACTTTCTTTACCCCCTCTTTTCCTACGTCACACGTCGTCACAATAATGTAAACCCCTTCCCCCCTCGGAGCGTGACGTCACTTATGGACGACCCCGAACCGTTTAAGCAGAATGACCGCCCAGGAGAAGGGGAGATCTGTAGGTCGAGCTACAACGTCGACAACAGCCACAACACCAGGTGGCAGCATCGATCAACGATTTCGCCTTTAACAGATTACTTTTGTCCTTGCTTGCTCTATCCACAAAACTGCCCCCTTGCGGGAAGTCCAGAACCATATCGTCTGACTTCAGGCAACCTGCCTGGCAGCCAAAAACACTCGAAGCAGTTGGACAGACGATGCGAACAGCAGTCGTTCATCTGACAGCGGTTCAATGCCGTACGAACCAACGAACGACAGCTGGTTGCAAGCCGGACGGCAGAGTTAGGCCTATAAATCGTCGCCACAGAGTCAGCTGAGTTCAACAACAGCAGCTGATCTCCTCTCCTCGCGACCAGTTCGCATTAATACATCATCTATACAGTAGCGTCCTACAGTTCAGTCGGTCAGTCGGTCTGTCTGTCAAGCGGTTGCTAACACGACTCAAAACACGCGCGCTCTCCATTCCGCTAAACTCTCCTCTGAGTCACGCCACCTGGCGGATTTTGTCAGAGTCAGTAATATTTCAGAATTTTGACGGACTGACTGGTGATGGATTACGACACACCGGCGTATAACGCCATAGGCTACAAAGGGCTTCGTGCTAACGACGGTCCTATATGGCAGTTTTCAGCATTATTTTGTGGAAATTTATTTTAGTATTTGACCATAGGCCTAATGCAGTAAACTCACAGCCTCCAACTTGCTCAAAGTATATAGGCCTGGAACGTAATGATATCAAGCAAACGGAGAGATGCCAATTGGCAAAACTCTGACAGACGCCTCGTGATTTTTTTTTGATTAAACGCTTCAATCTTCTTTCTTTTTTTCTTTGTTCGTAACATGGTCAAACTTCAACAAATAGAAGACCCCAATCAGTGGTGAGTGCATAAGAGAAAAATGTCCAGGTGCAGAACTGAGTGCTGATTAAAATAGAAATGGGTGTCTATGGCTCCTCACGGAAGGGTCCCGATTCCCTTTTACTACAATTGGTACCGTAACTATGAGACGTGTTACTGCTACACGAGATAGTAGGCCTATTCTGCACCTACACTCAGGCAAAAAGTCATTTTACGGCGTGACTTTCATTTCATTGTGGCGAGCAAGCAAACAAACATTGCGTTCAATCGGACGAAGATAAACCGACGACACCTGCAAGAGTTACAGTTCGCTGATGACCTCAGGTGAGGTCGACACGAGTGGGCGTGGCTTCAGTTCCAGGCTGGTCCTGTTCGCCCTGTCTTTAGATGTCGTTTTAATTGCCTCGCTCAGCGTATTAAACGGCAATTAATATCGACGGCCGATGACGGACGACTGAGAACGAGCTCGCTACGAGTTAGAGCTGTGCGAAATCAGAAATTTCCAGATCCGAAATAACTGCGCGAGCTTATCGTGGCGTTTGCATCGTAGCCAGCCGTGCTGGCATGTAGCTTATTAAACATACATAATTCACGGTACAAGAAAACGTAGCATTATTTCGAGGCAAACCGTTTTGAGTAATGTATACAACTGCAGTACTGTAACTAAAAATTCGTCCAAATCCATACGCACATAACCTACACAAATATTGTTTCACTCCGGCAAAAACTTTCTCAAAATGATCCTTACGTCTATCAGCAATAAACGCGTTTATCATGTGCTATGTGCACTGCCAATAGTGTTCCTTATCCGCCACTTTTACTGGTCAAAAGCGTTTGCCAATATTTGTGGTATAATCTTAGCCCACAACATGACTGCAATGGCTGAAACGGTTTATTCAAATCGGCCAAGATTCGGCGATTGCGACAAAGATGTTACCGACAAAAACCGTCATGATGTTCATCACACTCGCAGTGTAAGCTTTAGTCTAGTTTTCACCAATAAGCGCAACGGAAGCAACGCAAGAACAGACACCGCTTCCATCCCGTTACGTCGCCTGCGTGAAGTTGCATCGAAATGTACTCAAGGGCCGTGCGTTGCGTCATTTGCGTGCGTTGCATGCGCTGAATGGAAATTAAAGTCTTTACGCTGATACGCATGCTGTACACAATTTAACCGGATGGGAAAATGTATTGTCGCTACGGGAAAAAATGCAGCCGTGTTTTGCCAATAAACCGCGATATCAGTAAGCTAACGGTGTATCACTGGTAACGTGGCGGTATATTCGATATTGCGTGTCCGCGCATCTCTACAGCGCTGCGCTGACAATACATCGAGAGGTGACGATAGGTCGATATGAAACTTGTGATAAATTGCAGGCTGCATCACTCGTGAGGTTACGAACCAATCTGGAGGCGTCGTGGGTGACAGCACAGACGACCGGTTGTACGCATGAACTACAGTAGCCTAACTCCAGTCTCTGCTAGACTGCTACCACTAGGCCTAACAGTGATTATGTGGTCACCATAATAGCCTAGCTATACTTCAGACATCCGGCGACTATTTATCAAAATTGTCTAAATGTTTTCTATGGAGAGAGTGAGTGAGTGAATAGTTTCTTAACGGCACATCAGCACAAAATAGGCCATTCAGTGCCATACGTGGTTAAAATTAGTTAAAAGCAGTTAATATATGTATTAAGAGCAAAGTCAAAATACTTGTTAAGATCGAGGCTATTAAGCTAATGTAAAAACAAACATGGAGAGAGTTAGGGGTTCATGGGTCTCCATGAATTATTATACAGCTGGATTTCGTTGTCTCCATGCACAAGCATAGGCCTATAGGCCGCGTAAGCTAGTCATTATCATCAGCTTGCTGTGCCCGATGTACGAGCGTAGCAAACACGATCGACGACAGTTTCAAGCAATCAGCAACACTGCTTTGAAAATATCGCCAAAATATCGTTTGAGTTAATTTTCAATCATTCCTTTATTTTAGACTTAGGCCTACTCGCTGTATGAGTTCATATAGTAATGCGAAAGACGTATGCACTTTTATAATCAGATTTTCAAAGGATAATTGTTTTAGCAAAATTGCAGCAACACGTAAGTAGGCTACATGCAACATGTTGTTTATTTCGGATAACAACAAGCTTCGACCTTCACGTATACTAACGCATAAACTTGTTATCATGCAGCAAAGCTAGATTTAAGCGACAGGTGAAAAATTGTTGCAATGGTATTATTTCTCAGCTGAATTTGGTTTTATGATGTAGGCTTATACGTATTTTACCTTTTTGTCTGTTTTTTTCTTTTTCTTTTACTTACCGTGTATATATGTTTGTGTGTGTGAGTGTTTTTTTGTGTAACTTTGTGTTATCTGTGTTTGCTATGGGCCGTGTTGCCTGAAATAAACCTGTGATGATGAAAACACGCTTATCTAAAAATGCTCTACCTTTTTCCAGTTATCAGTATTTCTGTCAGTGTACGCATGATAGAAATGTCGTATGGTGTAACTTACCTCTATTAGCGACGGCGCAGAAAGGTAACCAAACTACAGCCAAGGCAGCAGCAACAGCAGCAGCAAAGGTAGCTCTCTGATGCGGTCCAGGGATTATGCGGAGGCAGGCCACGCGCCTATGACGTGCTGCTGTTTTAGCTCCGTCTGCCTACGCCCGTTAATCATCGATGCTGCGTTACGTCATAACTCGGCGCTGCAGCCGGAGCAAAGCAACTGAACTGAACTGAACTGTACGTATGAGCTGTGAGGGCGAGGCACTGACGGACGAACGTTTATTCTCAGCAACGCTCTCGCCGCCCTGCGCTCTACCGCGCGCGGACGCACGGATTTGCTCGAGTTCAATCCGCTGACCATCCGCCGATTTTATTTGTAAATCCGCCGCCGTCATCCTGCAGATCAGGACCTCAACAGTCAATAGCGTACGGGCCGTGTGCCGAACGCTGAAGTACTGGACTAGAATGATTGTTTTAGGATCACGTAGTCTCGCTGTCTATGAAACATGTCATGTTTAAAGAACAAAGAATAACTAGTAAAATAAATGAAAGTACGAATTCAAAGAAAAAGTGATTTAATTTGATGGCGATTTACATTCTCGATCATAACCAACAATTCTCTACTACTATAGGAGAGCAGGGTAGAGCCTAAATGTGAAAAATTCTTATGTATTCGCCAGGTGGCAGCAGCACAATTCTCGGCGGGGGCTTCAGATCTCTGGTCACTTTTTTCAAACTGCTGCGGATCTGATCTGCCATAGCAGAATCCAAGCCCGCACGCGTCTATGAGAGAGACCCACATCAAAGGCCCGCGGCGTGGTATGCTTGTAGCAGATAGACAGGGCCTTTATCTTTTTTTTCTTCGTCTGTCTGCACTCTGCAGCTTAACTTTCTTCTTAGCACAGGCCTTCAAGAAGTGTTCGATAATGATAATATTACAATTAAGCTATAGTAGGCATATTTTTAATTTTTTTGGCTGCACATAAGCCTAAAAGGGTTTTTAACCCTGAGTTGGCCTTTCGGCCAGTGTATTTTCATATTGTTCGTTAAATGTTATGCAGGCAATATGTAGTGGTTGATAAATTGAAATAGATAAATAAATAAATAGTCGTCACTATGGGGACCCGGGAAAGAACGGCGGTGCCCCTCACCCAAATGATGGGACTCTGGTGGGTCTATCAGTGTACACCATCCCTAAAATTTTGAAAACGATCCCTATGAAACCCATATAGCAAAATGCTTACTCTATTTTAAAATAACTCATAACTAGAAAGCAGTCAGAGACAGCAAACCTCCGCCAACGCCATGTTGTTCGCCAGGTGGCAGCACCATATTCGGTTTGGCAGCGGTTTCCCTTATGCCCCATTGAAAGCAAAGTTAACGAGAATTTTAAAGTGATCCAGAATCCAGGATTCCTTCCGGATCACCCCCAAAATTGAATCGCTGGTAGTTGTTGCCATTCCCGACATTCCCAGAAAATTTCAGAAAGATCCGTCCATAACTTTTTGAGTTATCTTGCTAACACACAGCCAGACAGACAAACAAACTGGCAAAAACATAACCTCCTTGGCGGAGGCAAATTTCATATCTAAGTGACGGCAAAAGTTAGTTTAGTCTAATCACTCTAATGTTACGTGACGTCAAAATGCGTTTGGCAGTCGGGTTTCATCCGGGCGCGCGAAAGACCACTACGTAGGCGATCCGCTGATTTCGTAGCTGGATAAAAAAAGTGAGGAAAAAAAGATGATAGACAGAAAAGTAACAGACTAAGAGGACAAAAAAAGTTGACTGGAAAAAACAGAAAATTTGAAAGGAAAAACGTGCATGTTTCATCCAACTTTATACTGCGGATTTTAATTCAATTTCGAAACAATTTAGTGCTTATAGTACGCATTCCCAAGTGTTCACGTATAGGCCTATGTTTCTGTTTCTTATCTTTAGAATGAGAGTAACATGAAGACCCGAAAGTCATAAAAATGGGGATGTCTTATGTCGCGTAGAGGACCGTAACTGAACTAAACTGACATATGGTTTAGTTTTCAACGAACTGGCCAATAGGCCGGCAGTGATGCCCTACAGTAGGCACCGTCTAACGGCGTCTGTAGCCTACGTGATCACACTCACGTATGTATCAACCAATGACCAATGGGCTCGCCCTGCTTGCCCATTGGTCAGATCAGTTCCTCAGTTCAGTTCAGATACGTCGTTCTGTACGCGCCTTTAGTGAAGTCTCGGAGATGTCTCGAGCTTGTCACGGTGAAGCAACTAATTCGGCGATGTCCTGGACTTTCCGTGTTTTGTCGCGGGCGTTATATGGAGAAGTCGATGTAATGGAATTTGGATTTCAGACAGCGTGGTTTGAATCAATACGTGCTGACATCTGGCGAGTCAAAATACAACAACACCAACCATTCACTGAGCCGCCCAGCCAACGCGATGCGATAACAAGAAGCCCAGCTGTATCTAGGATAGCCGACCGTACTGGCTGTCAGTAACCTTCAAGGTACGTCATCCTAGGTCAATAATCACGTCTCATGTGACAAGGGCGTGTGCCACTTTTTATTAGTGTTTAATAGTGTCTCTCACCATTTCTGAGATCTATGGCCAGTTTTTCGTTGAAAAACGCACATTTTTTCTACCCCCTCCATTCATTCAACCCCCAATTATAAATGTTCCCATTGGAGTAAATCGCTGAAATTTTGCGTGCTCGAGTTTAGAACACATGGCTAATTATTCGGGCAAAAAGTGTTCTCCTACGACCTACCCGTTCCGTTACGTACAGACGGACAGACAGATGGACGACAACCGTGCTAATAGCTCGACCGTTACTAAGTACGGTTGGCTAAAAACAAAGTCTATGTGCACACGTGGCTTACAATAGAAACTAAGCCTAAATTAGTATCAATTTTCGTAGGCATGGTTGCAGTACAAAGCGACAAAGTCACTAAGTATTGGTTTATCTTACTATAATGCGTGGAAAGTCTGTTAGTCTGTTTGTCTTGTCTGTCAACCCAATCTAGCGCCTTCCCTGGACCCTGTTGTACGGTCGCAAACCCCGACTGCGGCGTTTGAGTCCTTGAGCCTTAGGTACGTGCCCCCACCTTGCCTCCCACCTGCCCCCATAGGCAGCTTGAGGAGGCGGGGGTTGAGTTGCCGGGTCTTCTTTCCCCACTGATTCTGCCAAGTTCGTCAGTATAGTGCTCAGCTTCGTGGCGACATCTGGTGAATGACGGCCACTTAAAGGTCCCAGCCTAAGGCCTTAAGGCCGGCCATGAATGTCTCTGCGACGTGTGCCGCTCACGCTGGCAATTAAATCAGTGGCGCCTTCAGCACGTTATTACGACCGCGTACCACGCACTGCGTACAACTCCTCTCAAACTCTTCCGTGCATTCTTATTACCATCTGTGGATATTCTACGTTTGTGGATATTTATATTTTACAAAGTAGTGTAGCGACATAATAGCCGTGGTGTGCATGCCACTGAGTAGCAAATTTCTTCCGAAATCTATTGGTGAAAAAAATTGTAAAAATTGATCAACATTTAGCGAAAATATGGAAAAAGTACCATAGCTTACTTTTTTGTCCCACCCTGTAGTCAACAAAAGTAGAAAATAATAAAGAAAAAAAGCAAAAAATAAGGGATGTAGGTGACAAGGTGCCCGCCTTAAGATTATCGTATGGTTTTTCTTCTTAGCCAATTTTTCGCGGGCGACATGTTAAGGCCTATGCGAGGAAAAAGATTTCTCTCCCTTAATGGGAAGAGATCTGGAAGTGGCATAAGCCTAGTTTCTGTATTGGAAAATGTATTTGTAACCAACAGATGTTTTTGCAATGAAACGTTTATTTTGTCAATGCACAGAGAGATAACAATAGCCTAGCTACGTCAAAGAAAATTACAAATAAAACTTCGGACTAATACTGAAAATTCCAAGAAAAATATAGAGAACTAGGCCAACAGCAGTGTCACTATGTTATCACAGCTCTTTGAACATTTTCTCTTAGTTATCTAGATAGGCCTAAAGTCATTAGTTTCGTGTTTAATGAAACACAGCTTGAACTAGGGCTGGTGTGGCGTATAATAGCTTAATTCGACTTAAAAATTCCTGGGCTTCTAACAGCAGTCTGCCAAAGTCCAGCGAGAAAAAGTATAGATAAAGAAAACATTGTAAAATTCTTATTTCATAACATGTCCTGTAATGTTAGGTCTACACTACACTTCATAAAAACAAAGTGACACGGTAAATGATACCCATGATTTGAAAAATTTAGAAAAAAATACTGCAGCATAACAGACTAAATGCAAATTATTTTTACTTTTAGTAAAACTTGGTAAGCAACTTTTTCCAACAGGATATTTTTAGGATCATGACGCTCTTACTGACTGTCTCGTATCTGCTTCTGTCTGTCTTTCTAGTATTTATGGATCGCGCATGCAGCGTAAGTAAATAAGTAAGTAAATTTAAACGGGCACACGACGTCGCATAGAGACCGGCTGACTCTGAGCCGCAATAAACGGAATGGGGAACTAAGATGGCCCCAAAAACTAGGTTAGAGACAAAGTTGAGATAACGACGACAACATAGTATAATATAATATGAAAGCACGCTTGCGTATGTCGAAAAAGAGGGTGGGAGTCAATTGTACACTAAACGATCTAGGCGCTGATGTAGCCACGCCCACTCTCGTGTCGGTAAAAGTTGTTGAAATTGGAAACGACGACCGGAACCGGAAGTGCGATGGTGAGTACGCCGGCGATGACGCACAGCGTGCCGACCATCTTGCCCCAAACACCCACCGGTGTGACGTCACCGTAGCCGACCGTCGTCATGGTAACGATGGCCCACCAGAAGGCGCCCGGGATTGAGGTCAGTTGGGTTTCAGACTCACCGGCTTCAGCGTAGTACGCCGCCGAGCTGAAGATCACCATGGCAACCAGCAGGAAAAAAAAAAACATGCCCAGCTCGTGGAGACTGGTCTTTATGGTCATGCCGAGAATACGCAGACCCTGTTACAGCAACAACAGTTGTAGCAGTAGTACACGCTGCCCCCCGCCAAAAAAACCAGGACATCTGACACACCGAATGACTCCAACAATTCTGGTTCAATATCAACAAATATTGGACTTAGCAGCACTTGTTATCAGCTGAGGGTTTCTTATGGCGCCCATATAATAAAGGTTTCCTTAACGAAAGAACAAACTTAGTCACAAAATTTTAAGTCATCACACAGTATTTATGACGTTAGCAAACCGTTCATTAGCGATGGCAGTCATCCCGACGAAGACAGCAGTGGTCGCCAAAACGGAAGATCGACACATTAACCAAAATGTTATAGCCTAATTTGACGAATTTTTACGTTTCAACCTACTATTTTAGTTGAGGTTCCAAGTTACGAGTAGAATATTCATAGCTGAGTGGTGTTTCTATTCAACGCAACATAAGCAACGTACGCAAGAAAAAACGTAACAATTAAACGTAACGAACGCAATGAACGCAAGATAAGTATGCAACAAACGCAGCTGACGACCCTGACGCAACGGCCAAAAAGCAAAGATTGAAAAGGGTCGTTGCGTTAGCTATGTCACTTTCGTTGTGCCCGTTACGCTTGCCGCGTTGCGTATGTTTCTTGCGTTCGTTGCTTTAAAGCATCACCTGAGAATGCTTGGAGAGTTTGAAGATGCGGAAGACTCGCAGAACACGGACGAACGTGAAGCTGCCGGCGCTCTTAGCACTCTCACAGTTGCCGTCGGACGTGTGCTGAATGGCCAGTATGACGAAGTATGGGAATATCGCCAGCACGTCGATGACGTTCATCGCGTTGACGCAGAACTTGTGCTTCGACGGACACGATACGAACCTCACCACGAACTCACCGGTAAACCACGCCACGCACGCCTGCATTCAGTCATTCAGGTCTGGCTCAAGACCAAGTACTGCCCCCGGGCAAAAAAGGTCGTCAATCTGTATAGCGCATCGTCGCGAGCACGCGTTCGCCTCTAATGCGCTTTCGTCACTAACCAGAGCCGCTTGCCGCACGGCCACCGTGTGCAGCCTGCAGACACAGGCTGGCGCAGCGGCCGACTAGGAAACCCCAGTCAGCTGTACCAAGGTCCCCACCTTCCGTAACCCATGTAAATAAGTTACTACTCATTTTACCGTCCCACGGAGGGTAGAAGGCTGAGTCGACCTAGCCGGGTAGCCGCAGTTGCTTCCGCGGCGGGCAGTGATAAAGTGGTGTGCCATCTAGCGAATGACATTTTGCGAATCCGGGCCGACTGGTTCAAGCAGTATCGTGCACACAAGAATGACACGAAAATCAATGTGACCTTGATCCATAGATCCATAAGTTTGATATTCAATAGGGTTCTGGAAAATCTCAACTACATGCTCACAGAAAAGGTCGTCAAAAGTGCAGCGATTCGTAAGCTATCGTGTTGAGGAAGTTTTGACAATATGATGAAACAATACTGCCGTCGCCTCCGCGGGCAGTAATAATTAATCGACTTGAACGCTATGGAACAGGGCTATCAAACACGCCGTTATTATTAGGCCTATTTGCCAGTGGTAATAGTCCAACATTTAAACTTTGTTAATACAGTTTTTTAAATTTTCTGCTTGCCTCTCTTTTGTAACTAAGTGCTAGCATAAAGGCGTGTTCTCATTGCGCGCGCTAACGCGCCGTATGGCGCGTGACGCGCGTCACGCGCGTTAACGAGCGCTAAACGCGGGGACCATCTCAATTGAATTGGTTATGCATTTCATTTCATTTAATGACAAAGGGCCGCAGCCACTAACATGCCACAATAAAATAACAGTATACATTAATGAATGTCACTGATAACACAATACAACAATAGGTCTACTAGAAAAAATAAACATTGCAATAACTAGCCAAGTATGTGGAAGTAATAGATCGTTTGAAACTATTTAAATTAGAAAAGTCAGTATTGTCAGCTGGCAAGTTATTTCATATTCTTCCTGTACGGTAAGTGAAAAAGTTATGTCTGGTGTTGGATCTGCAGCCTGGTAGGAATAATTTATATGTATCCGCTTTTCTAGGGTGGAATGAGGTAGGGTTTAATTGAACAGTCACTTGAGATGGTTGACGCGCTCTGTGAGAACGCTCCTTAATTCTTGTAACGCTGACTTTATTAACAAACTCTCAAACTTTATCTTACTTTAATGGTTTTTATAGCCCAGTAGGCCTATTGTCGATAGTTGGGCTTTGTCAATGTTATCTCAAACCAATAGGAATAAATGAATAAACGAATGATTAGAGTGTATGACGTGACTTTGCGTAATTTGTATTTAATAAATTACGTGAAATTAACAGACCGATTCGACGATGAAGAACGGGTCCTCGTAATTAGGTCGCAAAAAGTAGGTCAGGCCGCCGTCCACAGTGGTGTTAATACAGACCGGTCGTTCGAAGGCGGGAAGTGTTTCCATACAGAAGCTCACGATCGCGACCATAATGCACAGCACCGACAGCAAAGCGAATACCTGCAACGATAAGCCACATAGTTACATACTGCACAGTTTACTTGATTTATTTGTATGAAGGGAAAAGGGAAAAGTCCGGTACTTACTACAGCGCTTTTTACATGAGTCTGACTCGCGACCAGAAGCGCTTTACAATCTAGAAAGTGGCAGCTGATTGGCATGAGCTAATGACACCGCAGCGCACTATGCGGCCATCCATTGGCCACACCAGCAAACAACTGGATCCACGGTGCAGCCAGCAGACATACCACCACCACAATATGCATCCACACCGTTATTACGAACACAACAAACGGCCGAATCCACTAACATGCCAACTACTAACTCAGAAGTGTTCAAACGCAAATTCTTTGAGCTTCGCTCAGAGTTTTCACACCATATAGAGATCTACACAGATGGGTCCAAGGATGGAATTAGAACAGCTG
>Ga0209671_1002398_pt1 | contig 17065 bp, 10 predicted proteins | sample WorMetHERISLAND2_2_FD_187401 | JGI IMG/M metagenome (GOLD analysis project Ga0209671, IMG submission 187401) | Marine gutless worms symbiont microbial communities from Max Planck institute for Marine Microbiology, Germany - Olavius geniculatus... | ecosystem: Host-associated > Annelida >...
GTGGAAAATAGAACAAACAAAATATCACTTTTTTATTCAATGCGACATGATTGCTTAATTAACATAACGCGTAAAAACACATTTTGTTCACATTTCTAACACTGTGACTGACATTTCATTCAGTTATCTATTTTTTAACTGCCTACAGTAAAAATGCTTGAAGTGTTGACCCACTATGACACTTGTACACTGGCCCACTTGACAGCTGCAGTATCGATAATGTTCTGCTCCTGACTAATACTGACTCTATCAGTCACTTCTTGACGTTACAAACATTCTTGAACTTCTTCTGGTAGACACACTGCTGCATGACAGTCAAACCTTGTAATAGACCTGCTGTTGGGGCCCACAAATTAGGACATATAAAATTTATTGACGTTTTTCCATTTTTTTAACACGTATTATGCCTGGTCTGCTTTCTCCAGGTAGTGCAAAAGCAGACGTTGGATGAGGTAAAAACTCAAACACTTATTTCATAGCCAGTTGTGTCATAAATATTTCTGCCAATTATTATTAAAATCTGCTGATCCTTTTTTCAAGGTACGATCAATAATGTTGGGGATGTAATTCAGGTTTTCTGTTTATTTTAATGCATATTTCGCTTGATCTGCTTTCCCTAGGTAGTGCAGAAGCATACATTGGGTGAGGTGGAAAACTGAACGGTCATTTGATGACAAGTTGTGCCAGAAATATTTGTGCCAAAAATTATTAAAATTTGATAATTGGTTTTCATGATACAGTTGAAAATGTCGGGGATGTTTTATGGGACACAGTGTACAACCTTTTATCCACGATAGCGCGTACCAACCTTTAAGGTCATTTAAGGCCGATGATTTCTATCTCATCTAAAACGGCGTATGCCACTTTTTATTACTGATTAATAGTAACATTGGCCCTATCTCTCACCGTTTCCCAGATATGGCCGGTTTTCCATTGAATTTTTTACCCCTTCATTCAACCCCTACTTTGAAAATGTTTGCCTTGAAATAAATGGCTGAAATATTGTATATCCGAGTTTGAGGTTTATTGCTAGTTATCCTGCAAAAAATTTTCCCCTATAGCCTAACGCTTAGCCACAATACATTCGCTATGGACAGACAGACAGACGAAGAGACAGATAGACGACAACCGTACCATAAGCTCGACCGTTATTTTAGTACGTCGGCTAAAAACTGTTTCTACAACGTGAAATGAAATAAATGTGTGAATGTTCTATTTTTAGTTTTTACGAGTAATCACAACGTCAAGAAGAAACTTGTAGGCCTACTGCGAACCGGCCCGAAAACACCAGTCGGAATAAAACTGAGAGATCATTTACTGCAGTTAGTCGTATCCTCACAGATTTGCAAAATACGATCAATGCTAAATAAATAGCAGATTTTCAACGATTCTGTGGTGACGTGGTCTTAATGATTTTCTGGACTGACGCGTGCGCTCCCCATTAGGCCCTATGAATTCATTATTGTCAACGGCCAAACTACGTCTTTTGCATTTCACAAGGTAGTGTAGCAACAGTATTAAAGTAAGGTGGGCAAAATTATAGTTTACATTTCACGTTGTACCTAGCTGTGAGCCGGTGTCATGTTGGTGGCGGATTTCAGTCCGCGAGCGGATCGGCGCCCGCGTGTGATCTGCACATATCTGAACGCGATGGATGACAGAACCGCGACTCGTGATACGCATGGCTGTCCGTCTCCTGTGCCAGCAAACGACTGACTCTAATTTGCATCTCTTATCGAAAAACCGGCGTCCAAACAGACAGACAGGCATCTGCTATTTGCCGCTGACGCCGAAGGGAGGAGGATAAGGGAGGAGGGGGTGGGGGTCTGTGACGGAGTCAATATTCCGTCGGTCAATCATGGATGGACGCTTATGATTATTACCGTTGTTGTACCGTACCGACGCGCCAGCATGACAACCATTGTTCTTTCGTCTTTCTCTCTCGTTCTCCTTCTCTTCCCGATAAGACTTAACGCTTGCTTTGGTCAGTGCCGACGCTCACTGGTGAAGGGCAAGAAGTGCTGATATTATACGGATACGATATTCGTGTTGTATGTCTAATTTACTTGCTCATGAGAAGGCTGATTTTTGCCACACAAGGAGCGAACTAGCCTATGTGTGGTGGTACCCTGTGTCGCAGTAGAAATATCCCTGAGCAAGATGTTAAAGAGAATTGCTACAGATCGACGATGATTGACCATTTTGTTAAAAGTTCGTTGCATACAACTGACAAGTTTTACTTTTTTATACGTTAGAATGAGCTACACTAAAATAAGCCTACCTAGACAGTTATCCAGGTCTATATCAGTATCGAATAAAATCGAACGGTGAGAACATTTTTGATAACGGGCTAATTATCAGATTGCCCATCTCTAGCGGTCGCAGTCTGGTCAGCGACAAGCTGACGGACAACGCATAAAGAGGAGTTTACACAGACACTGAATTGCATGTAGGTATACAGCGACTGAGCGAACCATCGATGCAGATAAAACGCGGAATGGTCGTTGGATGCGATGCAAACTACATGTGAGTCTATACAGTCTGCCTATAACCAGTTCATGAATTATTCATTTTTGTCGCTCGACGCTCGCTCGCTCAGTTAGCAGATCCTGATTTAGTTGGCGCCTGTCTTCTAATTCGCGTGTCATCTCTCTCTGACAATTGTTCTTAAATTGTCAGCCATAAGCTTTATTTTAAGTGGGATGTTCCCAAGTCGAATTTTCCCTACAATTTTTGGCTCAAAATTTCGTACATCTATTATTTATTTCTATCGCGTGCAGACAGCAGACTGCATTGTGGGCCTACAGATGAGCATGAAGGAAGTTACGATGCCTGTCTGAGAACTTCTTTCTGATAGCGCAGATTTTAAGGCAAACAGTTTACTGCACGCAAAGGTTCAAGTTCGCAGTAACAAAATATCAAACCAGCCCACTGGGGTCACTGGGTATAATGGAAAAGGTCCAAATCGATGAGACCAGATAAAATACTGCAAAGCGTATATACTGTACTTCAAAGTTCAGCAAAATACGCAATTTGAAGATCATAAATTCTTAAATTTTCTGCAAAGTCTGTTTCCCAAGACTTTTCCCATCAGACAGGAGGGAGAAGAGGAAAACTCCTTTCCCAAACCCGACATTCCCTGACTTTTGACTTTTGGGGGTTTTGGCTCCTCGATCCTTGGGCCTTCGGCGCTCGAATCCCAATTTACACCACTCTTAGCTTGCACTGGTACTTTTTTCTTAACTTTTAGCTGCAGTCGTGCATCATAAAGCAAACGACGGTGTAGTTCAGGCCATCTGGGCGTGGTGTAAGTACGATACCGTACTGTCTGGAGTGGTATAAGCTCGCACCGCGTATATACTCGATTACTCACTCTAGCAGTGCAACATGTCCCTGACTTCAACTCTCTTGTCTCGTCGATAAACAGTTGCGACGTGTTCAACAACGCGTCGTCGACAACCGTGTATTTATTTCCGGTCACGTGCCTCAAGAAGATCGCGCGCTGCAACGACTTGTCGTTACGAGTTGGCAGTGACGTCATCACACCAGTCAACGCTGTGCGTGACCTTGGCGTTACGTCTGACTCCGAACTAACAATGCAACGGCACGTCAACAAAGTCGCCAGTGCTTGCTTTTATCACATTCGACGTCTTAAACAGATTCGACGGCTAATTGGACCGGAGTTAACAGCCATTCTCATGTCGGCGTTCGTACTGAGCGCATTAGAGATCTTTTTAAGTATGCGCTATATAAATTTACACTTTACTTACTTACTTACTTACTTACTGAGCAAACTGGACTACTGCAACGCTGTACTAGCTGGTTTGCCAAAATCTACGATTGCACCACTTCAACGTGCTCAGAACGCTGCAGCCAGACTGATCGGACTTGTCGCTCCTCGCGACCACGTTACAAGTACGCTGCAACAATTACACTGGCTTCCGGTGCAATACCGCATCACCCATAAACTGTGTTTGCTGATGCATTTAATTCACATGTCACAAGCATTGTCTTATCTTACTGACATTGTCACACAAACAGCCAGTGTCACATCACGAACACGACTTCGGTTCGGCAGCAGTCGCCGCTATGAGCAATGACCTACACCGAATATGGGATAATATTATTGCATTTTTAGTGCACAACATTAACTTGAGTGTGAGTTAGTTGAAAAGTATAGACTATATGGTGAACACTTTGGAATCATGTTAATATGTCACTACGATAGTTCAGTCTGTTGTAATTGAGAATGCACTGACCGCAAAAACCATTCAAACAACGACAGTTAAAGCCTAGTTTCCATACAACGCAGGGCTCGTGCTTTGCGTTGGATGGAAATAGGCTTCAAACTAGCTTCAGCTGTAAACAGTTCGCACGCATGCACATCTTCAGCTGTGGCAAAAGCCACCGAATGCGGGAATTCGCGGGCAAATTTTTTTTCCGCGCACCGATTTATCAGAAATAACCGGATGCGGTAGCAATTCCTAATCCGTTCATTCCGAGTCTTTGACATAATCCTTTCATCTTCTTCTCGTTTATACACTCATTCATACATTCATTCTTTCGCGCGTTCGTTCATTTAGATTGGCTCTTACAACAAAAGCACAAAGGTTCGGAAAGCCACTTCGATAAGGCACATGTAATGACTTTCTGCTCGTGCAATAGTTATTTAATATAAACGGTACACGAGGTACACCTTAAAATAAAAATGCAAAAAAAAATAAAATAAAGCAGATAAAAACACAAAATCACAAAATTACACAAATAAATACTAACACAAAATAATACCGTTTGTAATGTCATCAGACATTATCAGCAAGTTATTTTCCATGAACGCCAACTGAGCACTAAACTCTACGCTTCTTCTCATGACATCATTATTCTATATACATTTTGTCTCAATAAAAAACATTTACGACATTACCCATGATAACTTAAAGAAGAACCAAGCAATGTTAAAAATATATGGTATAAATATTTGAGACACAACTTGTCATCAAAAGATTTTATAATTTTTACTTTACCCGTCTTTTGCTTCTGCACTAATAGTTTGCTTGCTCATTCTTCTATTTGATATTTCCAACATTACTTATTATATTTTTGTTAACTGCTGCCTCACCTGTCGCTGATGTTTTGACTGTTTTAGCTAGTTTTAGTATATTCGTTTTCGTTAAATTAATAGTTGAGATTATCTACGTTGTCTTAAACGAATGTATGAATAATGAAACGAAACGTGAAGGTCAAAAGTCCTATACTCCGACTGCTAGACCATGTAGTGTGTCATTGACAAGAGATATGGCGCTAAGAACACAGAGCCCGTGTAGTCTCGACTTATCATACTTTCGCTCGTCATGGCGATGGCAAGGGTGCAGATTTTAAGGCCATCGAATACCAATTCATTATCCGTGCTGCAAGTCACACAGTCATTTCGTGATGTTAAGGTTCCCTTTTTGTCTGGTCGTCGAACATTTTCGACTAAATGGGCAAATCAAAAATTAACCAAAAATGCACAGTCAAGAGAACATTAAAGGCCTATGTCAAGCAGATCATAGCACTGTATCATGTCACTAAGTCAAATCGCAATGAGTTTCTCAAATTTGCATAAATTTCTATCATTTCGCACAAACCAGCTCAATTCTGCTGCAACGAATTCTAGCAACTGACAGATCGACAGACAGACAGACAAACGGACGGACGGACGGACGTTTTTACGCCTTTAAGACAGGGCATCGGCATAGCAAGGGCAAACTACCATGTCCACTGCAGCGAAACGAAAAGCTGATAAACTGAAAAAAACACGTTTATTGCCAGAACGTCACATCCAGTGCAGGCAGGCGCCAGGGTGTAGCAGTGTTATCATTTGAAGCGCGTCGTCGACGTTTTACGTCGCCAATCGCTGTCACGCCTGACTTCTGACCCTTTGGACACGACCGCTGATGTGCACCAGAACCTGGGTCCCACTACGCACAGGCTACAAAGGAACCCCTCTTGTGAAATGGGGGAAAGCCTATCCATCAAAGTCGCGACTGCGCATGCGTGTATACCTACACAAAATAGCGCGTAGCTGGACGAGCGAAAACCAATTTCCGATAGAAATCGGGCGTCCACTCCACTAGACTATCCAAGGACTTGGCGAAACGTTGTAAGACATATGCATTAAGGTACCCACACGCACGAGCGCAAATTCACCACCGAAAATTTTACACAATTTGAACAAACCAGGCCCGTCGAGAAAAAGGGTAGGGGAATAAGTTACCCCGGGCCAAGCGACGTTTGGGGCCCCGTCGTCTCTCAGAAATATGAAGTACAGCAAAATGCGCCATTTAAAAAATTGAAAACTTTCTCCCCATAGGGGCCGCGAAAATGTTTTCCCGAGCCCTGCTGTGGCTCTCGACATCACTGCAAGGAAACAAACTGTACAGCTGTTGTGTATGCTTATATTGTATTTATTTTCTGCCGTATACTTCGTCTTCAATCATAAGACTTCAAATTTCGTATCCACAACGATGCAACTCACGATTCTACAATACTCGATACTCGTACTTTAAAGACACGATGAGGGCAAAGTTCAAAGTCGCCTGACAAATAGTTCAGACGCAAAATGCACCGCAAGGTATTGCAACAACAGAACTAAGGCGAAGTGGTAGATTCATTTGCCGTTTATCTCAGAATGCAAATGCTAAAGTGACAAATGTATTAAACTGTTGAATAATACGCATAACGTATTTGTCATTGTTTCACATCAATGGCCGATCCAGAATCCCAGGACAAATTAAGCAGTTTAAGAGCAAAGTCCCACGTGTGTCTCGGATGAAGTTTAGTAAGCGATTGGACGTATACAAACATCCCTGTGTTTCCTGTTGTCGTCAGCTTTCAGCTCAATCCTTTTTATTATTAAACCCACAAAATATTTGCGCAGTTTTTCGTTTGCTTTTGACGCGCGACAGCAGAATACTTCGTACGTCTTAGCTATTGTCGAGGTGTGTGTCTGTCTGTCAGTCACACTCTGGTATTGTGTCACAACGATGCAAGCTAAGATCACAAGATTTTTACTGTGGACTGCTGCAAAGACTCTAGTTCTAGTGCTCCAGAAATTCGAAAGGGGTTATCCAGATCAGGAGCGCTAAATGAGGGGGTATGCAAAATTAGCGATTTGAGCCAAGAAATCGCCGTATCTCAGAAACAGTGCGAGATAGGGCCTAAGTACTATTAATCACTGAAAATAGGAAATCAGATACGCCCTTGAATTGACATCAAAATCAACGACCTTGAACGATCTTGAACTTTAAAATAGGGGATCTTAGTGATTTTTTGGCGATTTTGAGCTGCGGTGCACATTTTAGTAGTGAATTGCAACGAAACGGTTAGAGACAGATCAAAACAACCTGCATGTGATATATTTAGCATTAAACATGAATTTTAACAGTTTAAGTTTCGCTTTCTTAAATTTAAGGAGTTCTCTGTACGGGGGCCTAAAATTTGGATCCCCTTTCAAAATGCGCAATTTCCCCTAATATAACTAATTTAGCGTGCAAACGGTCGCAGATAGACACAGACTTGCAGCTTAACATAACAAGCAGCACTACTAACGAGCTTTTCGAGGGTACTTACATTGATAACCTTGAACGACCTTGAAATCCAGAAAGCGGGTTTTTAGTGACTTTTTTCACAATTTCAGAATACGGCGCATATTTCAGCCGCAGAATGCGCCCACATTAATAGAGGTAGACTATACCACGACAATCTGCACATAAAATTTGCAGCATAAAACTTCGATTTTTAACCGTCCGAGTTTCAACCTCCTATAGCTTGAAGGAGTTCTCCGTACGAAGGCGTTCAATTTGGGTTCTCTTTCAAAACGCATTGTCATTTTGTTGCACGTTTACACCGATTCCCCAGGTGGTAGCACCGATGGTGTCGCGCATCACGTGAGCTCTGCTCACTTTAATTGTAAAATTTTACTGGAAAAAACAGTTTGCCAAATATTGTCCGTCATACCCCGTTTACACGATTAAGCTGACTCGACGAGCTGGCTATATGTTAGCTAGACGAGCCAGCTCGATGTTTGCTCGATCGTGTAAACGGGGTATTATGCTGCCGTATCTTTTCTTTAGTTCTCGTGGACAGGTCTACTCGGTCTATTTAGCGTGCCACTTTGTTTTTACTAGTTGTTGTGTAATAGGCCTACTCGTATTACACGGCATGTAACAAAAGATTATAAAAAAATATTTACTCATCCCCACTTTATCGCCGGACTGCAACAAGAAAACCGAGAAAACTAAGGCTGACGCGTTGTTCTTGTGATGGATGACGGTCGACGAAAGAATCGGGCATAGAGCTGAACGTCTTAGCAGTTACATGCCAGCATTGTAGTAACAAGTTCAGCATATAAACGCAGTGATGGATACAGGAAAAAGACACGGCGTTATTACTGAAGGCGCTGTAATGTAAACAAGGAAACCACATCTTCAAAATCTTTAAAATAGGCCGAAATTATCATAAAAGCTTACGATATAAATGTTCAGCATGAACACTTGTTTGTGTCGGTATACTTTTTGGCGAATAATTGCGGGAGTTCCTTAGAAAGAACGCAGCAAACGAATGTGGGTCTGTTTGCCTGTAGGCCTATCCGTTGCTAAGCACATTTTCTGACAAGCTGAACGTACAATTGCCAAAAAAAAACAAAAAATTTAATTCCCATAAGTCGAGTTATGATGAAACTAAATGAATAATTACACCTGACGCCATGTGTTCTAAACGGTAGTTAAGCTTCTTGTTATTTTTTTCTCATCGTTTATTACCGGTAAATCTATGGTTCAAATTTCAAACGCTGGATCCCGACACCCAGTAATGCGTGAACGGCGCCCCCTAGTGGCTGTCGAGTGTACTACGAGGCGCGTGTCATGGCATAGAGGAGCTAGAACTGTGGACCGCTATAATATGACAGTGTCAGTCGCCACACCCCGATGTGATCCCTTGTCACCGACCGACGACCACACGGTTGCTGATATAGCAACAGCTTGATCAGATCTTATTACGATCAGGACGATTACTTGTCTGTATAGCAGCAGCAGTCGAGCTGTAGCCTATCGACGGACCGCGACCGATTATTATTACCAGTGCGACGATGAAGTTACGCATCATAGGCTACGCTATCTATCTGTCGCTCGCTCGCTGTCGTTTTAGAGTTCTTCTGTGAAAGTGAGATAGAGTCCCTAAGGCTTAGGCGACGTCAAGAAGCGTACAAAGCGCCTAAATTGAACTGAACTGATCTGACCAATAGGCGAGCAGTACATGTAATGTATTAGTGCTTGCTCATTGTTCAGTTCAGTTAGTCAGTTCGCCTAGGCCCAGATCTTACTACAAAGTCCATGACTGATTTAACCGGACGTTAACCGGCCCAGCCATTTGCTCACATTCACACATGGATGTAGCGAAATTGCGAGTGTGACAGTGGCATAGTTACTCGAGTTTTCCTAATTACGATAGTACAAAGTGGCCATTTTTTACCCTGATGGCTGTTGTTTTTTTTTTATTTCGACGCTGGTTCGCTCCCTCAGCGGATCGCTGTGAAACTTCGCCACATGATCGGAAGTTGCTTAAATTTTATAATCTACGTTCCAAAATTCGGAGATCTTTCCCCAAAGACGTTGGGGCTAAAAATGTGAAAATTCTGGGCGATTTCGAACGACTTCAAACTTCGATCGCGAATAGATCCGGAATAATAATACGCCTAGTCTTCCACCCCATTACCCGTATGCAGTGGTTTATCTAATTGTGCGTACGTAGGCTTTCATGCATTATTCTAAGCAGGTTGTCTAATAAAATTACGATAACTGCAGTGGATATTTACCGGCGATGGTCGTGTAACATCGGGCGTACATGATAGCGCCGTCTGTTGTCAACTCTGCTGCTGCTGCTGCTGCTGCTATCAAGGCAACGCGTTCAACTGATGCGCTCACTGGTGCTGCGTGAGATGCCACCGAGCTTTGATGACCAGCATTATGCGCTGATGCAGCGAGAAGCTGATTTATACCCCGCTTACACGATCGAGCAAACATCGAGCAAACGTCGAGCAAATGTATTCAAAATACACGTGCTAATAATTAATGCTCGACGTCTGCTCGACGTCTGCTCGATGTTTGCTAGCATTCATCCAGCTAGTTCGACGAGCTATGGTAATTAGCGTGCTAATTAGGAGGGCGGACGAGTTGTAATTGGAAGGCTTATTTAACACGTGCTCAGCTGTGGACTAAGCCTAGGCCTACATTTGAGTCAGAAGGCGAGGTTCCATCAGGCCTGCTTGATGTTTGCTCGATCGTGTAAACGGGATATTAGACACGTTCAGCATGTTCGGTCGGACAGCGAGCCGCCCCACGAAGAGGAATTCCTACAGGCTTTTTGGCATGTAAGCTATAACTAGGCACCGTATTTCACAAAAAGCAACCTCTTGTATTATTTGTCACATCTTTGCTATACTGTGACCCATTTTCAAATTTTTTCCACTGATAGACTCGGGAAAATGTGTTCAAAAATGTCGTGTTTACCTCCCCACCGCACCTAGAAGGTGTTGTGTCACTACACTATTTTGTAAAATATTATTTTTGCAACAATTGCACCAAACCGTTGCACAGCAGCGTGTTTAAAAACAATTCCAGTTCGATTATCGATTTCTTAGATAAAACTTTAGTACGTTTTAATGTTTAGGTCTATTTCTTATTTAAAAACGCCTTTCGCCATACATGCGCTTTTTTATCAATCTTAATTCTAGGTTGGCCCTGACCGCTACTTAAGTAGTCTAGCCTATTTCATCGCTTCATGGAAAACTGACAAAACTAATGACAAGTTGTAATAAACGTAAAAATATTTTAAAACATTAAAACGTTTTTGTTTATTAATTCTTTCAAAACGTTCGTAAACGTTAGATAATTCTACAATTTTTCCTGACGTATTGGCAAAATCCATTGCTTCTTGTAGGATACAGTTTTTTTTCACATCTACCAAATGTTTGCCGTCATACATAAGGTAGTATATTTAAATACAAAATCATTTTATCAGAAACAGTTTATTTTTTGTTGAAAGAAAACACTGCCAAAAAACGAGAAAAGCCCAGCTAACGTAAAGGGAAACGCGCAACAGCGGTGCGTAGAAAGCCCAGTAAAACAAAATCTAAGTTCACTCATTCTAGCAACGATGTTTCTATTACAGTTGCCAGAGGACGCCAGACGACCGGCGGCTAATTATCTATAATGTTTTACTTGTATTCGCCAGAGGGCGCGACCTATCTCGCTCAGCCAACGCCGTATCGGCTGAAAATCGCAAATTTTTCCCACCCCTTCTCATTTAGCGCCCTCGTTCGGGCTAAACCCATTGGAATTTATGGAAAAGCTCTGCTGATCCTAAAACTAGAGTCTTCCAGGCAGCCGATGATGAAGACTTGGTGATCCTAGCTTGCACGTTTTTTGACTAATCCACCAGTGTGTCAGACAGACGGACGGACAGACGGACGGACGGACAGAACTGCGATGGCTAAGACGCGCTACAGCAGTAGCTGCTATTGCGCGTAAAAACGGAACGCGTTTTTAATGAAAAATTATTTTTAAAAAGTTTGTAGACGTTTATTACAATTACAGGCGAAACAGCTACTTGTTATGCTGCCGTTCTAATAAGCCGCATTAAGGGTCCTGCCCGTTTTACGCGCGACAGCATGTAATGCTTCGCGCGTCTTAGCCATCGTCGAGGCGTCCGTCCGTCCGTCTGTCCGTCAGTCACACTCCGGTATTGTGTCAACACAACGCAAGCTAGGATTACGAAATCTCTACCGTGGACTGTCACGAAATCTCTAGTTTCAGGATCCGTAAAGCTTTTCCCGAAATTCGAAAAGGGTCACCCCGATCGAGAGCGCTAAATGAGAAGAGGTACAAAAAATCGGCTATTTTGAATCAATAAGTCGCCGTATCTCAGAAACGGTGCAATATAGGGTTACTATTAATCACTAATAGGAAGTCACACACGACCTTTTGATTGACATCAAAATCAATGACCTTGAACGACCTTCACGCCCAAAATAAAGGTTTTGATGATTTTTCGCGATTTTGGGCTGCAATGCACATTTCAAAAGTAAATTACGCCAAAATGTTTTGAGATGAACTAAGACAACCTGTGCATGAAACGTTCAGCATTAAATGTAGATTTTAGCAGTTCAAGTCCAGACTCTTCAGGTTTAAGAAGGCCTCCGGACGCGGGCGTCAAAGAGGGGTACCCCTATAAAAGGTCGCTATTTTACTGCTGTTGGCTCATAGAGCGAGCGCTTGCAGATAGACATAGACTTGTTGCTTACCGTAACAATAACTGCTGACAAGCTTTTAATGGTTTAACATTAGTAACCTTGAACGACCTTGAACCCTCAAAATATGGGGTTTTAGTGATTTTTCTGCAATTTTAGGCTGCAGCACACACTTCAACAGTAAATTGCAACGAAATGGATGAAGATAGACCAGGACAACCTGCGAACAGGAATTGCTATAGGCTGTCGCGCGTCTCATGAGCTTTGATCAAATTACTTGTTTTTTTGTCTGTCCGTCCTGTCGGGGCTCTTAAGTCAGCAGTCAACAGCAAAAAAAACCCAAAAATGCACAACTGTTTTTGATGCAAACGGCCTTTTTCAGTGCAAATGGTCAAAAATTTTGGCTAACCTTAGAAAACTATACCAATCGTGTGCCGAACGTCAAAATCCTGGACGTCAAAAACGTCTAAAAATAACGCTTGATTCCCATAAACTAGGCTTCCGTAAACGCGGCTTAATATCGCCGATGTAAAATTGGACCTTAAACTGGAACGAAAAACAGCTAACTGATACATGTGAATAGCTATGGGCCTAAAGCGCTAAGCACAAAAATCTCAATCTAGCGAAATAATGTTTCTCATAAACGAGTAGTCTGACAAAGATAGTGAGTCATGGAATCGGACGTAAACTGCAGCTGGATCCGCATCAGAATAGTATTGGAGGATAGGCCCCTATATCTAATTAATTAGACGAAATGGCGGACCGGCTGTGGACCGCAATTATCGAGATGCGCAGACTTCCGCAGGCAGTGGACACGGAGTCAGATGCAAAGCTGCAGCTTCTTTGTAACTGAAACGTATTGTACCGTCGAGTGAAATTGTACCAAAATGAACTGAAACTAACAGCAGGTGGTGCCTGTCAGTAGTGTACGGATCTGAAGGAAATAATTCACTGTCGATCCGCAGTTCCACGAAAATATCTACCACCCTGTCCGCATTTAATAAAATGTTGTAAACAACTGTTGTAAATCGGATCATCATCGCGATCTGTGGGGCTATGCCATTGCAGAACTAAGATACTTACTCGTCGATTTCAGTCGCGTCAATCAAAAACCACGTAGTCCGAAAGATATGAGCTAAAACGTGAATGATCTTCGTCGTATTCTATATCTCTAATTGTTGCGGATCCCAATCCATCGACAGATCTATCCTTGTCCACGACGGTTTAGTACAAATTTCATTAGTCCGGCTGTAGACAGCAGCGTCAAGTGTCCGTGACATTTTGCAATGGAGAACCAATTGCTCAGCCAGCCAAACGACACTCCGGCATCTATTTGCTCTCTTCCCATCAGTTCTTAAGTTAGACCGTTCTCGTCCGGACAATGAGCACCTCACTAGTCACTGCCAGGTTGACCCACTCACTGAACGTATCTTATGGGGTGTTTACACGATCCAGCAAACGTCCAGCAAACTTCTGCAAATGTATTCAAAATACGCGTGCTAATGCTGGACGTTTGCTGGATCGTGTAAACACCCTATTATAAGGCGCGTACATAGCGACGTAAATGAACTGAACTGGCACGGTTTAGTTTGACGAACTGACCAATATGCAAGCAAGGTGATGTGATTCGGCATTGGTTAACGCGTAAGTAAGCGTAGTCACATAGGCCACAGACGCCGTTAGTCGGTGCCTATTGTAATTCATTACTGCTTGCACATTGGTCAAAAACTAAACCATCTCAGTTTACTTCAATTCAGTTACGTCGTTCTGTATGCCCCTTTAGCAGGCCTGCTCTTCTAGAATGCATCGTCTCCAGCGACGAAACGATGGTCGACTAACTGATGGCAGATAAAAATAGCAATTTATTCAAAAGTAGATAAAACGAAATTACGAGTTGTCGAGACTCTAGCAGACAAGGCATTAAAAGGCTGCTAACAGTGCTAATTACGCTTAAGCCTAAAATGCATCAGAAGCGCGCCACCGGTAAGCGTTCTGCAGCACACGGGAATAGGCCTACTATAAAAATTATTTAGGACCCATCACTATCGTAAGGCGTAAAAAAATTCCTCTGTTTTTAGTTGCCGTCTATTCTTAAAAGCCCACCTCCCAAATTTTTTTTATCAGACCCTCATAAATATTGGCTAGTTTTTTTTCTGTTGGCTTTCAAAACTTTACTGAAACGGAACTGTTTGCATCTGTTATGCTGCAGTATTTTACGTGGCCTATTATATCTACGATAAAACAGCCAAACACAAAATATGTTGTATTTTAATGAGGTAACTCGAACAGCTGTTTCACGCGCGCATAAAAAAGATGATCAGCAAGATAATAACGAATTATTAAATTAATTAACATCATCAAACGTAAAATACCTGAATGCAGTTACATGCAGAGACAAACGGTTGATTTTTACTTATTTATTTCGCAGCGCGACGCAGTCGTGTCCAAAGCTGTGGTGCCAATGCTCACGTAAACAGGATACAAATTCCATTGACGCAAAAACACAAAACACATTTTGCAAAAAAAATTACAAAGGTCTCGTGTGCTACATGTATCCTACAGTAAAAGGCCTACAGAGTCAGCATTTTACTTCGAAGTGGTCGAAAATTTAAATCCAAAATAAGCATGGCCTTCCAAATTAATCCGGTATCAGCAATAAGAAAGTGCATTTGATTTCAATGAATCTCGTTCTAAAATGTTAAAAAAAAGCTAACAAAAAAGTAAAAGCAGCCTTAACGAGAGACTATTACAATCAAAATCTTGCATCAATATAAAACGCACTTGCAAAAAGTATAATTATACAGATTGAATACTATCATGCACGTAGACGTAGGTACAGCATCGTGTCACGGCGAAAACTCTGAATATCAAGGCCCAAAAATTTAACACAAAGGCTAAAGTCTAACATCGTTGTCTTCGTGATCAAAATAACTATTACTACAATTCCAACATCACATAGCCTAATTATTACACAATCATTATTTCGACATTCGCATCATAAGTCAGTGATAAAATATTCACATCTCATCAAGTGAAAAATTGTCAGTTCGTCACCACGGGTAGCACCGTTTTGATGTGGCGCGCTTGACAAACAAGGCACCGAAACAACAATAATTCGTTCTCACGCAATAATAATCCTACACGATCTTACTGCGCTGATTTCTCGCGCTTCCATGCTTCAGTGTATACATCTAGGTTATCAGTCAGCTATAAAACAGCTACACCGAGATCAGTTTAGTTCATACAGCAGATCTTGGTCCGTTTGTTTTGCTCAGTCTGTCGTAAACTTGACGATAATATTTCGTGTCATCATCACAATTATCGTCGTCGTCATAGAGTTAGTACGTAGTAGTAGTTGGTGGTAATAGTCAGCAGCGTCGCGCCAAAAAGCGCAATTACCCCTTTCGCCCCCCTCCCTCCGACAAAAATAGCCTGCCGAAATTTTTTTGTGTTTTTCTCTGAAATTTTTCTTCCAAACAATGGAACTGGAAAACCCAATTTGGCCGAAGATTAGGGCGAAATTAAAATTCCGTGCAACCGTAATTTCCGCTGTCGAAAATTTGCTCCCGCGCCGCTGCATTTTGACGATCGTCTGCAAAACGTGGCCTCTGCATGTGGCACGCCGCACATTACGCGCTTAACGATTTTAAAGACTGTCGGCGCGTGGGAATTCCGAGAATTGTCGGCCATAATCGGCGTCGCCAGATATAGGTCACTGGGTCACGTGCCCCCTCTACTTCTGCTTATTTTTAAAAGCTGTACATATTCTGGCATATTTTTCTGACAGTCGACTCCATCTGGTTGCATGTGCGGTAAATAACCGGCACAGCATATTTTGCATATTCTGGGACATCAGCTCCGTGGTTATTTGTCAGTCACTGCTTACTGCGTGCACTGTGGAATAGTTTTTTTGTGTGTGTTGCCCTTGCAGTATTTTTTGTTAGATACGTGCCCCATTCTATCGAATCCTGGCGGCGCCACTTCAGAATCATCAACTCGTCAATTCTATCATCATTATTATCAGCACAATCATCATCACCGTTGATAGATTAACTTATTGGGTAAGGTCGCATTGTGTCAGGTGGTGGATCCCGACCCCAGAGAAAGGCGACTAGATTTTGGAGGTCGAACGCTCAACCAAAACTTGCAACTGTTTATCTGTGATCCACTACGCGACACCACCCTCAGCGATTTCGCGTTTTACTGAAATAGTTCAGTCTTCGATGAAGACTGTGGTTGAGGGAATATCAAGAACCGTCGCCATGCTGGCAACGAGTTACAGACGGCAGTTGTAGAATCGTCATCAATGCAATAGATATTATCATTATCATCACTGTTATCGTCACCGCTGACACAAGCGGTATCTCCACGTTAGCACAGAATTAGCGGCGAACAATGCCGGCAGCAAAACGGCGACGAAACGACGCCAACTGGCGACAAACGAAGCGCCCCGTGAACTGCTCTGTTCAGACCGCGAATTCACCAGACCTGTAACAACATGAACAGGTCACGTAATATTCACTCTTTTCACTGAACAAAGCCGAAGTTTCAAGATAAAAACTTATTAACTGAAACCAAATTAAGAACGAGACCACAATGCCAACTTTCAACAGCAAACATCACACACAGTACAAAAGTCAAACAATAATAAAATAATGCAATACCTTACACTTCAAAGTAAACTCGATAATATGTTTCAAATTTACCACATCAAGAGACTGCAGGGAATCATTTATACAGTAGGCTACGAAATGGGTCAACAACTACACTGTGCCCCCC
>Ga0209671_1002401_pt1 | contig 17057 bp, 9 predicted proteins | sample WorMetHERISLAND2_2_FD_187401 | JGI IMG/M metagenome (GOLD analysis project Ga0209671, IMG submission 187401) | Marine gutless worms symbiont microbial communities from Max Planck institute for Marine Microbiology, Germany - Olavius geniculatus... | ecosystem: Host-associated > Annelida >...
AAATCCAAAAAGCCTGTCACCAGTGCTTGTTATGATAAGCAGCATTTATGTACCTATCTGCAACCGTTTTCACATTATTCGAGCCAATAACGGCAAAATGACGTCTTTTTAGGGGGTACCCCTCTTAGACGCCCTCGTTCGAGGGGAACCCCTGCACCCAGTGGCACGAAATTTTGTCACGATAAACTAGAGACCTTTTGGCAGCTTACAGTGGAGATTTCGTGATCCTAGCTTTCACCGTTTTGATACAATTCACGAGTGTGACAGACGGACAGACACACGCCCAGACGATGGCAAAGACGCGCAAAGCATTCTGCTTTCGCGCGTAAAAAGTAGCACTAAATATACTGCAGCAGACGAAAAATGTCAGTAAACACCAAATTTATACAAATTTTCAGATAATTTGCACAACACATTGTTAATTACTGCGACTACAAGATACAATAAATCATATAGGCCTATAAGCCTAGTATCGAAAAGATATATCGATATTTCCATAAATTTGCCCATCCCTACTCAGTGATAATGCTGCTGCTGCCGCTGCTGCTGCTAGAATACACTTCACGGACGGTGCAAGCGTGGAATTTATGGCGCAATTATGACGCCGCCGGCGCCGGCGACTGGTCTATGGGACGAATGAACGCTACTGGGATGTTGCGACTGCTGTTCACAATGACTATAGGCTACAGCTCAAGCTCCATTCGCTTCGATTTGTTGTTCGACCTGTTGTGCAACAAGCTGCGCAACTAATCGAAGCAAGTGGAGTCTGGGCTGCTGCAGCTTGATGCATTCGTAATAATACAGCATCAGTCATAGTTTTGCAGCCTGCTATATAGTACAGCTCGGTGTTGTCTAGTGTCCATACACATTAGCTTGGCGCTCTTGACGCCTGTTGATTTTGCATTTTCCGCCAATCTTGTGTAGTATGTAAGTGAAGTAAAAAAAAGTAAGCAAAAACGTAGATCTATATAGCGCATAGGCCTACCGTTTAAAAACATTAAATGCGATGGTCACACTGGTAAAGGCTAAACTGTTTAAAGAACTGTCTAAAACTGTTAAACTACTGTGCACCAATCTTTGAGCTCGTCAGATAAAAGTTCCAGACAGCAGAGTTGGACAGTAACGTAATTACATGTAATTCAATGACGTAATTCAATTATTACAAATTACAATTGTAATTTGTAATTCAATTACATTTAATTGCGGTGTAATTTGTAATTGGCAATTCAATTACATGGTTATGTAATTTGTAATTTCAAATTACATTACCGTTTTTAATTGAAAGTTTCAAGTGGTAACATATTTCTTAGTTTTTTCATTAACACAGCGTAAGTAACTCGTAGTTATATATGCTGTGATATTAAGCACCGTGTCGATCTCTCTTACTTACTTAACTACATTTTGCCACGTAATTTACATTTTCAGTTATAACCGTTTTTTTGCATGAGTTGTTTTTGTAAATAGCGCAGACTCTAGATAGCAAACCTTCCATTTCGGTAATCGTGGAATAAACACTAACCACTTTGCATTGCTGATCGTTTTTAAGTCATAAAACATATCTGCAAATGCTCCTTTTCCAAGCATTTAAAGCGACATAAACTTTTATGTGATTTATATTATGTATAGCTTACATCACAGACGCGCGATAGCGCAGCTCTGTGTTAATGGCGACCGGCTAAGTCAATGGAGAATGGCAAAATTCGACCCCTCGCAGATACGAGACCCGTCAACCGATCGACACAAAATTTGAAACATGTGATTACGTCCGCGAGACGACCCCCTGTGCAAAATGTCATGCAAATCCATCTATTGGGGGCTTCTCGGCAAATGGGTGAAATATAACGAAAATTTTTCTAGCATATACAGGGTGGGCCAAAAAACCGGACCTGTTTAAGCGTTGATAACTCAGCGATGATTACAAGTAGAAAGGCCTGTAATATGTCAAAAGTTTTAAAATGTTGTAGACAAAACAGCCCAATTTGCATAGCAAATCATTTAAATATTCTTTGCCTAATTTCAAGTAATTTGCATAAATCTTCATTACCCCTGAAATTAACCATTTGCCTGCACTCCCATGTGCCCGAGTTCATTGAACTCAAAAACTCACTGCCAAAAAGTCCAGATTTAAACTCTGTGAATTATTCAGTGTGGGGCATTGCAACAGATTGCATGGTCACAAAATTTCAGTAACTGACCAGCTAAAACGTGTACTAATCGAATGCTGGGCTCAGCTGATCCTGAACACATTGACTCCAGCAATCGATCAGCTCCCTAGAAGGACTGATAACGGTTATGAATGCAAAAACTGGGCACTGCCTATGTCGAATTTCATCTAAAATGAACGTATGTGTTAATGATTGTTGATATTTTACTGTATGCTGAATGAAAATCAACTTAAATTTATGCGTTACGGCCAATTTAGCATGATTTTAGGGGTGGGGCAGATTTGTATAAATCAGGCAAAAACATTTAAATGCTGAGACATGCAAGTTGTTCACTTCTTCTGTACACAATTTCGAAACTTTTGGCATATTACGCATCTTTCCATTAATAAACGTCGCTAAGTTATAAAAGCTCAAATATCCATGTTAAATCCATCCAGTCAAATTTGGCAGAATTTAGGGGGTGACGATGCAAATTTGTCTTTTATTCTTTTCAGCATTTTGAAACTTTTGGCGTATCACACGTCTTTTTTGTTATACCACTAACCATCGCTGAGTTATCAACGCTCACACAGGTCCGGGTTTTTTTGGCCCACCCTGTATAGGCCTATACCATTTTTTGTTGACCGACCTCTACAGGTCAGACCGCCCGGCGGATTTTCACGCGCGATGGCTCGGACGACGCGGCCTCACGCAAGGGTCAAACCTTTTAAGGAACCGAAATTGGAAGTTAATATCTAATTCCTGAAAACTTTCCCCAAAGTCGAAAACTGGGCCCAAAAACGGACTTAGAAATTTTCGGCCAAAAACGCTCCTGTATAAAAATTTCGCCTATAAATGGCCACTTATCGTCATCGTAGGCCCATAAAAGTAGCATAGTGAATAGACAATATGGCCTCGGGAATTTCAAATATGTGGTTATTTTGAACCCCCTGCCTACAGGTCACGTGACACGGAGCATGCGCAGTGAACTTTTGGCCTTTAACATGGGCAAATGCAACTTTGAGGCTTTATATCTGCGTAACGGTGGAAGATAGACGCATGGTATCAATGGACCACTAATAGGTAACCACATATGCCGAGTCCAATGGACACGTGACCGATGACGTCACGTGACCCCAAAAGGTCAAACCGTGACCCCAAAATATTTCAGATTCTGTGTCTTCATGGCCGTGGAAAACAGACGGTTTATATTTGACCATCAACATAAAAACTTTGTTTTTGTAATAAGACAGCAAATATAAATGTACAAAACATCAGTTTATACACTTGTTAACGACGACACGCAATGACTGATATATCGAAAACAGCAAAAATCATTAAAAAGTGATATTATTCAACAGCACATTGACAGTTAGACGATGTGACGGTAAATGATATCAGCTTTTATGATTTTTGCTGTTTTCGGTGTGTCAGTCATTGCATGTCGCCGTTAATTTAATAAGTGTATAAACTGATGTTTTGTACATCTATTTCTAAATATAAGTTGTGTCTGTAAATAGTGTAGACTGTAGTTGACATTACCAGGTAATTGGTTTGTTGCTGCTTGCTCCTGGTGTTTTTGGTCTGATAATAAATGACTGCATTACTACTGTACTATTGCTAGACTAGTTTGCTAGACCTACGAATGCATTTAGCATTTATTAGCCATTACATGTAATTTGTAATTGAAGTAATTAAAATTACGTAATTTGTAATTTGGCCTCTGATTCCAAAGTAATTTGTAATTGTATTACATTTGTGTCTGTAATTTGCCCAGCTCTGCCAAACAGTCGGGTCAACTTGGAAAAAGTCTGTCAATGAACAAATTGCCACATAGACTGCAGTAACTAGATGGCAAACGTGCAACAAAGAAAAACTGTTGAACTGGTTGAACAACATCACTGCATGGACTGGACTGGTCACTGGTGTTAGAAAACACTTTGAAGACAGCAGAAAACAGCTAAATGAAAAAGGAGCATTCACGTGCGGTTTAGCCTCGGGTCGATGAAGACTGAAATATTGAATACGAGACAAGTCGGACCACGTCAACGATGCAGTACTGCGATGCCATCATTGAGAGATCTGTCGAAGACTGTATGACCTCGTAGAGTTAATTCAGCAGCTGAACCGAAGAATTCAATCAGTATAGTACCGCTGTTGCTTCTGCTGCCAGTTGCTTCGATGCTCACTCACATGGCGTATGCAATTAGCGCAGGCATCTGCGCTGATCCGCAGTCACTACACTGACGATACAAAAGCGTAACTCATGCTGAGAGTAAAAAATTGCACCCCCGCATTATGATGTAGAAAGTTGCTGGTATATTTCGGCTTTTTTCCGAAAAATAAAAAAAAATTAAGACATTTGACGGAAATGAAATGTTGCAATTATGAATTTTTATGATAATTATTGTAAACGGTTGAAAATTTTACGTCATACGGGTTCAATTGCGCAACGTAGGCCTACCTGATTATTCCACTGAGGTCTTCATCTCATGTTATTGCGTACTTTATCAAAACAACAGCAAACTCTAGCTGCCACTGCGTTAAATTCAATGGTAAAATTTATGCCAATATTTACCGTATAACCGCCATGGATGTCGTGTTTGCTGGCGGTGAGTGCATTCTTTTATAGGCTAATTAATTTACACATATGGATAAATTTTAGAAACTACTGAAATGAATACTGGTGAAATTTTTGGAAAGACGAGGCAACGGCCAGTTACGAGGGCACCGCCCCTAGCTGGACCGCGGTGGGGCTTCCGTCCCCAAACCTCTCTCAGAGCCCCCACTTTTTTCTGCAGCGTTACGCTCGTGACTGACTGGACTGTCAAAAAGTGACTACCGGTCTGCAATGTCTCTGTCTTTGCTGGTCTGTGTCTGTTTAATCACACCCTGTTACAGTCCAGCTTCTGACGCTGTCTGCATCAAATCTCGCTTTGCCTGGGTATTAGCATAGAGCACATCCCGTTCCTCCGTACAGCATCGCGTCCTGCATAGGGTACTGTAGTACGTACGTCCGTGCAGCTCAAGGCGTAGCTAGATAGCCTTCAGTAAACCCGCGACGCGACAATCGCATAAATTTTACAACAGCTAAAACCACAACATAATCGAGCAACAAAATAAGCTTGCAGTGACAAAAATAGGCCTATTACGAATATAGAAGTACAATTCATGACAAAACTAGAATGCGCTCGTTACGGGGCATATCTCCGCCAATTCGTGTACAGTGTACACAGACACACGGACACAACTACGAACAGAACGACTAATCTCATAATCTCATCCAATTCACTTCGTTCCATTAGCGGGAATAATGATGACTGTGATAGAAAAGATACTGCTGGGAAAATTTTAACAAAAGTAGAAGGGACAGAGGCATAAGCCTATAGCAAGGCATTGGCACAAGCAAAAGAATAGACCTACTATTGATATGTTATCTTATGACTTGAATGCATTATGTAGGCCTAATACACAATTATGAGACTCACCTCAGCGACGAATGAGCGTCATGGTCAGGAACGGCATCAGATCGTTGCGGCGTTCTTTGCGTGCGTCTATGTGATTTCTGCCGCACTGTGTCTCTCTCTGTGTGCGACGGCGGCGCACTGCGTGTTAATTCGTCTGTGTAGTGAATTTCGATTGTCTCGAGAAGCGACAGCATGCAGCTATAGCCGGGCAGAGCGAATCTCTGGTGATGTGTGGTCGGTAGCGCGTGGCACCGACTGCAGAATGGACAAGCCGATCCGTCGCTTGCACCACAATTCCATGCTGTCCTGGCGGCTGTTGGTGCAAGCCCAAGTTCCATACTTCAATAAGCTACTTAGTTGTACAGTAGTCATATTATCGACAAATTATATTAATTTTTCGATAATACCCAAACTCCATTATTTCAGGCCCAATGGACGACCATCCATATTACTTACGTCTGCGACCCAATGCATTTCGGGTTGTTCCAGTTTCTACTCTAAGTGCACCTATCGCTAGCAATAATATTGTCCGTAGTCAGCTTTCTACAGTGACTGATCTAGCCGTGGAACTAAGGATCCTGTTCCCTACGCTTGTCATCAGTGCTTGTTGCCATAGGCAGCAGTAAGTGTGTGTCTGTTTTCACGCTAAATTTGTAGACCGTAGCAGAAATCGCGCATTTTGAAAAGTATAGGCTCCGACTCAAATTTGATGGTCCCGTATGGAGTAGCGTACTCTTTAAACTTAGGGAGTAGAAACGATGCTGTAAATTTTATGTGCAGATTGTCTTGTCTGTCTCCGGCCGCTTCCGTGCAATTTACTCTTAAAATGTGCGCCACAGCCAAAAATCGAAAAGAATAAAACTTTTTTTTATTTTTGGATCAAAGGTCGTTCAAGGTCATCGATGTTGGTACTTGGTACCTCCTCGACAGTGCACGTTGCACACTGATTTTCTCAATGGGAGCAGCGATGCTGTCAAGAGTCAGTTAAGCATTGCTGAGAAATTTTTTTGGACAGAAGCTATTTTAAGACGGATCAAGTCATTAGCGTACGGCGACATTATTACTTAGGCTACTGCTTGGATGAGACAGGACAGAAACGACTAACAGGACATTCGACATCGTCGCATTCGACGTGTATCGATTGCTGTTGCTTTCCTCGTCGCCATCTTAAACGGTCCTCGTTTCTACACCAGCGATTACCGTCTTCGTTAAAGAGCGCAGCTTAATATCACTAAGAGCAGTGGCGCCGACTGGCGGCCGAGGCTGGCATCAACACTTGTCAATAATGCAGGCTCCAAGTAACACGTCTTTCAATATTTACGCCTGCCTGTCATCGACGTGACACGAATTTTCTGCCGGTCATTCTATTTTAGGAAGTTGGCCGAGTTGTTACGTTGTCGCTGTGTCGCTGTGTCGCTGTTTTCACGCGCAAAACTCATAAGCACTCGGGTTCAAAAATTGAAGTTAAATCGACTAGAGGCTGTAAAAATATTTTTAAAATAACAGGTTATTAAAAGCTATAAGCTTAAATCTAATGTTAGGCCTATATTTTGGGCTGCATCTATAAATTTGTTTGTTGTATAATTTAGAGTGGGTAGGCCTATTAAATTTAATTTAATAATTTAAGCGTAATTTTTATTACAGGGTCTCAGCTCACTAAGGTCAGCAATTATTATTTGCTTAGGTTTATTGCAGTGTTTGAATTGCCAGGGGGCGTTGAGGGTGGTTAAACCCCCAACTGTTTTCTCAACCCTCTAACACACTGTCAAATTATGTTCTGGGGTTCAGCTCTATGCTATCATATACATGATTTACCTCACAATAATGGTCAGGCTCCGACCGTCGAAAAGTTCACCCGTAGCTAATTTTTCACAATTCAAACACTGGCCTATGGCCCACATTTTATTACGCCGTCTTGTCACAAGGAAGTCGTGGACATGGATCATGTTAAGGAAATGTCAGGGGGAAGTTTCGGTGTTTCAGCATCGCGACATGTCAAAATGCTTTGGAAAAACATTTCGTTACACGCCAATTACGTTTGTGTCATTGCAATGGAATTTGGTAACGAGCGTGACACAACACAAGAAAGGCGTTTGGACGTATATAGCGGACTTGTCAGGAGAAAAACGATGACTTGAATTCTGTCGGTGTGTCCGACGTCACGGCAGCAAACGACCGACCGATCATCGTTCTACGGCTCTAGGCTGCAGCGGCTGCACAGGTTCACTGCATCTACACTGTCCCCCCCCCCAAAAAAAAAACTTTACATGCGATAAAACCACCACTACAATAATCCTTTCTAAGACAAAACACCCCAGGACAATCCCTCTAGGACAAAACCATCTACGACAAAACGCATGGGTTTTTGTCATGGGGGTTTGTCGTAGAGGGGGGTTGTCGTACACTCAGTCAGTGGCTTATCCCTATACCTGGTGAACGTAGCTTGCGCCCAGTCAGAAATAGGGGGAAAGTTTTGTTAAGGATGTAAATCAAAATTTACTCCCTCCCCAATTTTTCATTTAGCAGTACGTCTACATACACCTTTAACAAGATTTCCCCCTATTTTTACTGGGCAATCTACACCGTTAACAAATCCCCTTATTTTTACTCCACCCTATTTTCATTTTACACCCTTAACTAAACTTTTTTCTTTAAAAAAGAGAAGAAGCCAAAAAGGGACGCGAAACTTGAATTCCAGCCTGCAGCTAGGTCTAGTCACAACTTGAGGTAAATAAGATACTTCAACGAGTACTCGATTCGATGCTGAAATTACTCAATAGTGACAACTCTAGTAAAATGTAATCGTACCCAGTGTATCTACGGACGTCCATTTCCGGTTGTTAGTGGAAAGGAAAGAATGAATTGTATCGATTAAAGGGTTATTTATCGTACAGTATTAGGATGGATGTCTCATTACCTCCAGATGGTAATGCCTACATATTTGTTGGCGATGAGAAGGGGATATTTTGGGGCACCCATGTAGATACCGGTACGTGACACGACAGGGGCAGGGTCCGCTATACGATAGAAACCCTAGGACCACTACATGGGCCCATTGTGCAACCCCGACAAACCTCCAGGTCGATAAAACCTTTTTAGAAGCTTTAGCAAACTTTAAGAGAAGAAACCAATGTATATCACTGAAGGTGTAACAAAATAGTCTAGTCTCCAAGAATTTCTTTTGGAAGAAGCATTAGAGCACTGCATTGGGCAATGAAGTGTAGGGATGTTGACAGAGGGGACAGTTGGAATCCTGACTTAAACCCATAACATAAAGGTATCAATTAAGGTTGCATACCAATGAGTATATACCAACTCAGATTTTGTCATAAATTTAAAGTCTTGAGTCATCTTCATCATCATCATCAAAGAATAGCCGGAAGCAGGCCAAAGGCTCTGTTTCCATCCTAAGGCGATAACTTTAACACAAATATAAACAAAAAAACTAAACTAATACTGTCTTCCAGTACTAGATGACGGATTTGTAATCACAATACAGACTAAAACCATGCCAGAGCAAATCTAAATGTCTCTTAAAACTACTAACACTGCATGCCAATATAACATCATAGGGTAGGATTGTTGGTCAGTGCTTTTTTCTCCAGCTTTATGATCGTTGTTATGTTTTGGTTACCCATAGCTTTAGTCAGTTCTGCAGTTAGGTCATAATGATATTTTTGGAAATTCAAAATCAAAAGTGTTGTTGATTTACTTCACTTTCTTAGCTTAATCTAGCACTACCTGAAAAGGTCAGTAATTGTTGTTGTAGTTTATTCAAGTTTGTGACATTTGAGTTTGTGCGTTAAATTATTGCAGATGTAGAGCTGAAGAACATTATTGACAAGCTTGCAAATTTTGTTGCACGCAATGGCCCAGAATTTGAGCATATGACAAAGCAGAAGCAGAAAGATAATCCAAAGTTTTCTTTTCTGTTTGGTGGTGAACATTTCAACTACTACCAGTATCGTGTTACTACAGAACAAGCAGGCAAGTTTGTTATGCATATTGTCACAGAGCAGATCTGAATGAGGCACTGAATTAAATGTATGAAATTATGTCAGTGAAGCAGTATTGTATCAGAGTATTATAACTTGCTAAGAGTGTTATTTATGCAATTTTTTTAATTTTTAATGCTGATCCTTTAGTTCAGTTCAGTAAGAGCATTTTTATAGCGCAGTTGAAGCAAGTGTCGCATTGCACCCCGGTTAGAAATGCTAGAACAAGTGCGTTTTAAGTTCATGCCTAAATGTTTTGTAGACGATGTCTTCGTCACGTAAGTGTATAGGGAGGCTGTTTCACATGCGTTGCTCGGCAGCAGCAGTTGCTGAACGTGTTGTGGGTCCGTGGAACAGCACACAGTCTGTCGACAGACGAATGCAGCCGACATCGAGGGCCTTCCAAGATCAGGTGTATGTCGTCAGCCAGGTATGGAGGTGCTTGGCCAGACAAAGACGAGAAGACAAAGTATGCCAGTTTGACGTCTACTTGTCTCTGGACTGGAAGCCAGTGCAACTGGCGCAGCACTGATGAGATGTGGTCCCCACATCTAGTCCCGGTGAGAAGCCAAGCAGCAGCATTCTGGACGGACTGAACTTTCTGAATCAGGCTGTGAGACACACCGACCAGCAATGAATTACAGCAGTCCAAGCGACTCCAGTCCCTATGAATGCCTGGACGAGTATTCTGGCTGCTTCCTGTGTCAATGATTTGAGCACAGGGTGGAGTTGGTGCAGATGGTAAAACCCAGACCATCAAAGGGCTGCCGTTAACCGTAGTGCTGGCTGTCGTGGGCATACTGATGGAAACACAGACCGTGCTGGGCAATCACATGACTCAGTTCGGCTGTGTACAAAACGTCCGTCAGTGGGCCCAACACGGAACCTTGCAGGACACCGAATGACAGCTGCTGAACCATAGACACCAGACTTGTAGATGACCTACTGCATGCAACACTGTAAAAAACTGCAAGCCCACTTGAGAACAGCTCCATTCATCCCGAACCCTAGCTGCAGTCTTTGTAGAAGAAGGTCGTGGTCAACACAGTCAAACACATCGGGAAGGGTGTATTGCTTCTGAAAATTTTACCCAGTCATCTCATTTTTTATTTGAAATGTTTTAGAGGTATTTGTAGATCCAGTCTGATCTGACAGTATGCTGATTAAACAGAATGTCAGGAGCAGGAGCAGCAAAACCATGTGCCAGTGTAGCATTTGTTTTTTGGTCATTTTTATCATAGTCCTTCAATAGTTCATGAACTGGGTTGACAATTATTATGTGGTCATCTTCCTAGCCATGTGTTGCAGTGTGAAGCTTCGACCCTTATCTTTAACAATGACTAAACATTTGGTACACTGGTTAGTGGACGCATGAACCGGCAACTGCTCACACCAATTAAATTTTGGGCTTTTTTTCACTTTTTTGTGTTAGGAGCTAATTTTCCGCTCAAAACATATGTCTGTTAGCTACACACTATGTTAGCACTGGGCTGACATAGTTTTCTCATTAAATTGTATAATATATATTATTAAAGGCAGTGGCAACGGGTAAAAGGCAGGCATTTGCCCTCCCCCTTTAATTCTCTGCTGTTGGAAATTATTTTTATTATCCCAGTGTGTGACAGTTACACAATTTTTGTCTAAAAATACAACATTTGGGACTGAAACCCCCGTTTTTGGAAAATTTAGTGGAAAAAATTGAAATTTTTAGCACCCACAATATCCTCTGGCAGAAACTTGCAGCTGTCTGTTGGAATTATGTTGAAAATTTGCCACTTTCTGGGCCCACATGTCTGCTTCGCTGATTGAATGTGTGCATGCTTGTGTGTGCAGTGCTGAAGCAGCAGCATGATAAGATGGCTCAGCAGCAGGCAATCATCCAGCAGGCAATAACACAGCAGTCTATACGTACAGCTCCGTGGCAGCAGTCCAGCGCTGTACCTAACAATGTACTGCAAGAGCAACTTGATCAGCAGCGTGCTGTCGCCATGGAACAAATACAGCAGAGTGAAGCTAACCTTGCAGCTCAGTACCAGAGCATCATGCAGCAACAACAGGTCGAATAACCATTTTTGAGTCTTGTGTTATTTAGGCAGGCCTAGTTGTCATTAAGTGCTGCCATCTATCTGGCTCTTCTGCAGCTTTGCTGGTTTGCCCACAGGCTGATTCACACTCTCGATGTTTCGCTTCTATCGCGGCTTATTTGTTACCTGGCTGCTTCACCCCTTGGGTCATTTGCACCCTAAACTAACGATCAGGGTCAACTAAGCCTTGGTAAATTGAGTAGCAATCTCTCTGGTTGGGATTAAGGCAGGGCTCATTCACTTGTGTGTTGTGTCACGTGGCATGTAGCACTGTGTGATCTCATATGGTGAGTTATAGCTCTTGAGATGGGTTTCCATGAAGGCGATAACCATTTTAAACATTTTTCTATATGTGTTTTGTGATGGATTTGTATAACAAAGTTTAAAGTTGGTGAAAGGCCTGAAGCACAAAGATTGTGAATGAGATGATGTAGAGTAGTGTGAAAGACAGTGCCTGTATCCGTGTGATGTGCAGACCATGATAGATGATGCTGTCTGTGCTGCTAAGCGTGAACAACTTGTTGCATTGAGTAACGAATGCCAACTGCCACTGGAGGAACTTGACACTGCAGTGCAACCCATCATCGACTGCTGCACAAAAGAAGCCATTTCAGTCTGTGTAGTTTTTTTTACGTTTTTTGTTGTTAATTTCTCGATTTCATTTCCATGTAATTTTGTTGTCTTGTGTGATTTCATAGGGTTGCCATCGTATGAAAGTTTGCTGCAGAATGGAACAACATGTAAATACCAAAAAAATCTTTAAAACTGTCATTTATTATTTAGTGCAAAATTTGAGTTACATATTTAGCTGTATAGGGGTAGGTATTGTATTGTTTTTTATTTGTTTGTCCAATTAGCTTTTCTGTTTTTATTAGTCCACCTGGAAATGATAGTTTTCGGAAGGACTTATGTTTTCCTGGCGTTTATTTTTATTTTTCTACTTTTTTTCCCTCGCGTAATCTCTGAGTTCCATCGGCCGATCGCCGCAAAATTTTGCACGATGCTCAGAAATGTGTTCGATTTTATAATCCTGGTTCAAAATTTCAGGGGAGCCTCCCAATAAAATTTTTAGGGGCCAAAAACTTGTAAAATTTGGCGCGATTTTGGTCGACTTCAAAGTTCGGCGGCGAATATCTCCAGAATGGATGAAGATATTCAAAATCGGTGAGCTACTCGATCGATAGCAATTCTTCCCGCGTTCGGCGGAAAAAGTTCGGTGAACTTTGGTCCACTAATTGCGGAGATCTCGATGTGGCATCATATCCACTCAAATCGACTTTTTCGGAAGACCATATTTCAGTCCCTGGGGGCTGTTGCGCACCCAAATTTTTACACATGCTGGAGAATGACCAAGTCTTACTAGCGCATCCCTACCGGGGATGGCCCCTCTTACAATTTTTTTCAAGGGGGGTCAAAAAATTGCCTTAATTGTAGCGAATTAGTCACTATAACTTTCAAGCCAAGAGGAGTAGCCGAATGAAACTTTGCCACGTGATGTATTGCTACGTGGGGCTGATAACGTGCATACAGATTTTGGGTGCATTGCTCTCTTAAAATTTGGGGGTAGCGAAGAATGTCCAAAATTGGGTGTGATTTAGGACAACTTTTAACTTTGAGCGCGAATATTTCTGGAACGGATTGAGATATCGACAAGCGGTAAATGGCATTATCAACTATCGTCTCTCCCGTGTTGAACAAGAGATATTTGGTGAACACTTTGGTCCACTAACAACAATGGTTAGTTGGCTAATGTCTACCTACCCTAATTGACTTTGTCGGAAAACCATATTTCGGCCCCTAGGGGGTGCTGCGCCGCCAAATTTTTACACGTGCTAGAGAATGACCAAGTCTTGCTAGTGCACCCCCACCGGGGACGTGGTTCCCCTTTACAATTTTTGTCAAAGGGGGGTCCAAAATTAGCTTAAATGTAGCGTATTAGCCGCAAGAACTTTGGAGCCAAAGGGAGTAGCTTCATGGAACTTTGTCACCTGACATGTGCTAGATAGGGGTGATAACACAGGTACAGCTTTTGGGGGCACTGCCCCCTAAAAATTTGGGAGGGCAAAAATCGTCCAAACTTTAGTACGTTTTATAACAAATTTTGATTTGACTGCGAATATCTCTGGACTGGATAGTGATACCAACAAGCGGTAAATGGCGTTATCAGCCGCAATCTCTTCCGAGTTGAACAAAAAATTGGTGAACTTTGGTCAAGTAACACCAGAGATTATGCGGCTAATGTTTGCCCACCCTAAGTCAACAGTGCGCGTTTTGCATATGCTAATGCATTTCAGTGTGGGCCATGTAACTTTGTTGCTGGGGGAATTTAACCCCCGGGAATTTCACCCACTCCCCTTAAATTTCCCCCCAATTGGACTTAGGGCGCTGGGCATACTCGCATTTTGCTTTGCCCCAAATTTCTAGTAATCATTTTTTTATCTTATCTGTATGTTTCATTAAGCTAACTCCTGAATTGAAAGTCATGGAGATATTAATGCCAATTGTGTGTAAAATGGTGCTATTTATTGCAGTATTTTGTAAAAATCACATACCAAAGCGATCATGGTTATTGTCAAGTTGATCTTGCTGTGCAGAATGGTAAGAATTGGATCTTTACACACAACACGTCACAAAGGCACGGAGACTTGATAGCACATTATCTTTTAGACAGGTATTCTCTTTTGTAGTAGCTCCGCTGTATTACATATAGACATAAATTATTAGTTATATTTTCTTTTATATATGAGAGATGAGATCACATTAGAGATATTGTACAAGTGCTGTAAATTTGATTTGTTTTGAGAAGCAGGTTTTGCATTTTATAGACCAAGTTACATTGTTTGGGATGTGCTACAGTGTAGATGATTTCAGTTACTGTTGCAGTAGTTTGTGCCAGCTGACTGCAATGCATAACTGTGATGGTTGAAGAAAGTAGACTGCGTGTTGGCATTAATGTAAATCACATGTTGCTGGTGCGCAGAGTGAGTGCAAAAGATGCTTCGTTCGAGCTGCGTCTTCATCTGATCTATCTCATCAATGACATTCTTCATCATTGGTCGGTTGGCATCAACTATTATGTGCGTTAGCTGATTACCGGCACCGAACATTTGATTGCAGATTGTTGCACAGAGTCACAAAGCGCATTCGCTAATACACTTTACTTGATGAAATAAGCTTCTTTTCAGCCATGAAAGTGCTAGTTGCTGTCTTTGCCAAAGATTTTTTTACAGCAGTCGCCAAAACTGCAATATGCTATTTACAGACTGCTCTCTTGTGTTGTACTTTAACGCATTCACTGTAAAACTGTACAAAATCAGTCTGCAAGCAGGCCATGCTGATTTTATAAGTTGACAAATGACTGCTGCTGTTTATTGGTGGATAGTTGGTGCATCTCCAGTAGCAACATTATGGATCTTATTTATAGTCTGTTTTCTTACTTATGGATAATTATGTGATCACATTCTTGTAGGCTGGTATTTATGTTTTTTTGCATGATTTACTGAGACAGTCGGTGCTTTGTTGATATGCCAGTCTGCGAAGAAATGCTGATGACCTGCGTAAATCTTTGGAGTCTGTCGTTGTTCCTTTGTTTTGTCTATCACAACTTGCTGTTGATGAAGAACGACAAAACAAACTCAAAAAGGTTGTGTGTTACTTCCGTAGGTGTAATGCTGTATACTTTGTGCAGAGCATTGTGTACTGCAGGAGTTTGACTTATTCGGGCTTGCAGTTTGCACAGAGTAAAGTTCTGCAAACCTGAGCAACCTGCTGTTTGTTTATATCATATAGAACGTTTCTTTAATAAAGCAATTGACTTTCAGAAAATGAAACAATAACATGCACAAAACAACATCATATGTGTAATAAAAAAGTTACAGCCAGTGAGATGGGGCATGTGGTCTGAAAGATGCCTACTGTAACTTTTTGATTAAGTGTCATTCTTAGCTAAGATTGAGGTGAGATTGTGTTCAAAATTTGCTGCTGTTTGTTTACACTGGTTGCTAGGGCCCACAGTTTTTCGCAGCAAATTTTGCCGAATTCCGCGGGCCAGTTCGCAAAATTCTGTGGCTCACCGCGACAAAGTTGTTTAAGTTCCATGGCTTACTGCGGCCGCCCGTTTGTGAATAAACTGAGCTCTGTTCTGTGCATAAACTTCAGTTATTGAAGGCTGGCATTGTGCTCAGTTATGCTAGCAACATTCAAAGAAAATTATCAATTTTTTTTCTTTTCAAAAGTGCAATCTGTCAAGTTGAATTGTGCTTATTTATTATTGTGTGCTGTGTTGCGATGGCGGCTCACAGTTTTAGGCAGGCTAGTTTGATCTTTTCCGTGATATTTCTATTTTCTATTTAGTTATGTTGTGAAGCCGACGATTGTACTGATCATCGGCCATTTCTCGATTTCTGCAAAATTTTGTTAAATTCTGCGGATAAGGGCGAATTCCGTGGCTTAGCTCTGAATTCCACAACCTGTGGAAAACTGTGGGCTCTACTGATTGCCTCTATACACTGCTTATCGATTGCCTTCAATTCAAATGTTTATGTGGTCGGTTTTATTTTGGTGCTGCTTGATTATTTTTTACCTTGTCGTGGCTCTGCTTTGCTGACATCACTGTACGCATTATTTGTTAAGACAGCTCTGTGCTGTTTGTACTGAGGTGTGATGAATGTTTGCAATATTAATTCTTGTGTGTTTTGTTAACAGCTGCTAAATTTGTGGGCCAACAACAACTACTTCGAAGCACAAGTTATTGAGGTATTGTTTTTCTTTTTAAAAAAACCAATGTGTCTTAACGTTGTGTGTATGAACAGATGGTTTGAGTGTATGAATAGCTGTCGTTATAAAGTTTGTTGTCATTGAGTGTGAGTTCTCAGACGGACTGTGAAAGTTTCGTCATTATTTATTAGAGAATTCAACAAGGTTTTGCAGGCATTGAGTAACCGGTAGGTTATATATTGTGTTTTTGCAGCTGGAAAAAATGGAATTAAGAACAGATTTAACATAATTATTGTCAAAATGAAAGAATGCATTGCAAATGGTTATTGTGCTAGAATAATAAGCTAATGAAAAGACTATGCAACACTCAGTATATCAATTTGGGCACCTGGGAATTCACACATTTGGTTGTTGGTTGCAAAGCCTGTATAATGAGATTGTAAAATCTTAACAAGTTTGCTTTGCCTAGTGTTTATTACTGTTTTTAGTAGTTAGTGTTAAATATAACACATACATGTTGTGTTATTGTGGTTTGTCACGTGTTGTAGAACCTGAAAAATCCTTTTCAAGCAATGGCTGCTTATCAGGTTTAACTTTATTAATGTTTGTGTGAAATATTTATTGTCACTTTTACTTTATTTAGTTTTAAAT
>Ga0209671_1002403_pt1 | contig 17053 bp, 9 predicted proteins | sample WorMetHERISLAND2_2_FD_187401 | JGI IMG/M metagenome (GOLD analysis project Ga0209671, IMG submission 187401) | Marine gutless worms symbiont microbial communities from Max Planck institute for Marine Microbiology, Germany - Olavius geniculatus... | ecosystem: Host-associated > Annelida >...
GAACAGAAGTGCTATAAAATACATTTGATTTGCCCGGACCCTGCTGTGGAGCTTGCATTTCTCTTCCAGATTACCATTATTACAAATTTCCTTTTTGTTGTGATAACCTGTGGAAAAGTAATCTTATGGCTCTGGGAAAGCCTGGAAAACTCAGCCTTTTTTACACGCAAGAGCTAGCATAGCTATAGCGCGTATTAGCTATGGTAATTCTGTCTGTCTCAGTGTCTTGGTATCTGTTACGTCCCGGTACCTTTCCAAGACCTGGTGAGACAAAGACTTCGGGTTTTCACCATATGATAGCTTAGGGTCTCTAGTATTTTGTGACAAAATTTCACGCTACTGGGTTTAGGGGGTCCCCATGAATGAGGAGGTGAAAGAGGGGCACCCACCATTAAAAGATGTTATTTGCCGCCATTGGCTCATCTGCAGATTGGCACAGACATGCTACTTATCATAACAAGCACTGGTGATGGGCTTCTTAGAAATGTCAAGATCGATGACCTTGAATGACCCTGAACCCCCAAAATAAGGAGTTTTAGTGAATTTTTCACGATTTTGGACTGCAACGTACATTTCGAGAGTGAATTGCGCCGATATGGCGGAAGATAGACCAAGACAGCCTGCATATGAAATTTTCAGCATTGAACGTAGATTTTAGCAGTCTAGGTCCCAATCTTCTGTGTTTAACGAGGCCGGCACTCGCAGGTGTCAAAGACGGGTATCCCTTTAAAAGTGGTGATTTTTGCGCTATTCGCTTGTCTAGCGTGAAAACACTTGCTTATAGGCACAGATGTGCTACTTATCATAACAAGCACTGGTAATGTGCTTTTTAGTGCTGTTAACATCAATAACCTTGAATGATCTTCAACCCCAAAATATGGGGTTTCTAGTGAATTTTTTTTTAGATTTTCGGTTGCAGAATAGTGAAGTGAGACAAAATGGATGGACATAGGCCAAAATTACCTGCGAACAGGAACTGCTATGGGCTCTCGCGCATCTCATGAGCATTAGCTCAGATTTCTTGTTTTCTGTAACTTTGTGGTGACCCTGTAACAACAGTAAACAGTACTGTAGCAGACTAGATTGTGTCATATTTGGAGGCAGCTTGATAATCTGAAGGTTTGATAGTCTGACAGTTTTAGGGTTTTTTCTATATTCTTCTACAGACATTGACTCAATCTTCACATTTCTTCTACTAGGTGCGTGGTTAGGGTGGCGGTTAGAGTTAGTGAAATGCATGTTGCAACATACACCTTCTGACTGTCGAATCTTCACATTATCAACACATAGTCGTGATATTTGTCTCTGTGTCTGTTAGGCGAAAAGACATCAGGTGGTCGGAGACAGCACTTGGGTCTGTGTTGCGGACAAGGCTGATGAGGTAATTGATTCATATTCCTATTGTCATCCTTATTTATACGCTGCGAATCTATACATGTTTCTGGAGTCTGTGTCTTGTAGATTTTGTGATCTGCATTTTTTTTGGACATGCATTATACCATACACAGGCACAACGTTCTGTCATTTGTTGGTAATAAGGAAATATTAATGACTGTATAAATAGTTGCATTGATTGAGTTTTTTGTGCTGCTGGACTGGAGGTGGAACAGCCTGCCTGCCATTTATCTTGTGATAAACTCCAGACATGTATTGTTTCATGCGGAATGATTTCTGGCATGAGCTAGAGACAAACAATTCTGACAGACAGCAGTATGTTCAGGCCAACTCAGCCTCCTAACCTTCGTGGGATGGGAAATGAGTAGTGTCTTACAGGCTACTGGGTGAAGGCCTAGTGTGGCTGATTGAGGTGGTGGTATGTCTGCTGGTTGCACCACGGTCCAGTTGTTGGCTGATGCGGGCAATGGATGGCCGCATAGTGCGCTGCAGTGTCATTAGCTCATGCCAATCAGTACTTGCGCGGAGATTGTAAATCGCTTCTTGTTACAAGTCTGACTTGTAACAAGCGCTACAGCAAGTACAGGACCTTTGCCTTTTTTCCTTACTTGAAGAATTGTGCAAAAAAATGGCATGGATATGTTGACAGTCTGCAGTGGTGGCTTTGTCGGCGATTATCCATGCTTGTTACGAAACCAACCAAGTGATCATCGTACGCAGAGTTTACGCTGCCAACACAGCCATTCGTCTCGGCTGTCTCACACCTAACATAAAGAAAAACTATGAGGTCAGTTGATATATTATGCTCGTCAATGTTATGATCTGCTATTAACTATTGTTATACCTTAATGCAAAATACTTGAACACGATTGGTCCAAATCGCGACACGTGACGTTCACAAATACACACTATTCACCAACCACTCAACCAACTGGTTAAAAATCACTCTCGTATTGCCCTCGAGGCAATATTAGGGTGATTTTTGACTGGTTACGCCTCATTAATATTCTAGACATCTGCGACCATGCCAATGGCACACAACTAGCTGTCTGTATTGTGGTTAAACTGTACATCGTAGTGTGGTGTGCAATGCATATATTGTGCTTAAACCGTATGTCATACGTTATCAGCAGATGATCATGTTGCTTGTTTACTTTGTTTGAAGGGACCATAAAGTACACTAATTTTGCATTGAGGCATAACAAAACAAATAGCAACTGGCGTCATCGATCATTATTGGAAATTTTTTTTCCTTAGTTCGTAAAATATTTTATGAACTTCGGGAAAAAAATTTCCAATAATGACCTTGACCCCAGTCACTATTTGTATGGTAGGCGTTATGCCTTTGAATTTGGAGATACGTAGGGCAGTGGGATCTGTGACTGTGACATAATTATCAGGCAGGTTGTTGGTTTGTAAAAATTTCTGCTAAAATAATTTTTTGCCTTTGTGATCGGAATTAAGTTTGGCAACAGAGCTCAGTTATGCAAAAATTAAAAATAACATTAGCAGCAGCATAAGTTTGAGTACAATATAATTTTTCCTTACCGGCGTCATGTATGATTGGTGTTAAACCATGGTCTAGAGTTGGAAAAGTGAATGTTAAACAGACTTACACATTTCACGCAGTTGCTGAATCTCAATACACTTATTCCGTGTTGGTCGATGGCCAGTCGGCTGTGTCGTTTACACTGTTGTTCAGTTGGTCATACATGTCTGCACTTGTGTGTAAGACATTAAAAAATGTAGTGTTATAGCTCTTAATCGAAGCTCATTTCAGAGCTATGGAGCGTCACCTGCCGTATGTGATCACACAGTGTTACCTGCCACCCGACACAGGTGAATGTGCTCCGCTTTAACCCCAGCCAGATAAGCTGGTACTCGATTTTCCTACCCTGTATGGATGGAAGGCTGAGTTGACCTAGGGGGCTGTTACATACCGAGATGGTTTACTTGTTCGCAGGCAGTCACCCATCGCAGTACTAACTCGGCTTGGCGTAGAGTAACTTTGTTGATCGAATGAGACACGTTACTGCCACGCAATGAACCCATGTTATCTAGAAGAGAAAGCTGGGATGGTCAAGGAAAAACTGGATGGATGTCATCAGAAAAAGAAGCCGAAGAACTGGCAACAGACCGAGCAGAATGGCGTCCATGTCACTGATATGTGGTCCAATGTATAGACTACAATGCCGATTGAACTACGGTAAAAGGTAGCTCAGTGCAGACATTATGGTAGGCACATAGTTAGTACGAGCTTCAGCATGAAATATTTATTATTAACGTTGTCATGTGTGCAGTGTCTGTTCTACACGGAGCTGCCGTTTGCGGAGGATTTGCGTCAGTTTACGTTCGGCTCACTTCCAGTGGAAGAAGTCGATGCAGCCACTCAGTCAATCAATCGCAAGTTCACCCCAACCGGTGAGCGAGAAAGTTTTTGTGTAACAGTGAACAAACTGATGCAATTTTTAGCCGGGATTTTGCTCTTGCAAAACTTGTGAAATATTTTTCCTACTTTTCCTTAATGCCGGTTCAACACCACCTTGAAAAAATCAAAAGATTTATTTTTTTGCAATTTTTTGGCTTTTTATGGACGATAGTGTATTTACTGAGCATGTGGTATTGTGTGTGTATTGTCTGTTTTACACGAAGCTTCCATTTTCTAATGACTTTGATGTTTTGTGTGAAAATACTCTTTCTACTGTACTGTGAATGCAGTTTTTTTGTAAAACAGTCAGGATAGCCTCAGACAAAGTTACCTTACATGGTGTTAAGGCTTACAGGTGATAATATATAGTCTTGAAGTGATTGCGTTGAACATATCTGACCTACTATTACTTTACTTTATTAGCAGCCAATTTTTTGTGATGATATTTAATATGCAATTTTCGTGGATTTCTTCAAAGTTTGTCAGGACTGTTTTTGGTTTTGATCAACTTGGTGTTATATTTGAGAAATGAAGAAAGACATTGTAGCATGTTATGAGAACTGATGCTTTTAGTTATCATTAGTTTAGATTTAGTCGAGTTTGTGCTTTTTTGTTTGTTTATTCACCATCATTGTGGTGAATAAAGGTTTTGAAAATGAGCAACATGCTGCAGTTTGCTATTTATGATTTTTAACTGCATTGATTTTTTTTAATGGTGATTAATTATATGTTTATATAAGTCTAAAAACTCATTTTTGCTTACTGCACCTGTGTTACATTATTCCACCACTAAATCTGCAAAACTGTGATGCTTTTTGACGTACAACATTCTCAACTCCTCTCAACCTGCTTATCTATGTTCTCTGCTCAATTATCACACTCCCACACGTTCTCTGCGTTCTGCCAACACCAATCTTTTGTCGGTTCCACGTGTCTGCACAACCTTTGCCTCCCGCGGTTTTAGCATTGCAGCCCCCACAGTCTGGAACTCACTACCCTCTAGCATCCGTAGTTCTACCTCTGCAGACACTTTCCGTCGCCTCCTTAAAACTCACTGCTTCCAGCAGGTCTACTGCTCCCCTTAGCGGCTCAGCCAAGTGCCTCAGATTCGGCCACTGGCTAACATTGTGCACTTTAAATATGCACTTACTTACTTACTTACCTAAGAAGTTTGTATTTTACTTTTTCACAATAAAGCTTCACAATGTATGTAACTAAATCTATTTGAAGCCCATGGATGTGGCCCTTGCAGTTTATACCTTGGCCAAGTTAAAAAATTTGTGTAATGTGTAATGTGGATGTTTTGGTTTTGTAGTTTGCTTATTGTATCGAGTGATTGTGTTGTATGCTGTCAGATGAACAATTGGCAGTTGTTGATGAACTTATTGATGTCATGGATCTGTCAGCTGCTGAACGGTACTCGATACATATCATATATTAACTTTTAGTAATTTAATTATTATATAGATCGACTTTTGTAAGATTTTTGTGATATTGTGATTGTGTTGTACTGTTGCACTGCGTTATTTCAACATTGGTGTTGATATTTTAGTGAATGTTTAGGTTTTATTTTTACCGAATTTTTTTTTTGTGAAGTGATTGTATGCTTTTTTTCTGCTAAGTACTCTTTCTTTGCTAAACATTTAATTTTGTATCTCGCATGTTTTTACCATTTTGGTGGTAATGTTGGGAAGTCAAGTGATAATGTTTAATTCAGCAAACCTTTCCTTGTTCTTTTCGGCGTCGACTTTGTCTGGTGCAGTAATATCTTTTAACTTTTGAAGTCGCATATATCCCAGAAACTTGACTTTGCACTATTCGTACTTCTCTTTATCCGCATCGAATACTAGTCTAGCGTAACACCCCAGACTGTGTTTGGGCCCCTAACTTGTTGCGGTGGTGGGTGCATTCTCCTCCATGATGGGGAAAATAAAAACAACACATTTATCAAACATCATTGTTCCAAAACATGTAGAACAGTGAAGTGAGCTTGCTAAAGCATTCGCTAGATGTCGCTAGTTTATCCATTAAAACCAGTACATAAAGATATAGCGACTTATCATAAGATCACGATATCAATATACGAACAGCATGTTCACCTGTGTCAGGTGACAGCTAACACTGTGTGATCCCATATGGCAAGTGACACTCATTGTTCTGCGATAAGTTTCCCATAAAGAGCTATACTCACTCTTCGACCCATTGTTTGAAAATAATATTTATTGAGTAAGATGTTTTCTAAGCCAAAACATTGCAAATGATTGTGAGTAAGATTGGTAGTATTAATTAACGTTCTGCTGTTGATATTTTTTCGCAGATGAAGCACTGTTAACAAATTAAGTATTTGTGTTGAATATGTCAGAGACGAGGATGATGCAGAAACTGAAGCCATTAAACCGAAGCTGCTGTTTAATCCTCACCTACAGCGACTCTATCAGGTAAATTTGCATTGTTGTTAGCTTTAGCTATACTGTTTTCATCTTATCACTTTGCTACAAAGGATCGTTAGCATGCAGTCAGGAGTAACATTAATAGAACCTGATAGCCTTGGAACCTAATTTTCATAACTTAGAAATTATTTAAAACATTTTTTAAGATCGTGTTCCTAAACTGTTAAGTCAACCAATACAGTTTTGTAAGTTTCTGTTTAGGTTATGCTTAATTGTTTATGTACATTGTTTGCTTACGATATTTTGTAAATCCTCAGATTTTTGCATGTCGAATTTTTTTGGAAATTTTTTTATTAAGCTTGACAAACAAAATGTTGTAAATCAGGCCTCTGGAACAGAAGCAGTTGAAAATTTGCCGTAAGTTGCCAGTGTATTTTGGCTGCATCCGCATTGCCAAGATGACAAGTTGGCGTTAAGTCAGAGTAAAATATTGACAGGTTTCTTTACTTGAGTTTAATTTTTCATAATTTTGCCAACTCAGATAAACTTAGCTTTTCATTCTACTTGAGTACCAGCTTGCTTGGTTGGAGTTAGATGGGGGCGCATTCACCTGTGTTGGGTTGCTGGTGGTACACCTTGTGATTCCATATGGCAGTTGACTCTCTGTAGCTCTTGGTGGCACAGTTCTGATAAGATGCTGTTACTTACAAACATTGCATTATGTGGTGGTGGTTTGCAGTGTTTACAGCGCCGAGCTCTGCACCCGAATGACCCTCTGCCCGATCTGTCTCCCGTCGTTGAGGCGAGTCTAAAAGTACCATCGTCAGTCGCTGCCAAGGCGCAGTTGGTGCTTGAGCAGCTGAGACAACAGTTTAAGCTGGAACCTGTCCCCAAGAAGGACGTTGCAACCGCTGAGACCGTCTTTAATACCGAGTCAGTAAACGTTATACTACTGAAATTATGATAAGTGTATGTTAAATGTGATGATTTATTGAATGGGGAACTTCCAACTTTTCTTTTCCGTCACTGTTTTTTGTATCGGACATTTGGCTACCATAAGAACAATGCCATTATGAGTAATTGCATAGTTTGCTGTTTTATTATGAGGAAAAGTTTCCGGTGGATATTTGTTCCGCTCTATTTTTTAGTTGGCGCATCTCTTGTTTATCTCTTACCATTCTGATGCCTTATTACACCATTCATAAGCAGACTTGGGGATTACTTTGTTCTATTTTTATCATCAGCTTGTCATGCCCGGTGGCTTAGGCAACTTTATGAACTAGGCACCGCTAACCTTTCCTCTCTTCCGCTTGTCTGACCATTTCGACCACGCCTTTACGGCTTCACTGAACGATGTCGTCCAATCGCTGTTTCTTTCGGCCACCCTGCCGACGTTTTCTGGCCATGATTCTCAACATGATATCCTTTTGTAGGCCATCTTGTTTTGTCAGTTTTTGTTTTACGTTACCAGATTTGATTTGAGGACCCGGCCTAAATCGGGCAATTAAACTGTAGTTGAAACTAGTATCGATGCATGTATGTCAGTTTACGTGTGTGTTTGTGTGTTTCTGGATTCAGCGATGCATGTAGTGACGAGCCTTCTGCAAAACAGGCAAAGATCGAAGATGCCGCAGATATTTCTGGCGGTCTGCCAAGCATGCTGAAAACTAAAATAACCGAGGTACTTGCTGTGATTTTTAGGATAATTTTTGTCTCTGTTTTTCAGCTGAATCATAAAAAGTTGGGGTCATGTTCACTAAATGAATTTAATCTGGTTACGTCTTACAATAGCTCTCCCGTGATGATAGCTCTGTGAACATTGTCATTTGTTCTATTATTGTAGACTTAAAAGTTGCATCATTTTTTTGTAAACGTCATTAATTTGCGTATGGTTTTTTTTATAGTATTCATGTAGTTTTTGACCGGGCAACTCTGCTATAAGTCATTTCCGATGATGCTACTACTATTGTATTTTGGTTGCATCGTGCACTTTTCTGAGGAAACCAATCTATTCGTCTATAGCTTACATAGATCTGTGTTCTTGCCACTATCTTGGCTCTGATTGTAAATGTTATCCTGTCTTTTACCAAAATTTACAGCTGAATATTTTAATTTTACATGATTACTGCCATCCCAACACATTGATGGTGAAAGATTCGGTTAAGTGCTGTGCATTTTCAGAAAACAGAATTAATGCTATGATGGCAATGAATGAGAATTGGTTAAGTGTTGAATTGGGTTACTGTTTCAAGACAAAATATTAGGTGCATTTTGTCTCATTACTTTTTTGTCTAACCCCTTTTATGGTTCAAAAGAGATGGCAGATTTGTCACTTGAATGATATGGAGTTGAGTTGACTGTTATTGTTTCATCATAGGTTGGCAGTACATCACCAGTTGAAGACTTTCAAGCTCTTATTGCTGACCAGGATGTCAGCTTTGCACAAGGTTACTGTCTGCATTTTGCTATATTTCACTCTGCCACTGTTAATACTGTAAAACTTTGAATAGAAGCCATATATTAAAGGTCCATGGCCCCGGTCAAACTCACTCATGCAATTCGTGTAGATTTAAGTTAGACATTTAATCTTGCGTATATAATGTGCCAATTTGAGCTTCATAAATATACTAAATTAATGTGCAATTTTAAACCAAATGCGGCATTATGTTACGTTATCATGTTACACGAAAAATTCAGTTCCCCCGATGATGTCATTAGCCTAGCTCATAGGCATCGTGGATATTAATGGCATAGCTGGTGAGGTCATCAACCTAGGTTAGGCCATTAATATTCATGACGTCTTTAGGCTAGGTTAGTGACATCACGGGGGCCATCTTGGCGGTGTGTTTTCTGTGTTGTTTCGTAGATCGTTGATTTCAAATGCAAATTTCTCCATGTTGACAAAACGCTGGGTGCCAATATTACTGTCAACATTCTGATGTAATTGTGCTATTTTAGGAAAACGGTAAGTTAATTTTGGTGTCCATGGACCTTTAATAAATGCTAGGTAGTGGTTACAAGCCAGGTCTCAGACACAGGCTGGCATCACTAGGATACTGGTATATGTCATACACAGGAGATGATTGTTTTCTGATTTTTTGAAAATATGGTAAACTACCGTTAGGCAACTTGTACTTATACACTGTGAGGCATAAAAAACACACCAAAATTTTTTTCATCATAACTTGATGAAAAGTGATCCAATTTTAATAAGTTTTGCTATGAATATTCCTGATACAACTGGCCATCAAGTGACTGTTTAGTTTCTTACCTCGTTTCTTACCTCTTACCCATTATCTGTTTCTGCACTACCTGGGGAAAGAAAACGAGCAAAATATTGAATTTTAAACCACTGGTATTATTGCTTAATCATATTTTCATCCTTTTAGCTGATAGTTTATCTAATTGTTTATTTTTTAAGTGCCTACAAAAATGTTTGAAATGTTAGCCCATGAACATGGGTTCGGCTTGGAAACACTTTCTTCATTCGTTGATAGCAGCATCGATAACATTCTGCTCCAGACCAATCTAGACTTCACCAGTCGCTTCTTGACTTCATCAATATTTCTAAATGTTAGGCCTATTTAATAGACATGCTGCTGCACAACAGTCAAACCTTGTAATTGATTAGCTGTTGGTGGCCACATATTTGGAAAGATGAAATTTTATGTAGTTTTTTGTTGATTTTAATGCATATTTTGTCTGTTTTGTTTTCCCTGGTAGTGCAGAAGCAGATGTTGGGTGAGGTGGGAAATTGAACAGCCATTTGATGGCTAGTTGTGTCATGAATATGTGTACCAAAAATTATTAAAATTGGATAACCCGTCTTCAAGTTATGGTAAAAAAAATTGTGTTCTGTTTTTTATGCCTCACAGTGTAGAAACTGAGTCTTAGATAAACATTGGGTCCTAGATATGGTCCAGGATTAAGGCAACTTTACTAATAGTAGCTGGAGGCTTCTATTCAAGGTTTTACCGTAACTATACATTAGCTGTTAACCATTCTGCCTATTTTGGCTTGCATTCTGCAGAGTTTTCGGTAAATATTTTGATAACAGTGTATGTATAGTAATAGATTGTTCTAAGAGCTCCGGCAATCGTGGCTCTTCTTGCTTAAGTTATGAAATCTATCGCTGCAAACTTTTTTTGCTAGATTGCTATGTTTTATTGAGCAAATGAGATGATTGATAGGTAGGTTGTTTGGTAAAATTTGTTTGAATAGAAATTACTAGAAAAATCTGGTCACATTAACTGCAGTGCAGGCTTTTTAGACTGCCCATGTTAGAACTTTGTTTTTGTATTAAATGCTGATAAATGGGGAGACTATGACTGGTACATCTTCAGTTGTTATTAAATATTAGGTGAAAATTTGGGTTTTTGCAGATGGTTATGTCGACAACAAGCTGAGCATCTGGTTTGGAAGTAAGCATTAACGTGCTTTAAATGAAAATCATTTTTTTTCTTCAATTAGGATAAATGTTTAACTACTTTGTGGTTTGTCCGTTTGTTATCTGTTTCAGCACATTCCATGATGCAGAAGAGAATAACTGACTTCGTGTTGGAGTCGTTCGGGACTCAGTCGTACAAAAAGGCAATCGATTGCCTCACCGTTCTACGTGCCGAGTCCATCAAGGTGCTTATTGTAATAGCAAATGTTATTGTCCACTGTCCAGCCCCATGGCCTTAGATTTAGCAGGTTTCCCATCGAAAATTTACTTACGGAGTTTTTCACGGGGGGTTTTATTCTATGCTGGGGCTGTGAAGTAGCCCTCTATAAATCCAGCTAGGGAGTTTTAGGGGGTATGTGTGCTGTAAGCGGCTGCAAATGCATTTTTATGAATTTTGGATTCAACAATCGTGTCTGGTAATGATATTTTCGGTTATTTTCATGCGGTGTTTCTTCTTTTGGCTGACTGAAGGAGAGGGGAGTTTGTTTGGCCTATAGGGTGGCTGAATAAGCATTGTCAAAGCACTAGAGGAATGGAAAGTTATATTGAGGTCATAGTTTTTAAACTTTTATTGGTGTGGTCTGTAAGTATTTCTTACTTGGGTTTTATTGCGTGACAACATCATCAGTATGTTTTGGGTTGGTGGCGTCGCACAGCGATGACGTGTTGAGTCAAGTCAAAAAAGTTGTTCTACGCCGGACTCGGTTAGTACTTGGATGGGTGACTGTCTGCGGGCAGGTAAACCAGTCATCTGGGTTGATTCAGCCTTCTACCCTTCATGGGTTGGTAAAATGATGGCACCATAAGCTTTTAGGTTGAGTAATGGTCGTGGTGAATGCAATGCTGTAACTGCCAGTTTAGTGGCTCAGGCTGATTAGCTTGGTCCAAAGGTCGGTGGCCGCCAGGCGCTTATGCTGCGTTTGTCAAATGAATCAGGTGAACGCTTGCAGTGGTCGTGCCATGATGACAGGAGCCTCAGGTTTGTCGAGTTTTCTCACCGACACTGCGCTTTATAAATAAAATTTACTTACTAAATCATAAATGTTGTTTTTCACTATGTTTGTCACTAGAGCTGTCAAGGCGTTAATGTTTTTAATGCATTAATTAACGCGTAAATTAACGCACCCAGTCTCGTCTTGATGGAGAGTAGGAGGTAAATTATCCCGGGCCCAAGACGTTTATGTGACCCGCCTGTAGAATATAGAAAGTTAGAAAAATGAAAAAAAGTTTTAAAACACATACTTTTTATTTTTTAAACGTATTTAGACTATTTACTATTTAACTATTACAGTATTTTTATTTTGTACATCATCTCTTGTCCATCATAGAGTCCATCATTTTGTGATGGACTCTATTGGGTTACGCTTACCCGAATTGCTTGCTTACTGTCTTTTGTCAGTTTCATGCGTATGTTTGTATGTCTGTCTGTCTGTCTGTTCATTTGTGATTGGTGAATAAATAATTACGAAATCTAATTTGTCCTTTATTTTATGCAATTCTCGTATAATTTTTTCTAACTCATTCTTTCTGTGTTTCAAGTTAAATTTAATACTCAACGCGGACGACAATGTTAGTTTTCTGCTAAAACGCACATTCTTTCTTCCCCCGTCCATTCAACTACAAATTTGAAAATGTTACTTTTGAAACACATTGTTCCTCGAAACACAGCGGAGTAACTGAAGACAGAACAGCAACGACGGAACTAGCGACGATTGCAGTGGCTATGGACGTCGAATATGTTATTCTGATTAGCATGTTTTTTCCTCTTCTTCTGTCGATGATTTGCTGACATTCCGCTAGCTTTATTTGTAAAAAAAATTCTTTAGTTTTTCATTGCACGTTACTTGCTATATTCAGTACAATATCAAAGAAATTTCCGCTCTTATTTAATTCGTTTAAAACGTGCATTCTAAAGGAGGCTGTACTCCAAACGAATCGAAATAGATCGTCTTTTCCGTTTTTAATTAGAAATCTATTAGCCTGTCAATGAACTAAATAAGTAATTGTTTATTTGCAGTAGTGATGAAACGAAAACTAGTTTAGTTACTTGATTTCATTCGATTGTCATATATGACCGCAGTTTAATGGAATATCCGAACTTTTGCTGCACAGAATTTAGTAACTGAATGAAATAAATTTACGCATGTGCGTTAATTTTTTTAACGCACATTAATTTTTTAATGCGCGTTAATTTATTAACGCATTAATTAACGCGTCAGCTGTGACAGCTCTATTTGTTACCATTACTGTTCTTTTACAGTTGACTTTGCGATTGACTTGGTTCGTTTACAAAGGCCTCAACTGTCTGGAACCGTTTGCCAGAGTCAGTTTGGATATCGCCGTCACTACAAGTTCTTCACAATAAACTGAAGACCAAACTTTTTGCTCCGTCTTACGGCTACTCTGAATAACGGCATTTCATTGTGCTGACCACCACGTGGCTTCACTATTTTTGTTATGTATTCTTGCAGTTTGCGGACTTATGCCTTGTTAAAGTACATTCATTCATCATCATATTGAACAGTGGCTTGACACTGCCGTTTGTGTCTACAGAATGGTGATGCTAAGCTTTTTAACGGCTTTCTACCCGAGCTGAAAGCAACACTGTTGAGCAAGGGACGAGCCAACTTCTGGCAGGAAATTGTTGATGGTAATACACTTTTCCCCTTTTGAAGCTCTATATTTGAGTATAGAAGTTGATGTACAGGGTTCCTACAGGTCAGGGAAAACTGCAAAAAGTCAGCGAATTTGTGCGGTCAGGGAAAAATATTATTTTTCAAAAGTCAGGGAAAATGATCTTGGATCATGCAGACTGCAGATAAGTGTGATTTTTTGTGTCTCCAAATGTTAAAAAGCAGGCAAATTTGCAGCTTCCATTGAACGTAAAAAAGCTAGAAGTGTTTCAGCTTCAGGAGGGTTTTGCCCCTCCCCTGGTCTCCTGACAAGGGCTTCTGTCATTTGTATATTGCTTCATTAATGCTGTTTTATTATTTTGTGATATAGTGTACCATTTATGAAATTTGTGTGATAGGTTATTGTTTCAATAAGATCAGGGAAATTGTCATTCTATGACTGGTAAAGTCGGGGAATTTTGCTACAGAAGTCCTGTAGGAACCCTGGATGTAGATACTAGAAACTCTGTTTTTGTATTACATAGCAGCAGCACATGTTTACACACATCATCTTGTCAAATTTTTTCAAATATTGCATGAACAGACATTGCGTGTGGTTAGGTTACAGTCAGTACTCATTTTTTTCTTTAATCACCCAGTGTTTTGGTGTGGAGTTAGGCTAGGTTCTTCAGAAGTAAGTGTTTTGGAATTGTTTAAAACTAGAGCTGTCAGATTAACACATTAATTAATGCATTAATACGTTAATAAATTAACATGCGTTAAACAAATTCATGTGCGTTAGAAAAATTTACGCACATGCGTAAATTTGTTTAATTTACTAAATTCTGTGAAGCAAAACTTCCAATATTTCGTTAAACTGCGGTTATTTGACAATCGAATGAATTTAAGTAACTAAACTATTGTTGCCGTTCCATCACTACTGTAAATAAATATTATTTAGATGACAGGCTAATAGATTTCTATGCTAGCGGTGACGTCAGTTATTGTTGAACAATATGTTTCTATTTGCTTTTTAACTTTCTGCATTCTACAGGCATGGCCCCCCAAATGTCTCGGGGCCCTTACTAATTTCTCCCCTACTTTTTCTTTTGACGGGTCTGGGTGCATCAATAACGCATTAATTAATGCAATAAAAAAATTAATGCAGTGCATTAATGCATTAAAAAATTAACACTTCTACAGCTCTATTTAAAACAGGTCTTGATACAGGTTGTAGGCTTTTGCAGCTACATTAAAGTGCTCAAGGGTAGATCATGTATATCACTATATTTGCATTAAGTTAAAGGTTAAAGGTCGTCTGTAGGTCTTAATGTCAATCCGTCTCAGAACTACAAAGTGTCACCTGCCATATGGGATCACACCCGATGCAGGTGAACACGTCCAACCATAACCCCAGCAAGATCCGCTGGTGCTCAATTTACCTGCCTCAGAGGGGATGGAAGGCTGAGTTGACCTTGACGTTGGTTACATACAGAGATGATTATTTACTCGTCCAAAGACAGTCACCCATCTAAGTCATTAACCACTCAGAGGTTTTTTTAGTTGTGCATATCTCTTTTATGGGAAACCGATCACACAGCTGTGGAGCATCACCTGCCATATGGGATCAAGAAATCACCTACAATCCGATGCAGGTGAACGCACCGCAATCGTGAGTTGAACCCATGACCTTGTAATTGTAAGTGCAACGTTCTAACTGTCAACTTGCCAAGCTGGCTACTAGTGCGTGTGTTGAGAATATAAACCCGTCTGTCTCTGCTTTGTCGTTAACAGCTCATCTGACTCTGATCAGTTCGTCAGAATGCACTGCAGACGAAGCAGCCAGCGTCACTGTGGAAGAAGCGGAGAAATTTCTGACAGCTACCGAGACAGAGGATGAGAAGAAGATGGAGATGGATGCTGCCGATGAGCCTGATAACCTGGTATGTCGACGATGAATGATGATGATGATGATTATGTGTGATAATTGCTCATTCCGACACTTTCGTTGCAGTACTTTTGTGGTTGCTTTTACAGTGTATTGTAAGTACAACTATGTTTCGCTGCTGATGTTTATTTCTTATTTTTTTCAGTGAGTTATTTTAATTTTCTGTCACACTGAATGATTTGGTGGTGTAATGGTAGCATGCTGGACTGGTGACCGCGAGGTTACTGGTTCGACTCCCGGTCGGTAGTAGCAACCCTGGGCAAGTTGTTCACACACGTGTTTCCCTTTGTTCACCAAGCAGTATAATTTGGTACCGGTCAAAGGGCGGTGATGCTTTGAGGCTGTGAAGGTAACCGTAGGTCTGGCGTCACACTGGCCGTGCATCACGGACTCAAGTGGTCTATCCATCTGTGGGCTCAACAGCCATAGAAAGGAAGATTAGCACTCCATGAACATCCCTTGTGGGCAACCCTTGTGTGGTATGGTATCTTTACCTTTATTTCAACACATGGGAATTGCAGACCCACTAGCTATATTAAAGGGAGGGGAGGGGTAGGAGAATGGTTTTTGAAAGTGGCCTTGTAGATTAAAAAGTGACAGGGGGAAGGAAACAGGCAGCTGCAATTTTTTGATAGAGAAGTAGAGAAGATTGTTGGTGCTCAGGATTTTAATTTTGCTGCTAAATGCCCTCAAAATCTGGAATTTTTGCCTCAAATTTTTGTATTTTTTGGAAGAAAATTTTCTGACAAGAAAAAAATTGGTTGATAGTTGCTAATTGCTTAGACAGCTATCTCTTGTTACAAATTTTCCAACAGGATAAAATTTAGGTGGGGCCGGGCAATTGCTTTCCTGCTCATGGGTCTCGCCACACCTTAATTGTGTTGCTACACTACCGTGTATAGCACTCACAACTCAATGACTGATGATTATTAGTGGCTTCTATCCCTATACCAGGTGGGCGCAGCTTGCACCCAGTGAAAAATAGGGAAGTTTTGTTAAGGATATGGATCAAAACTCTCCCCCCCTTATTTTTTGGGCTGATCGTTAAGCTATAAGCTTAAAGGTCCAGCCCTTTGCAACGGTTGTCGTCCGTCCGTCTGTAACGGATGTACTGTGGCTAACTGGTAAGGTGTAGGGGAAAACTTTTTCACGAATAATTAGCTATGTGTCTTAAACACGGACATGCAGAATTTCCAACATATACTGCAAGGGGAACATTTTTGAATTAGGGGTTGAAAGAATGGGGTAGGAAAAATTTGCATTTTTAAAGGAAAACTGGCCATTTAGGAAACTGTTAGAGATATGGCTTAGGTGACTGTTAATCACTAATAGGAAGTGGCCTATGCTCCCCTTTCAGATGAAATGAAAATCGTCGACCTTGGATGACCTTCAAGGTCAGTGACAACCAGTACAGTCGGCCCCACCCCAGCGACAGCTGGGTTTTTTTGTCACTGGGCAGTCTACATTTTTAACAATACTTTTCCCTATGGAATATGGAATAAGGGTGTTGGGCTTCTCGGACAGGCCCGTCGAGAGGGTGGGGTAGGGGGTAAGCTACCCCGGGCCCTTTGACGTTTGGGGGGGGCTCCGCCGTCAGCCAGAAATATAAAGTACGCCACAATGTACCATTTTGAAAAGAAAAATTAAAAAAATTTTCTCCCTATAGGGGCACTGTGAAAATGTTTTGGGGCCCGTGAGAATGTTTCCCCAGGCCCCGCTATGAGTCTTCAACGGGCCTGTTCTCGGAAGGGGTAAAATGGGTAGGAAGGAACAAGAACGGGAGGTGGGAACGTGGAGGGAAAAGAGGGTAAAGCATAGGGAAGGGGATTAGAG
>Ga0209671_1002404_pt1 | contig 17053 bp, 12 predicted proteins | sample WorMetHERISLAND2_2_FD_187401 | JGI IMG/M metagenome (GOLD analysis project Ga0209671, IMG submission 187401) | Marine gutless worms symbiont microbial communities from Max Planck institute for Marine Microbiology, Germany - Olavius geniculatus... | ecosystem: Host-associated > Annelida >...
GTGTACCCGTAGTCAATGTAAAATACGCGCAGAAACACAGGGTTCCTACAGGTCAGGAAAAACTGGAAAATGTCTGGGAATTTGTGTTGTCAGGGAAATGTCAGGGAAAATATTATTTTTGAAAAGTCAGGGAAAATGATCTTTGATCATGCAGACTGCAGGTAACTGTGATTTTTTGTATTTCCAAATATTAAAAAGCAGGCAAATTTGCGGCTTCCATTGGACGTCCAAAAGCTAGACGTGTTTCAGCTTCAGGGGGGCTTTGCCCCCTGACCCCCCGTCCAAGGTCTTTGTCGTTTGCATATTGCTCTATTAATACTGTTTCGTTACTTAATACCATTTATGACATTTGTGCGATAGGGTTAATGTTTCGATAATGTGAGGGGGAAGTTGGCATTCCATGACTGAAAAAGTCTAGGAATTTTTGCTGCAGACAACCTGTAGGAACCCTGGAAACATAAGCATTATAAAGTCACATTTTCTACCTATGTACTGCTGCAGTTGTCATGCGACACATTACTTTTTCCCATTAAAAATATTAAAATTAATAGGTAAACACTGACTGGGTACATGCGGCGACGTCACTTCTGGCTGCTTCTAAGATTAGGGTTTTTTAGCTTAACGTAACGTAACGCCATTTTTTCGTTATATTTAGGCATTAATTTCATACATAAAGCTTAAATCATCGTATTATATCGGCAAGGTGAAATGTTTAATTGAGGTCTACATAAATTTTACAAGTGAGTTTGACCGTGGCCATGGACCTTCAACTTCACGTTATATTGGCATCATTGTTTGCTGATGTTGTTTGTGCATTGTTTCCACCATCTGTATTTTGGACATTAGCATGAGTAGTTTTGCTAAAATGTCTCTTGACACTAGTGATTGCAATTCATTAATTAATTTGTCAATCCTAGAATCCGGGATTAGGCAATTTCTAATTCCAGGATTCAATTTTTGGAATTAGGCTTACAGATTACTCATTTTTACGTGGGAAAGCAGAATGCTTCGCACGTTTTTGCCATCGTCTGGGCGTCTGTCTGTCCGTCTGTCTGTGCATCTGTCACGTGGGCGTCAAAGACTTCAAAGATTTCGGGCTGCGCAAGTCTATATCATTCACCAGGTGGCGCCATGGTACTGGCGTTGGTGGCGTGGCGTAGTTGGTCACGCGTTTCAACTGAAACGAAGTTACTCTACGTCGGGCCCTTTGGTACTGCGATGGGTGACTACTGAACCGGAACTGCTATAGGCTTTCGCGCATCTCGCGCATTAGCTCAAATTTCTTGTTGGAATTAGGCTTACAGATTGCTCGTTTTTTAGTATCACTAGTAGCCCTACGAGACTTACTTTCTGCATAAAATGCAGCAGGCAGGCCCTTACCATTAGATATATCGAACTGTGAGGAGTGACTGCGACTCTCGAAGTGCAAATTGCTCAGCAAATACTTTTGCATGAATGAACAATTTTTATGAGATGGTTAAAATTGTTATTTTATCATCTAATACTCAAAACAGTACTACTATAGTGAATTTTTTTATAATTGTGAAATCCATACGACCAATCCTGACATTCAGGATTGGATAAAATGGTCGAGATCCCGGGATTGCAATCACTACTTGTTACGTGTTGGTCCCAGGTGCGATGAAATAAACTGGACCCGTTTCCATAAAAGACTCGTAATGCAGGTTTTTAGTTTCGTGTTGTCGGGCAGTTTTTCAATTTTCATGAAACATTAAGCAAAAAATTGGTGTTGAAAAATTGTTTATTATTAATGTTGTGGTTGGGGCAACACAAAAAGATTTTATTAAACATGTGGTATCGCCATCGTATTATCAGTAACAACTTTACAAAAATTTGCAATTGAGTAATTGTTAATTTTGATTGAAAGCTGACAGTGGTAATTGAAAAGTGTTCGACAGCCAATTCCACGACTGTTTCACATTATAGTCAGCGACTGCAGCAAGAAGTGATGTGTAATTAGTTGAGGAAGTTTTTCAGTTACTGAGCACCTTATTTATATTTGTTGCTAAATACAGAAATGGTATCATCGTCAAACAAGTCGTCATCGTTGGATGCAGTGTTTGACAGCCAGTTTGATGACGGTTTCACATCATGGCCGGCGACTGCAGCACCAGTTAACGATGGCACCCGCCCAATCGTCAGTACGGCTGCTGCTCCTGCAGCTGATGTCAGTAAAGCCATCGATGCGTGTTTGAGTGAACTGTCTAACACGGCATCATTGTCATCATCTGGTCATTTGACACAGGACCTCAACAAACAGCAACATGATGCTAGCTTGGCCAGCAATCTACTTCCCACTGATGCCCAGGTACGACAGCAGTTCATTGTTTCATCTCAGTTTACTGAGGCCTAAAAAGTACCAGTGCTTTCCAGCCAGCAAGAATTAGGTGCGAGCCTATGAGGGCTGTTATGTGATAGGGTGTAGGCAGTGTATCTCAGCAAGTTGTGATGAGGGTATTTTGATTACCTCCGCCAAGGAGGTTATGTTTTTGCCAGACTTTGTTTGTCTGTTTGTTTGTCTGTGTGTCAGAAAGATAACTCAAAAAGTTATGGACAGATCTTTCTGAAATTTTGAAGGAATGTCGGGCATGGCATGAACTACCAGTGATTCAATTTTGGGGGCAATCCGGCAGGAATCCTGGATTCTGGATCACTTTGAAATTTTCATTACCATTGTGGGCATACAGGAACCGCTGGCAAAGCGAAGATGGTGACGCCACCTAGCGAATAGCATTGCCTTGGCGGAGGTATCTGCGAGCTATGACTGCTTTCTAGTTAAACTCTGGAATTTGGCTGCAAAATGATTTTTGTTGTGTATTTGGTTGCGATTTGTATCATGCTGACAGAACAGTTTTCTAGCATAGGAACTGTTAGATATTGGGTCGTGTGCACATGCAGTAAGTGTGTTAAGTTCTGATGCGGTTATAATATTGTCGCATGTGTGTTTTGTTTCTTTGGCAGCTGAATGCATTTGATGCTGTGCCATCTTCCAGCACATGACATTCTGATGGCAACATCAACACAAGGTGACAACACTGACGCTCACTGTTTTTGTTGACATTATGTCTGTATCAAAATCCAGCTGCGCTTATGGCTGATATCCAGCTATTTTCGGTGGAAATGCGATGAAAAGGTGAAGTCCGGTACTTGCTGTAGTGCTTCTTACACAAGATGGACTTATGGACGGAAGCGCTTTACAATCTCGGAACTGGCTGATTGGCATGAGCTAATGATACTGCGGTGCACTATGCAGCCATCCATTGCCCGCATTAACAAACAATTGGACCCGCGGTTTGCAGCTAGCAGACATACCACCGCCCCAATCAGCCACACTAGGCCTTCACCCCGTACGTAGCCCATAAGCTACTACTCATTTCCCATCCCACGAAGGGTAGGAGGCTGAGGTGGCCTGAGCACATAGTAGGTTAGCAACTTGCTCAAGGTTGCTTGCAAATGACCGGCAGTGAGAATCGAACCATAACCTGAAAGTTATGAGTTGACACCAGCCACTAGACACTTGCGCCTACGCAGGCACATAGATCAAATGTCAAATGTAAATTTATATAGCGCATTGTCGTCGAAACCTCTAATGCGCTGAACACACTAATACCTTGAAAACAAAAACGTCTTTAGCGACTGTCTGTAAATGTCTGCAGAACATTCCGGATCACGTAGGTCATCAGGCAGTGAGTTCCAGACAGTTGGTCCGGCAACAGAAAACGCCCGACGGCCGTAGGTGCTGAGTCGATGACGTGGCACGGAAAGTTGGTGACTGCTGGCTGAACGCAGACGCTGTCTGCATAGGTGTGAACCACTTGCCCAGAGTTATTACTTGGTAGTGCACTGGCTGGGAATTGAACCGTGGACCTTTCGGTCTCGTATTCAACGTCATAACCGCTGAGCCACCAAGCCACCAATAGTGGAAGTGATTTCATTTACAGCTGCTCGCCCCTTTATTGGGTGTTTGTCTGTTACATTTGTGCACCCTTAAACTGTTTGATGAATTTTGATGCCATTTGGCAGGTGGCCTACACTTGTGGCGTCCAAGGGCACATTGTCACCAGGATGGTTGCCAGGGAAGAGAGATTTGGCGAATATAATTGAGGAATTGGGTGGACAGCGAGCAGTTCCACTTTTTACCAACATGGGTTCTCGAGTATTGGTAGCAGCAAAGAATGATCATGAATCAGTGTAACTGCAGACTGTTGCTGCTGTTGTTATGTGCAATTCCTTAGCATTGTTGCATTCTTCTGTCTGAAGGCGTGTCCATGTTGGTGACTTAGATGGCAGTCTCTGTCTGTGTGTGTGTGTGTTTTTTTGGTGTGACACAGCAGCTGGTTGACACACGCAGATTGACTCATTCATTGATGCATTGATTCCTCGCTTTCACATGCTGCTGCTGCTGCTGCTGTTGCTGTCACATCACATTGATGCATGGATCAGTTGTGCACTTCACGTACTGGAAAAACGTACAATTTCCTAGTTGTTATGCTGATTTGTTGACATCAACATCAAAGAATGGTGAATGAGTTTTGCTGCTGAAATGTTGTAATTTGGTACAAATTTTGTGTGTTTATTTACGCAGTGAGCACTTTTTGTGCTAGTTGTGCACTCTACATGCTGCAGGTTGAAGATGAAATAATTGTACACAATCGCGTGTTGTAGTTCCCACCATTGGCATCGTGGCATCGGACAACTGCCCCCGTAAACTTTTACCCGTCAGGGAAAATTTCCTTCCAAAAATATAAAATTTAGGGTTGAAAGTTTTTTCTTTTTATGGGGAATTTAGAGACAAAATCAAAACTGTGAGCACCCATTATCTCATTTGTTGGAAATTTGCAACTGTCTGTTGGAAGATTGCAATTAGTCCATGGGCCGTGACCAGATTTTTGGGTTATCGGTACCATAAAAGGGCGCAAGTTCCAGTAATGTTTTTTAAAACGGCCTATATCGATAGGTAACTTGCTGTTTGTTGACAGATTTGGCTATGATAGCCTTTACAAAGTAGTAGCTTAGTCATAGCTATCAGCTGTTGAATAAATACTCTGTAAGCCGTTGCTATGTCAAACATACGTCGCTAGATTTTTAGTAGTAAATAGCATAAAAATAGTTACTAAAGCCTAAGTTTCTAGCACATCAAAACGCTTAATACCTTTATTATAACAGCACTAAGTATGATGCTAAGGGCTATTTGTTGCCATAGCAACAGAAGGTCACAGATCATATGGAAAATTTGTACCTAATTATTTTTCAAAACAACATCACCAAATCTAACTGAAAATTCACAAATGACAATTGTGGCAAGCTCTATACATGAACCCGGACTACGTGTGTCATTAACCATTATGATAGATTTTGTGCAAAATAAAGAAATACCATATCATAACTAAGCTGCTCATTTGGAAAGGTTATCATGATGCATTACACATATATGTGCCCAACAAACATCATGGCACCACATAGGTTTGGTGCCCTTTTGTGGTACTGGTACCAATATCTGGTCTGGCCCATTGACTAAATATGTTGCCTCTTTACTTTCTTTACACACGACGTCTTATGACACAAAGTGTGCACTGATTTATAATGTATATTTTATCGTTAGGTTGTTGGAAGCACATATCATCAAAACAGCCATTAATGCTTGAACTGAATTATCTTTAGCATAACTGCTGCAGTATTTGCGGTGCCCATGCAACTCGGTTGGTGGCGTGGCAAAGTTACTCTACGCCGAACCCGGTTAGTACTGCGATGGTGACTGCCTGCGGGCAGGTAAACCATCTCGGTCCGAAGCCTGCCAGTTAGGTCGACTCAGCCTTCTACCTTCTGTGGGATGGTAAAATGAGTACTAGCGGTGGTCACGCCCATCGCTAGGGAAGAAACGGCGAGTTCTGCGCACCAGTAGCCCCTATGGCCAGGACTGCTAGTATACTGACCCAGTCGGTTAAAGGTGCTGGCTGTTAACTTGAGCCAGCCATCCGGCCGACCTGGGCTGTATGCTAGCTTAATTGGGCTTAGTACTGCGGTGGGTGACTGCCTGCGGGCAGGTGTGCCATCGCGCCGGCTTCGCCCTCGCCGGCTCAAAGCGCTGTAAAGGGGATGAGCTCCCACGCAACGGACCTCGGTCTATGCGGAATCTTTTTCTTCTTCTTCGTGCAACTCCCCGAGTGTGTGACGGAGGCCTGATTCAGGTACATCGTAATAGTGACTGTCAGTGAAACAGTGCTTTCAACGATGTTGTCACCATCCGAGAGAGAGTGTTTTTGCACAATGCAGACTGCACAATATGGCACTGAGGCCTAAAAAGTCATCCGGTGCTTTTGCTTGCCACCCGTCCACAAAAAAACTGCATAAAATATTATTGCAGAATTTAGTTTGTTTTTGAAGTTCCACTGAAAAGAAACCATTTGGTATTTGTATCTAGTCTGTTGTGCTGCGGTATCTCTAATTCGCTTTTTCTGGTGGGTACTATTTTGTATGTCGGTTTGTTTCTGTAGTCATTTGTGTAATATTACATGACGTCGCATGATACACAATTTTTTTTAAAAATCCGCTCAACCTCCCCTGTCGTTACTTTTTCATCGGCATTGCAGCTGGAAACACGGAAATGTTTTTGGCTTTACTGTGTAGGGATTGATGACTCACCGAACTGTTAGTCTTTGCCCGAGAATTCAGTTCACCTACTATCTGGTCTAGGTGTTTGATGTGTTTCATTGTTAGCAAATACAGTTTTCGGTGGCAAATTTTTCATGGTTCCAGAGCATCACATTTGTTTAATAAATTACGGGATTTTTTTCTGGATTATCCAGAATGCAAAAACCCCCGTCACTCGTTGATTATATCTCGTCGATGGAAAATTTTAGTTATCGAATTTCGTGGCTCGACTTAAAATTTTGCGGCCTGTGGAAAGCTGCGATTCCTTGGTCATTGTTGTATTTGTTGATACTGGTTCCATTAATTCGTTGGTTTTGTTGCAGTGTAAAAGTCCACATTGCTGAAGCCGATTCCGATGGGAAGGGTCATACACTGATGTTGAAAACGTTGTTGTCTTGTCGTGATTGTCATATTTTGTTAGCTTTTGTGTTTATTATTTCTGTTTTTTTTTCTAGATTGTGTGTTTTTGCATTTGGGGGGGGGTTATTTACATATCTGGCATTTTCTTATCTTTATCAGTGCGGTGTGATTACTTCTTTCATGTGTGAGATGGTCATATTATACACTTATTCATCTTTTGTCGGAACATGTTAATTTTTTTAATATTTCTACTCATGTCGATGGGCTTAACAGTGTAATTACAGTTGCATTTTTGTGTTGGGCAGTAAGTGTTGCATTAACTTAACAGTTAAGACTTGTCAAAAATATCTTTCTGTACAGTTTCAGTCATGGTTTGTCATGAGACGATCCGCATTATGAGTATTGCCTGTTTGTCTGTCTGTTCATGGGCTCCCTGCTTAAAAACAAAGATGCGCAGAAAACCAACATTGCAGCAGTAACTAGTGTGCCAGTTTTCTGCTCAGGGTTGAGTTCGTATGAACGTTGGGCTTTCTTTGTCGTATTTCACACGGTAGTGTAGTGATTCGCTTAAGGTGTGGTGGAATCTCTGGTGAAATTTCTGTTGCATATTTTCCGCACAGTGTGTCAAGTGATTTCGAAAATCGATCGATATTTAGTTGAGAAATGGGCAAGACTTTGGCGGCTGTTTTTTTTTGACTCACGTTTTACTCCAGTGAGAATAATACTTCCATAATAATTGAGCAAATGTCGTAAACTGGTGCCAGAGCTTGACAATGATAAGACTCTGACTACACAGTAGTATTGATTCTATATTGTGTGTTTGCATATGTACAGTTTTTAGTCATTACTTCCGATATGTGATTGTTGTATGTATTAATTATCATCATCATTAGTGGTGAACGAATGCTCTATATTTGTGCATAGGCCAGTCGGTTGTACAGTTGTATGTGTTAGACTGTGTTAACCGTTAAACATGTATGGTGCTTGTGCATACATTGTGAAAGCATAATATCAACAGTTTAATGTCATAGCAACAGGTTTTAATAAGACGAGATGTTTGTAAAGTGACAGAAATCGACTGACTGAAGTCACATTTTAGTTGCAGTGCATGAGTGTACAAAGGGAACAAACTGGCAGTTCTGTTGATTTCAGTTCAGATTATTTTGCAACGTGTACTAAAGCCCAAATTCCATTACGCCAACTTTTGCCAAAACTTTCCCACGGGGAAAGTCGTGGACACAAATCATGAAAGTTGCAGACACAAACGGTGACAAATCATGAAACCATGAAGTTTTGGTGAAAGTTGCCGACACAAATCACGAAAGTCGCGGACACAAACCATCTCGACATGTCGAGATGTTTGCGACAAAGTCCATGACAAGTCCGCAACAAACCCGTTTGTGTCGCTCTAATGGAATTTGGTTCGATACAGTGCACGGGGAAAGATGGCAGCAAAGTTCACAGACTTTGTCGCAGAAACATATCACGAAAGTCGGCGACACAAATCACGAGAGTCCGCAACACAAATCATGAAAGTTGACGACGTGATTTGTGTTGCGGACTTTCATGATTTGTGTCGTCCGCGACAAGGCGGAGACTTTGTTGCAAAGTTGGCATAATGGAATGTTTCATACATGCCTTAAAAGGTAGCAACAATAACAGCTGGTTGTGTAGTAGGTTAGTGTACCGTAAAACTTCTAATAAACGCCTCTGACAAAAAAAACCCGGCATTTAATAGAGACCTGGCGCTTATTGGAGACCCAGCGTTTATTTGTATCATGTACAAATGGCAATATACTTGTACCTGTCAGTCAGGGAACTTAAGGAAGACCTCTCCCAAAAACTTCAAATTTTGTCAACAGGCAACGGCGTTCCTTTTTGCACGCCTATTGAATGTTTATTATACTAACCACTGCCAATATCCAGTATCGTTGCCGTGCATTGGACCCATGCACACTGGGCCTGTTCTAGCACATCCAATTTATAATACTGTCGAACACTAACAGCACCTACATGTCATAGTTAAGTGACCTTTTGCGACTGGAATTTAAAAGTCTCCACTTGTCTCGTTTGTCTCAGCTGACGACGAGCTTCTTCGAAATGTCAACATCAATGACCTTGAATGACCTTGAACCCCTAAAATAGGGGGTTTAGTGAACAGGAACTGCTGTAAGCTCTCGCGAGTTTCATGAGCAGTAGCTCAGATTTCTTGTTACAAAATGGTCAGTAGTGCCGCGAATCGTCAGGGAATTATCAGAAATTCATAGTGTCTGGAGAGTGGTCACCTTATAAATAGGCTTTGTACGTTGATGTATTCTAGCTACACTGGTGCTACGTATGATAGGCGATTTAGCAGCAGCATTATCAGTCACTCATTCAATCGATCGTAGGCAATTAATGTGTTATAGCTGATAATTGTTGGCTAATAATTAATCAGATGAATCTGCCACACAGATTAATCTGTGTATCTGTGAGATGTGCCGAGTTACTTTGCAGTTTTTGCTTTGCCAACAGACGCATTGGCCATGGAGACACTGGAGGCATCTGTCCCCTACGAGACCACAAATAACAATCATGGTTTAGTGTCCAACTTGTAAATAATTTTTCTCAAAACAGTGCCAGAAATGCACGCAAACTCGGAATTTTGAAGTTGTCTGGGGAGGGCTTCAAAAAACCCTTTCTCAGTGGGGAGGGGCATTCTCCTTTTTTAGTACCCCTCTGCTTGTGGATATGTGGGGTCTACATTCTATTGGGCCATTCTGTATTTCTGTATAGTTGCAGTTGATTTTGCCAATTCTGTGATGCGTGTTTTGAACATTGTCTAATATCACTACCACTAAGACTAAGAGATCCTTTTTTTGCTTCAGTTGCATGTTAATTTTTTTATTCTCTGTGGCCAGTTTCTCATTATTGTCTGAAATATATGATGCACGTCAGAAATACTATCTTTATGTATTAATGCAAAATATCCCGACTAAATGTATATACGTTTTGCTGTTTGTACATATAAATGCACAAAACATCAGTTTATACCATATTAAAGAACTCGCACACCGAAAACAGCAAAAATCACAAAAGATGATATTGCCCGCATCACACTGACTGTGTGTCAATGTGCTGCTGAATAATATCACCCGATGTTTTGTGCATTTATATTTGTGGTTTTTTACTAAAATACTGTTTTCCTACTGGTGATCAGTTACACAGATATTGCGCCTCAGATATTTTTACAGTAGCCAAGCCGCTTACAACTGTTACTTACTACCTAATGGCGTGACTGAACAAACCAGACGACACGCGTCAGGCCTGACGTCACCGCTGGCCTGCATTGCTGACAATACTGAACAAAATTCCTTTTATATCCACAAAATGGCCATGTAAATAAACTAACTAATATTGCACACATCACCCCCTTAATATAGGCCCGGAAAACACTGCAATAATGCTAATTTGATTTTCTTGCAAATTCCATTCCTTATAAATTCAGCGCCGTCACCTGTCGCAACTTAATTCCAGCAAGACAGGCTGGTATTCGATTTACCTTCCCCGGATGGATGGAAGGCTGAGTTGACCTTGTAAACAGTGTAAACTCCGTGGACTTGCATGGACGACCGTCAGCCAACGTGAAATAAAGTATCGGACGCTAAACCATTGTCTGAAGTGGTATAAATTATCGTTCAACGCTCACTTATTCCACTCCAGACCGTGGTTTAATGTGCAGTCATTACTGTTGTTGTCATCGTCGTTGTGGTTGTCGTGTTGTAACTTACTTCATCTGTTAAGTTGTGACTAGCAGTGCGCAATGCAGCAATGGCCACCGCCAATAGTTAATAGTTAGTCATGTGCTTACTCGTCCGCGTGCCCGTGTTAAGCCTTATTTCCATCTAATGCAATGCAAGAATGTGCACCGCTTTCATCATTGCATTTTGGCGGTTGCGTCCCTTGTGTTTGTTGCATACTTTCTTGCATTCGTTCGTTGCTTTTGTAATTTCATTGCGTCACTTGCGTTAAAAGTACACAAAAAGTCTTGAATTGCACTGGATGGAAAAAGGCATTAGATTAGTAGCACAGTAGCCTACAGTACTGTATTGGTAGTGTGTTTGTAATTATAACGCGACTCTGTATCCATCGATGCAGCTATGTAGGCTATTCGAAATTGGGGGTGTTCAATCTAGTGTATGCAAATCGTACTATTTTCGTTTTATGCCGCTCACTTTCCTTTCCGAAACTTTATGATCGAAATAAAATGCTTTCAGAGCCCGGCGTTTTTATTGAACACAGTGGAGTTGCTCAAAAGTTGGAGTGTCAGATAGATACTACGTCTTAATTTTGGGGTGTTTGGACACCCCAGTGTGTTTGGACACCCCAGTGGCTGCACCTATGTTTCTAGCAGTGTTCATACATGCAGTGGTTTCATATACGCACGTGATCATCATAAGTCGGTTGTGCAGTGCTCGTTGTTTGGCTGTAAATATTAATTAGTTGCGATAACGATTGTTTAGGCTACAAATGTGATCGTCGTGCAGTCTGTTAAACAGTGCACGGCATTGCAGCGTGTTTAATACCAGTGTGTTTATTGTTTAATTGCAATGCATTAATTGAGCTTGTATATGGATTTGCTGTGCTGAGGACTGTTGTTATGAAACAAGAAAAACAAACCAAATGCAATGTATGACTTATGGTATTTGTTTTGTGCATCATAAATAGTACGAAGAACAATGTAAGGTTAAAAAAATCCTGTGCTTCCAGTTGCTGTGCTTTTCCTAAAATCTTCCGTACCGTTCTAGTCTGTTATGCTTTGGTTCTCACAGGTAGCCTACTATTCGTTATTGTCACGAGTTGTTGCGCAATAGTCGCCCGGCTAGCTCAGTCGGTAGAGCATGAGACTCTTAATCTCAGGGTCGTGGGTTCGAGCCCCACGTTGGGCGACAATGTGGAAGAAATCGCCACCCCGCTGGTGTTATTATCCTCCGGCCCCGGCAGCGATCTCCCACGGTCGTGGGGTTTCTCCTGAAGCCCGTAGGCTGTGTGTGAGCCATCGACGAGACAAACTATTCTTAATCCTTTATTAAATGCACGCGACAACTGAACTCTGGACTAAACTTCCCCCAGCTCTTCCTGCTTCCGGCTGTCCTGCTGTCCTCCCCTCACTTAGTGCCCGGCCTCCTTTATATAGTCCCACCGAAAGTGGCGGGGCCAGGGGTGGGGCTATACCTTACACGGGGCTCAAAATATGGAGTTGTGGCGAGCCGTCCCACCGCTGGGCAGGCACCCACCCCACCACGTATTTGGGCAGGGCAAGGACCACGCCACCACGGCAAAACGACTCTACATTTTCACCAAACAAATGTCAGCTTTATAACTGAAAAAAACACAATAAAACATTATGAGTTGCTGTGCATAACTAGTGATCAGCGTTTATTTATCACAGTGCGATAAAAAAGCATAAGCTGCGTATCACACAAAATATCAAATAAATGCAATAAACGTTGTAATTAGAACTATTTTCTTAAAGTTTAATAACAAGTTTTAACTTTTTTTATTTTTCAGCGTGTTTTTAATACTTAATACTACGTATTTGTAACTTTATTATTATAAGATACGGTTGAGTTTAGTGGCATTTTGTCGTGTATCACAATGTTAGTTCAGTTATCTCGTGTGCCTATTATCTCCATACATCGCGACAGATTCACTGACGATTCAGCAGCAGTATCAGGATAAACAGCATCAGTGATGACGTCACCAGTGACGTCACCGATGACTTCATTTGGTTGCTACCGTTTCCGTCCTGCAGATAGCTCGAAAGGTCTGTACAAACATTCAGTAGGAATAAAAGTTTTAAAGTCACACGTTTTACTATTATTATGCAGCTGTCCTAGCATACAGGCCGCATTACAATCTTTTCAGTCCGTCTGTCTGTCCCGTACGTTCTCCTAGCTCGTAAACGAAAAGGCGTAAAATCACCAACATTGGTATAAACACTTCTCAAACAAGCTCAGATTAAAATTATTTTTGTAATCACGTTTCTGGTGCATAACGAAGTGTGTAGTGAAGCATGTGAATAGTGTGGAGTGGTGTAACTAATAAACTGACCGACGGAGCAGTTGAAGTGTGAAAGCAGCCTGGCTGTGACCTTCTGCGTGTATCTCACGAGAACACGAGCGGCTTCCGCACTGCAGTGATTCTTCACCACGTTGTACTGACAGTAGAACGAATCCTTGTACACTCTGCAGTGACATACGCCAAGAAGTCGAGTCACATCGATAAAAACGCAACGACTATTTGACCGGCCTGCGGTCAAATAGCTTGTAGACTATTTGACCGGTCAAAACGAAAACCAGACAGCTCCTCGGTGAGCAGGCTGTTACACCTGTCCAGCGCTGAGGCACTATCAGTTCGGCCCAATGCGCGTTAGTGACTAGAATTAGCGTTAATATTATGGTGTAGGTTTAGAGTTTACGGTTTAAGGTCAGAATTAGGGTTAGAGTTAAAGTTTAGGGTTAAGGTTAGGCTTACGGTTAAGTTTAGCGTTTTTCAAAGATGTATGTGACAATAATGCACACATAAGTAAGCGTACAATATTGGTGATAAATTTGACGCTGCTGCAGGCAAGGACGAAACTTGCTGACTGGCGATCGGTGCTCGTATGTATTGGCTAAGGCTGTTCAAGGCGGTTGCCGGTCAAATATTTGGTCCTGAGAGGACGGGATATTTGACTGGCTGCCGGTCAAATATCTTGTGCTCAATAAAAACACTATCACCGAGGCTTTATTTAAAGACTATCTATCTATCTTGTCTTAAATTAGTCTATCTGCTTGTCTGTCGTCTCCTGTTGTTAACTTGTGTCAACCAATTGTGTGTTAAAGAATGGCAACAACTGTGGAATCAGTGTACATCAAATAAACTTTACAGCGTGCAACCGGTCGTTGGTCGCAGTGTCAGTTCGTCACTGGGCCTCTACGACTCAGTCCTTATCAACCCGTCTTCGAATTGGTCATACAAGACTTACAAACTCGTATCTCTTAAAGGGAGAGAGTCAACCGGTGTGAAGCTTGCCATTCTTTGTTCACAGTCAAGCACATCTTGGTAGACTGCACCCGTTGCAGTGCAGCACGTCGGAGATATTTTGGATTGGACACACTTAAGGACGTTTTTGGAAATGTTGCATTGCGCAACATCATCGCTTATGTTAAAGATGTCAACTTTTACAATCGTATATAATGTTGTTTTTATATTAGCTTAATAGCTTTGATCTTAACAAGTATTTTAACTTTGCTTTTAATACATATATTAACTGCTTTTAACCAATTTTAACTACGTATGACACTGAATAGCCTATTTTGTGCTAATGTGCCGTTAAGAAACTACTCACTCACCCACTCACCTGTTGTTTGCGTTATTGTGCTGTTACTCTGTTACTATTGTTTGTGATGTTACTTTAGTTCATTTAATTGTCGATAGTTGCGATTCGTCGCGTGGCACCTGCAGAACTGCGTATTGGTGTACGTCATCAGGTTATTGGCCGTCAGCGACGGCGACTGCATGTCGTTCAGAGATTCCTGGATGCACGACTGTAGGTCGGAGTGACTCATGGCAGCCATACCACACCCTCCGTGATCCAAGAACCCTACAGCAAAATCGTACAGCGAGAGTGTAGCAATGTCGAGTAAATGACGTAAAGATTCCTGTGTTTGCAGTTACAGTCTAGTAAAAAAAGAGGAGGGACGAAAAAATTATTTTTTAACTTTTCATTTTTACTTTATAACACTCAGTGTACTGATACATAAAAGATCATTAAATACTGTAAATGAGTCGTGTTTGTTCGTTCTTTAAATCAAGAAATAAATAAAAAAAACAAAGTGACACATTGAATAGTAAACCTACCCAAGAAAACGCAAACATATGCTACTGCAGCACAACAGAATGCAAACAGATTTTTTTTCAGAAAAGCTTTGCAAGCAAGCAAACAAACGCACTGATATTTTTGAACTCCAATAAAAGATTTTAAGGCAGGGCATTTTAGGAGATGGGCGGAAACTAAAAGCACACAGTTTTTACGCTTAAAACGCCCGATTGTCACATTACGGCGTAAAACAAAACAGTTATTGCAATTTCTGCAATGCATTTATTATTAGGAAAATTATTGGCGTTGTAATTACACCGTGAACCAAAACACATGCCATCGAACTCTTGACAAATTGTAGAAATCAGTCAATATCGAACAAAACTTTGGTATATAATTGACATTCACTGTGTAAATGTATAAAAATTATATTCAAAAAATTGGCACATCATACCTTGACGCAGCTCAGTGTTAGTGCACAGGTAAGCATTGGCCTCAGCAACCCCAACAGAGGTGAGCAAGAGAAAGTAATTGAAGCCGTCAGAATGCGCGCATTCAATCTTCTTGAAACATGTCACATCGGTCGCATTGGTTCTGTACAGTAGACATGCACAAATTCTCTCGTCTACATGGATTATATAGCAGTTTTGTACTTTGACACTACACAGAATGTGTCATCAAAATAATAGGCCTAAGCCTAGTATTCTGCTGCTAGGTCTTTCCCCCTAATGAGGCCAAACAGGGATGCATGACTAGCGAGCGCAACGTTTCAGCCATTTAAGGACGAAATGTTTAACGAAAGACGACGGGACAGTGTAACCGGTATATATTCTAGAAAGTCACCACAGATTCGTAGCTTCATCAATTCGACCGATCTTCAAACACTTTACTGCGACACTGGGCAGTAAATTTTAAATAACGCGATTAATGAACATTACCGGACACGCAAGTATTGGGTTGGAAGCTGACATTAACGTTTTGCAACGTAGTAGTTCAAAGTTCGACGTGTGGTAGCGAGTCGATCTTGAACACCCGTGCGAATTTCGTCATCGTCAGGTTCTGCGGTCGGTCGTTAGAATATACAGTGTTTTGGCGTTAAATGCAGAGTACACCAGCGTAGTTATAACGATATTATATCGACTGTAAGTGGTCGGTGCAGTTCTTTGTCATGAACATTGTGAATGCGGCGCGGAGAGTGATATCGATGTTGTTAGCGGCGTGTGACTGTTACGCACCGTCATTCTTTGCACGCATCATCCATCCTATCATCCAGGTCGCGCTACCGTAGAGATCGTAAACAACCGGCAAAAACAACTGGCAAGTTGATATATACTCGGCCACATTAAAATAATAATTTAGTTATTTTCGGCACCTCTTCAACAGTAGCTATTATATTTCAGTTGACGATTTTCTTGCAAATTTGTCCACTTTGTTAATTTTTGAGAAGAAATAGGCTACAAAAAGTGCTTCGTTTTACAAGATCAATAAGCATCATTAACTTGGTGAGGCGAACTTTAGATTTACAGGCGGTTCATGAACGTGAGCCCCCACCTAAGGTTCATACGTTTATAATGTTATTAAATATTACCGTCGTCTTACATCTAGACGCCTTAATTTTGGAGTAATGACGGTTTTCTTGTAACTCACTTATTATAAAGCTGATATTTTACAAGGTAATGTAACGACATGTATGGGCAGTGATAGAGTCGGCAATAATCACGTAACTGCAAATTTGCTGCACAGTATATTGGTAAAAAATTGTGTTCGAGGAGCGTTCAATAAATTCCAAGACTACATTCTTAATACAACGACAGTAAATCGCACACTTTTCAAAATATCTTTCATGCAGTTCACTGCAGTGTTCCCATTGTTTTTACGCGCCCAGAAAGCAGAATGCTTCGCGCGTCTTTGCCATCGTCTGGGCGTCCGTCTGTCTGTCCGTCCGTCCGTCTGTCCGTCCGTCACACTCGTAAGCTGTATCAAAACGAAATCTTCACCGTGGACTGCCCCAAGGTCTCTAGTTTATCGTGACAAAATTTCGTGCCACTGGGTGCAGGGGTTCCCCTCGAACGAGGGCGTTGAAGAGGGGTACCCCCCATAAAAAGACGTCATTTTGCCGTTATTGGCTCGAATAATGTGAAAACGGTTGCAGATAGGTACATACATGCTGCTTATCAT
>Ga0209671_1002405_pt1 | contig 17052 bp, 9 predicted proteins | sample WorMetHERISLAND2_2_FD_187401 | JGI IMG/M metagenome (GOLD analysis project Ga0209671, IMG submission 187401) | Marine gutless worms symbiont microbial communities from Max Planck institute for Marine Microbiology, Germany - Olavius geniculatus... | ecosystem: Host-associated > Annelida >...
CCTTAGACCAGGGAACGACCAGCAACCGTTTCATCATATTCAATCACAACGGTCAGATCGTTGGCTGGGAGCAAAAGGAGCATGAGCAAATTTTTCCGCAGCCGGGCTGGGTGGAGCACAACCCGGCTGAAATTTGGCAAAACACCCGGGATGTGATCCAGGGCGCGCTCTTTAAAACCGGGGTCTCCGGCGCGGACCTGGTCGCCATCGGCATCACCAATCAACGTGAAACCACCGTGCTCTGGGACAAGAATACCGGCCAACCCTACATGAACGCCATTGTTTGGCAGTGCACCCGCACGGATAAAATTTGTAAAGAGTTGGAACGCGAGCAGGGCCAAAATCGATTCCGGGATAAGACCGGGCTGCCCATTGCCACCTATTTTTCCGGTCCGAAAATCAAATGGATTCTGGACAACGTCCCTGAAGCACGTGTCGCCGCGGACAAAGGCGAAGCCCTTTTCGGGACCATGGAGACCTGGCTGATCTGGTGGCTGACCGGTGGGCCGAACGGCGGATCCCATGTGACGGACGTCACCAACGCCAGCCGCACCATGCTGATGGATTTAACATCGCTGCAGTGGGATCCGGAAATCCTGGAAGTTATGGGGATCCCGGCGCAGATTCTGCCGCGTATCGTACCTTCCAGCGACAGCAGCACCTGGGGCGCAACCCTGGCAAACGGGCCGCTGGGTGCCGCGATTCCGGTCTGCGGTGCGCTCGGCGATCAACAGGCCGCCCTGGTCGGTCAAACCTGCTTTGACCAGGGAGAAGCCAAAAACACATACGGCACCGGTTGTTTCATGCTGCTGAACACCGGCCACACACCCGTGCCCTCACGTCAGGGCCTGCTCACTACCCTGGGTTATCAAATCAATGATCAGCGACCGGTGTACTGCCTGGAAGGCTCGATTGCAATTACGGGGGCCCTGGTGCAGTGGTTGCGGGACAATCTGGGGCTGATTTCCAGTGCTCCGGAAATCGAGGAATTGGCGGCCACGGTGGAAGACAACGGCGGCGCCTATTTTGTTCCCGCATTTTCCGGGCTGTTTGCCCCCTACTGGCGCTCGGATGCCCGCGGGGTGGTCGCAGGTCTGACGCGCTTTGTCAACAAAGGCCACCTGGCCCGGGCCGTGCTGGAAGCCAGCGCTTATCAAACCCGCGATATCGTGGAGGCCATGAACAAGGACTCCGGTGTTGAACTCACCAAATTAAAAGTAGACGGGGGGATGGTGGTCAATGAAATGCTGATGCAGTTTCAATCCGATATCCTGAATGTGCCGGTCATCCGCCCTGAAGTTGCGGAAACCACCGCCCTGGGCGCCGCTTATGCCGCCGGCATGGCCGTTGGGTATTGGACCGATGCCGAAGAATTGCGTCAAAACTGGGCCGTTGATAAAACCTGGCAGCCGTCCATGGAATCCGAAACCAGGAAGAAATACTACCGGGAGTGGAAAAAAGCGGTGGACCGGACGTTTGGATGGGTTGATTAATCCACCCGTTATAGGAGTAAGGTGCGAGTCTGCGGGCTTGGTTGCTTGCAGTGAAGAAGGGCGCTGCATTGAGGCTGCGTGGATTGATCCGTTGATAGGCTGATTGAGCTGAATAGCCGATAGGAATGACAACGCACCATTACGCCGGCAGCGTAACGCCAACAGCGTAATGGTGCTCAAAAACCTCTTAACCTCTGGAGACGGTCTTCCCCCTTTTTAAAGGGGGACCGAGGGGGATTTTCTAAAGGCTATGGGGATCCAGTCTACGTTTGACGAGAAGCATAACTCAACTTTTACATAAATAATGATGGAAGTGTTTACCAATCCATATAAATACAGAGTTAAACCGAAATGGGAATGATAATTCTGGATTTAACCCTTGGTTGGTTCCTGTGATTTGGTGTAGGGTGGGCTGTGCCCACCTTCCATAGTTAGATTCAGCGCTATCTGGTGGGCACCCGTCTTCGCAAATGCTTCGACGCGGCACGCAGCAGCCCACCCTACGATAAGGAATTTTTGCAGCGCTATGAATAGTCAAGCAAAAGTCAAACTCAGAGTTGATACCTCTATAACTAGCCCCCTCTATGTGATCCCCTTAGACGACCCTTCGAGATCCCCTAATGAATTCAGCTAGTTTACAGCGTCACCGCTATCACATTTTCAACGATCAGCACCAGGGCTTCGAGAAAATGAGGGTATACCAATAATACCTTCATAACAGTTCACAACCAGAGAAGGCTGGGCGTTTGAACGCTGTTCTGTGAAGAAAGATTGCAGGCACAGCCGGTTATCGACGCCGGATAATGGAGAACACAAAATTGACACCAGAGATAGCTGGTTTACTTTGATAGAGAACTAAATCCATTTGCGGAGTACCTAACAGGTGAAGGCAGGATTTGTAAAATGAAATCAACAATTGCAAAACATTTGCTGCAGGCTCGGCAGAACGCTTTTTTATCACTGTATCGAATAACGTCTATTGTAATCTTATTCATCCTGGTGTCTGTACCGTATAGTCATGGCTCGCCGAAGATGGGTTCTGTCACCGGAAAAGCGACTATATTGGAAAAAAAGTTTTTCGGCGGGTTGAAAAAGAAAAAAGATATGAGCCAGACGGTCGTTTACATATCGGGCTTCAAAACCAAAGCGCCCGATAAAATTATGGAGATAGATCAAAAAAAGAAACGCTTTGTTCCCTATATATTGCCGGTGGTTGCGGGACAACGGGTTCGTTTCCCCAATCAGGACAAAATTTACCACAATGTCTTTTCGATTTCCCCGCTGGCGACGTTTGATCTGGGCCAGTATAAAGACGTTGATCCTGCCGGGACAGTGACGTTTGAAAATTATGGCGTGGTGCCGATTTATTGCAACATCCATCCCAAGATGATTGCTTATGCCGTGGTCCTTGAGAACACCGCTTTCGCCGTGACCGATAAGAAGGGCGCCTTCCGGATAGACAATTTGCCGGCAGGCACCTACACCATCAACGCCTGGCGGCCCAAGGCAAAGCGCGTCAACCGAACAATCGTTGTACAGGCCGGGCAGTCCACTGAGGTGCACATGGAACTAAAAGAGCTTTTAAGAATTGGGCCGCACCGACGAAAGGACGGTACTCAATACCCTGACAAATATAGTCGGGGCGGATAAGACATGTATAGATCCAGATCCAGCTGCCCGGGCTCTGATTTCACCCCAGGGGTGGAATTTGCTTTAGATTCCGGATGGAAAAATGGAAGGGTGGAATAATGGAATATTGGTGATCAAAAGCCGATGGTGGATAGATTCAAATTCTGATCCGTGCTATCCATATAAAATCAGATCTCATTCCGCCAAACCCATTATTCCAACACTCCAGTATTCCATTATTCCGCTATGCAAGGTCACAGCACAGTCAATTCTCTCTGCCCAGGCCCAGAGGAACAGGTTATAAAGTTAAACTTACCCCCCATATTGTGGAACATGCCGATGAGGGCCATATCGTTCAACCTCCCATTTCGATTTCGCACCAAGATTTTTCTCGTTCTCGGGGGAATGGTTTGCCTGTCAATCCTGAGTGTTCTGTTTATTCTTCAGATGGCCACCGAAAATCGAATTCAAGGGAATATCAGGGAGAGATTTCAAGGCAGCCGGGCGGCCTTCAGACATATTCAAAATTTAAGGCGACAATTCACCATTGATGCAATCGATAATCTCACCAATAGTAATGCCCAATTCAGATCGATTCTATCGACAGCATCGTTGGGCATCGATGAACTTGGGCTCGAAAAAACCGAAAGCGCGAGCGCACTGTTTAAAGATGCCAACCTGAGATTGAATTCTTTGCTTCCCTCTCTTTCCATGTACCATGAATTTGACCTCTTCATTTTGACAACCGCAGACGGTATCTTGCTTTTCTCAAAAGCCTCATCACAAAGATTCGGAGACGATATCAGCGATCTGCCTTTATTTGAACAGTTTGATGAAAAGGAAGAAGCTGAAGATATCTGGTATTCCGGTGCCTCGGACGTGAGTAGTTTTTTAATTTCGACCCAAATCGGGAATGCGGCCTATCATGTCATTGCCAAACCGGTGGAGTTCAGAGATGAATTTCATGGCGTGGTCATTTGTGGAAAGCGCATGGACCGAGACACTCTTAAAGTTATCAAGGGTATTACGGGAACGGAACTGGCGCTTTACTCCATCCAAGGTGTGCAGGCCACCACCTTAATGTCAACGAAGGCCCAAAGGCTAAATACGCATCTGAAAACCGCACCTTTCAGACAGACCGCCGCCATCAATGAGGTTGGTCTTGACAGCGAGCTGTTTCTGTCCATGCGCTTTCCGATTCTGCCGGGAATTCGTGAAGAAGCCGGCAGTTTTATCATTCTCAAGTCCTATACCCGGGAAATCCAATTCTTATCGCGGCTGCGGATAACATTTCTTATTGTTGGCGGCATCATTCTGTTTGTCGCCCTGGGGTTCAGTTTTCTGCTAGCCAAAAGCATTACCAAGCCGGTCAAGCAATTGGCCCGGGCAGCAAAAATTATCGGTACCGGCGATCTGGATACAGAGGTCCAAATACGAACCGGTGATGAAATGGAGAACCTCGGGCAAGCTTTTAACGACATGGTCAAGGGATTGAGAGAGCGTGAGTTCATTAAACGTACATTTGAGCGCTACGTATCGCCGACAGTGGCTGCCGAAATCATCAGGAATCCGGAGATGCTGCGACTTGGCGGGCACAAGAAAAAGGTGACCATCTTTTTTACGGATATCGGTGATTTTTCAACCATGTCGGAAAAATTCTCACCGGAAGAAGTGGTAACCCACATCAACGAATATTTCCAGGGCATGAGCAGTGCTATTTTGGATTTCGACGGCACCATCAATCAATTGCTGGGAGACGCCATCTTTGCATATTGGGGGGCACCGATTGATCAGGACGACCACGCCCTGCGTGCCTGCCGGGCGGCATTGAAATGTCTGGATTTTCTGCGGGAATTGGAGGCCAAGTGGGTTGCCGAGGGCCTGCCCGCCAGGACCTATCGATTTGGCATTAACACCGGCGATGTGGTTGTCGGCAATGTCGGCTCGTCTTCGCGCCTAAAATACACGCTTATTGGGGATGATGTCAATCTGACAAGTCGTTTGGAAGAAGCCAACAAATATTACGGGACCCAGATTTTCATTTCAGAAGAAACCTATTCGCTCACCAAGGACCAGCTCGCGGCCAGGGAAATCGATATTATCCGGGTTGTGGGCAGATCTAAACCGGTAAAGGTTTATGAACTTTTAGCTGAAAAGGGGGGCTTGAACCGGAATAAAGCCCGCAGCCTCCAACACTTTGAGGCCGGCCTCAAGGCGTACCGCAGGCGTGAATGGAAAGCTGCCGTATCATGGTTTGAGCACGTGCTTAACCTTGTACCGGAAGACACCCCTTCCAAAGTTTATGTTCAACGCTGCAACGAATACCAGAAAATGCCACCCGCAAATGACTGGGATGGCGTGTATGAACTCAAGGCGAAGTAGACAAACTTGCGGCTTCAATATGTCGAGTTGTAGCTGATTTCGATTCACAATTCGCGTTTTTCGATGCATCAGCTACGAAAAAGCAACTTCCTCTCTCTTTGGCCAGCTCAGGACATAGCTGCTTGGAGTTAAATTGGAATTTTAATGTAAATTTTGGTGCCCCTGTTCAACTGGCTTTGTACTTCAAAACGGCCGCCAAGCATTCGAACCCTTTCCTTCGTGGATGCCAAACCTAATCCAATTTCATTCGGGTACTTCAAGTCGAGCTTTTTTAGGTCAAAACCTTTCCCATTGTCTTCAATCCAGAATGAAACATTGGCTCGATATTTTTTAATCTTGATTCTTACATCATCAGCTTTAGAATGTTTTTCAATATTGGTAACAATTTCCTGGAAAATTCTGTAGATGGTAATCTTGTCTATTTGTGAAAACAGTTTGTCAATGTTTTCGATATCTTTTCGTATGTTTATGTGTGCGTATTTGGAAAAATCGTCAACCAAAGACTCCAGTGAAACTGTTAGACCCAGATCATCTAATATGCTGGGAGACAAGCCGTGGGAAAGGTTGCGTACTCTTTCGATAATATCGGTCGCATCTCTAAGTGAATTACTAAATTCATCTTTTAGCTTTTTTTGGCTTTCCGGCAATTTGTTTTGAATATTTTCCAATTTAAGTTTCAATAAGGCAAGGGCCTGACCAAGATCATCATGCAGTTCCAGGGCGATGCGTTTTCTTTCCATCTCCTGTGCAGCGAGCAAACTAGAAGATAACTGCCGTATCGCTTCTTCGGCTTGCATTCGCGCAGAAATATCACGGACAGCACCGATAATCTTTTTTCTCCCCTTGGAAACAAATGTGCCCGCGTAAATCTCGCCCGGAAAAGTCGCACCATCTTTCTTTTTGAAATAGCGCAATGACACATATCCACTCTCGGGATCTCCATTTTTAACCTTTTCAACAGCATCCTTGGTTTTAGCTATTTCTGCGGAAATGTCTTCTACTTTAAGGCGCACAAATTCCCCCTTCGAATACCCAAATAGTTCCAATGTCGCTGGGTTTGCGTCCTCGAACTGGTTGCTCTGTGCGTCGAAAATCATGACGGCGTCAGACTCGTTATTAAAAAGCTGTCGGTACTTCTCTTCACTTTCCATCATTACTTGATGCGCCCGTTTGCGCTCAGTGATGTCACGGCAGGTGTAAAGGATCGTACCACCCTTTATGGACACAATCTTAACGTTTAATAGCAATGTATGTGACGCGCCGGATTTATCCTCAATTAAGCACTCTCTGTTATTTATCTCCCCTGAAGACTTCAATTCCTTGAGATCCAAGTGGTCTATACCTAATAACTTCTCAATATTTCCCAAAGCACCGACTTCGTCGTATGAGTAACCGAATATACGATTTACATTTGGGCAGATATAGGTAAAAACTCCAGTATCATCGGTTATGAAAACAGCATCCGAAATGCTGGCTAAAGTAATTCTGTGTAGCTCTTCCGACTCCCGCAGCGCTTCCTCGGCTCGCTTGCGCTTGGTAATATCTTCGCCTATAGACTGGTATCCGACGACCTTTCCGCGATCATCAAAAATTGCGCGATTCGTCCAATGTTGCCAGCGGATATCATTGTCTATTGCGATAACCGAGTGCTCATGGGACTGTATCGGAGATTCGATAGTCAGAGCCGAGATGTTGTCCATAACGATTTTCTGGTCGTCTTCTGGAATCAGAGAAAGAAAATTCGATCCGACCAATTCGTCTAACTTTTTGCCGAAATAGTCGCAGTAGGCTTTATTAACAAACGAGATCTCTCCACCAGGCAGATAACTGCAGATTAATAAGGGTGCGTCATCCACGACCGCACGAATACCCATGAGTCTTTCCTGCAGAGCCTTCTCATTTTTTTTATATTCTATTTCGGCTTGCTCTAATTCCTGTATACGTTTTCTTAGCTTTAGATAGTTGCGTTTTCCTGTCATTATCATCATCTACTTTTTTATAAACAAGTTGCTTCTATTTGCATTATACTTAGAGCCTCAATCCAGCGATTCTGATGGTACTCATCTCATGTGATCCACCCAAAAAAAGCTGTCATTGTCCTTAATTTTCAATACCGTGGTTTATATATAGCACCCCGACTTTTATTTGCAATATCCTTTATGGTCTCCGAAAAATTTAGGTACTAACGTTGAAATTGAGAATGGATAAAAACTCACGGTGTATTAGGCAAAATTCTTCAAGATTGCTAAGTTGCTTTAGGTCAACTTCTAGGTACATTCTCAAAGCAGCGGAGGGATTACCTTATAGTTGCATAAAATGTTGAAATCAATCTTGGCCGCTGCAATGAAAAACGGCGCCGGTATTGACTGATCCTCGATTCTGGTTTCCAGCCTTCGCTCTTTCAGAGCTTCGGCCCGGCAGGCTGGATACTGGATGGTTGTGGAATTCTCCGATCGTGCTTTCTTCGTCATCCAGCATCAAGTATCCAGCATCCAGCATCTGCTCGTAATTAGCAACGGTCTCAAGTACATCGGTCAGGCTAGATGACAAGAATTAATGCATAGTTAGGGATTATTATAGATACTCTGGGCCGGGTGGGCGGACTGGCAACGTTCATAGCCATAAAGTAGTCCCTGAGGCCCTTGTCAGTTGCCTCGCCCATGCTGATAACTGGCTGGATAGAACACAGTTTTATTGAAGTGTACTTGGAGCAGTTACTGCAGGCGACTTAAAGGTCATATTCACTTTTGGCAAAGTTCATAAAACCATATTCATCATTGTTGGCGAAAATTACGCCAAAATTCAGAAATCAAAAAGCCGCATATTATATCTTTTGTGCGGCTTTTATCTTGAAGGAAGGCTCCTTTTTTATCACCAATCTATCCGTTAAACTACAGTAACATTTACAGCCTTAGGCCCTTTTGGCCCCTGCTCTAAATCAAAAGAAACCTGTTCACCTTCTGTAAGTGACCTAAACCCAGTTGCGTTGATTCCTGTGTGATGAACGAATACATCAGGGCCTTCATCTTGTTCAATGAATCCAAACCCTTTTTTTTCGTTAAACCATTTTACAGTACCTTTAGACATTGCGACAACCTCCTGATTAAATATTGTAAAATTCTGATCTGCGCTTTCAGCGTCGAGAAAGTGAATTGTATCCAATCATCTCTCAATGCTAAAAATGAATCTTGGAATCCCTAGCCAAGATGTTATCCTTCCTTTAAGGATAGATTTCAATTAAACCTGCTGCAAATATATGTGTAATGCGACCTGCCTGCTTGATGTTTCACAGGCAGGCCGCAAACCACCCTCTTTCGCCCCCCCAGACAAAGCTGCTTGCCATAACCAGTCTCTCTTAAACCGTCAGGCCGGCAGAAGAAGGTTAATGCAAAAAGAAGGTGGATGATTGGGAACTAATATTCCAATCGGTGATACTTCACACCGATTTGATAAAATGGTTCATTTAAATTGAGTATCTCACAGCACCATTTTACCTCGGCGAGCGTCACTGATCTTAACATTCCGCAACCGCCGTTGAAGGAGCCATTGGAATAGAATTTTATTACTCTGATATATAATGTAGCCCCGGGATTAACGGAAAAACTTGATTTAAAGCACATACCATCGGCCGAATGGTTAAGTGTTTGAGCCTCTATAAAATGTTCATTATTGAAATATGAAAACACGATAGGCACGGTATAGCTATGACGCCGACATGATCGTTTCTCCGGATTGGTTTTCATTTTGGCTTCTCTCAAACAAGTATTGTGCTTCATATCCATAGCTGTTGTGCCTTCATTGAATACATACAATCGAATTGTTGCTCCTCACAAGGTATAACTTAAGACGTTTTATTATCTTGGAGATCCCGCGATTTTTCCAGGCAAAGATTCCGCCAGACGCAGTTCTGACTGTCACAATTTCTTTGAATTTTTGCCACACCAAAACAATCAGGACTTTTCTCGAGACGCTGGATGCTTCTAATAAGGTGTGCTATATCAACCTTATCATTTCCCATAAGGTCATTACGTTCCCATTAATTCTTCAAGTGATTCCATTTTATTTTTACAGCTAATACAAAAGTTTGTAACAGGTCTGGCCTTTAGTCGTTGTATGGAGATATCTTCACCGCACATATCACAGATACCGAAAGTGCCCTCTTCGATCCGTATGAGAGATTTGCCTATTTTTTCGATTAACCTGCTTTCGCGGTCTCTTATTCGTAGCGTAAAGTCGCGGGTTACTTCCAAGGATGCTTGATCTACAGGATCAATTGCTTTAACAGCTGACTCTTGAAGATCTGTGAAGGTATGATCAGCCTGTTTGCAAAGATCATCCTGCCAACGACTCAACTTTTTACGGAAATATTCCAAATCTTTATTTTTCATGATACTATGTTTTCAGACGGATAGGTCCTTATCTCAATACTTGAAATCCTAAACAGAAGCTGAAATTTAATAAATGCCTCCGTCCCCCAATCGTTTATGTCAACTTTTTACCTGCGGATGATTTATAACCGATTTTAATTCTTTGTCTATAGGGATTAGACTTTATTTTATTGGGAAAAACTCTTATACATGGGGGATTGTCCCGATCGAATAGGGGGATTAATTTACAAAATTGTGGGGTATCGGTAAAACAACCTCAATATTTTAATGATGAAATAGAAATAGATACAAATGAGAACGATCCTGGGGATTTTAAGGGCAGTTGAATCGTAAATTTATTCTTTCCACAGATCAATGTCGATCAGTCCAAGCTTTACGGCATAGCGAGCAACTTCAATGGTGCTGTGGAGATCAAGCTTGCGCATAATACTGGAGCGATGGTTTTCAACCGTTTTTGAGCTTATGAAAAGCCTCTCGCTGATTTGATTGGTGGTAAGTCCTTCAGCCACCAGGGCCATAACTTCCTTCTCTCGAGGAGTCAAAGCACCATAAGCAGCATCCGTAATGTTTTGCTCACTTTTCTGTAGTCCCACAAGCTTTCTAACAACCTCTTTAGAGACATGAGAATCCATGAAATAGTCGCCCTTTAAAACGTTATCAATCGCCTGCAAAAGTTTTTCAGAGGCAGATTCTTTTACCACATAACCTTTAGCACCGGCCTGGAAAGCTTTAACGATGTAATCGGCTTTGGAATGCATGCTGACGATTACAATACGAATCTTAGAGGATAGACTTAGCATTTTCCGAGTCAATTCGATCCCTGTTTGATCCGGCAGGGACATATCCACCAGGACCAGATCAGGTCCGAGCCTTTGGGCCAATTTGAGGGCTTCACGCCCGTTGCCTGCCTCTCCGACTACTTCATACCTAGTGATACGTCCAATAATACTCTTGAGCCCTTCCCGAAAAAGGGGATGATCGTCAACGACCAATATCGTTTTCTTTCGTTTCATTTTTATACTTTTCTTGGCAATTATTATCAAACATTATCAAAATTTTAATTCCATGTCTTTACCTTTATTTGATAAAAAGGCGAAAGCAGAATAATTAAAGTGGACATAGCGCTATCCATCATCAAGAAAAAATGAGTTAATACCCATCTGGGGGTCTGAGCTTCCTGGTGGCGAAAATGATCACTAACAACAGGCACTGCAATCATATTAAGCGGTTAAGGAGGTCGACATGCTGAAAGTCAAATTCTTTATGAGATTTTTGAAATGCATCGTCGGCTTTCTTTTTTTGATCCATGCCACCTCCTGCACCGGCCCCTCTGTGCGGGAAGATTATCCGGACCCCAAGCCGAGCTGGTCAACAACGCCTATTTGATCCCGGATGAGGAAATGCTGGCCAACGCCCGCCAACTGGTGGAGCGGGGTGTTAAATTACGGATTGTCACCAACTCCCTGGCCTCCCAGGACGTGCCGGCCGTCAACAGCCACTACGGTCCCATGCGCCAGGCCATTTTGGATTCCGGCGTCGATCTTTATGAATTGCGGCCGGATGCCGCCATCAAAACCGAAGTCGACACCCCCCCCGGTTGTTACAGGATTTGTCGGCCTGCACACCAAGGCCGCGGTGGTTGACCGTTCCCGCGTATTTATCGGGTCCTTCAACCTGGATCCGCGCAGCAGAAATATCAACACGGAAATGGGGATTTTAATTGACAGCCCCAAACTGGGTCAGGAATTGGCCCAAAAGATTGAATACCTGCTGGAGCCCAAAAACAGCTGGCGAGTGACGCTGGATGAGAAAGGCAAACTGATCCGGGTATCCCATGACGGCGCCCTGACCCGGTAGCCGGCCCAGAGCCTCTGGCAGCGGGTGCAGGACGCTTTTTTTAAGATTTTTCCAAACGAATACTTCTAGATTATTGAAGATTGAAGACTGAAGATTGAAGATTTATGGAATTCTACCGCCTCCTTGCTCTGCGGGAGACCGGCGTGGCATTCGCCTCATTGGAATCCGGGGCTTCGCGGCTCTCGGCATCGACCCATCGGACCACGTACCGGTAAGTTACGCCGTTGGTCAGCCTAAAATCGGCGTAGACAGCATAATCCGTTACGTGCCGCTCTTTGATCAGCGTAAATGGTTCGCTACCGACCGTGCGGTAGACGTTGTAGTATTGGGCCTCCGGAACCGGCGACCCGACCAGATTCACCTTTGCATCCTTGGCCCGGGCATAGAGATCTTCTATGGGCTGTTGGGTCGGCGGCTGAGCTACACGGATCATCACGTTGTCGAAGCCGCTCTCTTGGCCGTCGAAGACTTCGATTTCTAAAACATAGCTGCCCGCGACATCCGGAGTAAATTGCGCCATTGACGTGTTGGCCTCGAGAAGATCGTCGTTGGTGAGGGCACTCCCCTCGGCCACCGAAACAAAGCGCCATATATAGGACAAAGCGTCCGGTCCATTGTCCGGATCATAGCTGGCGGTGCCGTCCAAAAGCGCCTCATCCCCCAAGGATATCTCTTGATCCTTGCCGGCATCGGCATTCGGAGGAACATTGCGCTGGGTGACGGTGACGATCAGATCATCCGCATCGCTATCTTTACCATCAGAGACCCTGATCCTGACCTGATAGGTGCCGATCGCGTCAGGGAAGAAGCTAGCTTGAGAGCGATCATGATCGACGATGTCCGCCTCGGTCAATTTACTCTCGTCGGGTAATGCTTCGAAGGTCCACTCATACGTTAGGGGATCCGGACCTTTATCTGGATCCTCACTTTCAATGCCATCGAGGATGACCCCATCGCCAAGGAAGGTAGCCAGATCCTTTCCGGCCTTGGCATTGGGCGGCACATTCGGGCTCTTAGCTGTGATTTCCACAAAGTCAAAGTCGCTGTCCAACCGTCCGTCGGTGACGGTGAGCCGAAAAACGTAAACGCCATCCACATCCGGGGTAAAGGCCGGCATCGGCGTCGTTCTCCCCTCAATATCCGCATCGGTCAGCAGGCTGTCATCCGATTTGGCATCAACGGTCCAATCCATGCTCCAGCTATAGGTGAACATTTCACCGTCCGGATCGAAGGAGTTCGTACCGTCGAGGGTGACCGGTGTGGCCGTCTCCACATTCTGGTGCGCGCCGGCATCGGCCACAGGAGGCCGGTTTGCATTGATGGTGACGCGGTCACTGGCGCTCAATCCCCCATCGCTGACGTCGAGCTGCAGGGTGTAATCCCCGCTGATATCCGGTGTAAAGGAGGGCGAGACCGTCGCGCTATTCTCTAAATCTACATCTGTAACGCTGCTTTCCGGAGGAATTGAGACAAACTTCCAGCTGAAGGCTAACGGATCGCCACCCGGGTCGAAGGAACCGCTCCCATCCAACGTGACCCGTGTGCCCGTTTCCACCTCTTGGTCCGGACCGGCATCCGCCACTGGGGCCGCCGCGAAGATGCCCAAGACAGCCGCAGCCAGGGTTTGGTTGGGACTGCTTTCTGCTTGCAATATTATCAAGTAGTCCCCGGCCGGGGTCCCAAAACTGTCGAAAATCCGACTGTTATTGAAGAATTGGCCCTTGTTTAAGGGGATTTGATCCACAAAACGCTTCACGACCTGCCCACTGTCGAGTGATGTCACTAAAACAATCAATGCAACACTGGCAAGGTCCTCATTGCCCACATTGCTGATCTGGTAACTCAACGTGGTCTCCTTTCCTTGCATAATCTCGATGGGGTCGGCGGTCACACTTCCGATAAAGGCGCTCGCTTGCTCGGCGCTGGGCAGAATGTCAAACGAAGCCTCCGCCTTGCAAACCACTATAGGGCCGGAGCGTAAAATGAGTGTCGCCAAATAATTACCAGGCGCTCTGGTCTGAGTATTGAACGCAACCGTGGGTCTGGCCAAACCATCAGGAACTAGAGTGTTGACCGGCACTGTCTCCGTAAAAACGATTTGCCCGCCGGGCTCGCTCACCCCAAATTCTGCTTCGATGGCAACCACAGCCAGATCAGCGCTGGTGTTTTGTACAGCGGCCGTCAGCTGGACCTGGGCGTTGGATGTATAGTTGCGTTTATCACTGACGATGGAACACGTCACCAAACCCTCTGCGATGGTGTCGAGGGTTGCCGGGTTGCAATCGTCGTCAATACCGTTGCCGGGGATTTCCAACCTCCCGGGATGGACGTCGGGATTTGTGTCGTCACAGTCTCTGCCGCCTTCAAAGCCGTCGCCGTCAAGATCCTGAGAGGGAGAAGGGAGCGATGGTAAATTCGCCGGCAGGACCGTAATGGCGAGTTTATCGGCCCCGAGGCCACCGTCGTCGTCCGTCACCGTGACAGTGACACTGAATACGCCACTTGCAGCATAAACATGGGGGCCGGAGACAGTGCCAGAGCCTGCACCCTGGGTTACGGCACCTGCCTCAACAGTTCCATCCCCCCAATATATGGTGGCGTCATGACTGTCCAGAACCCCGGGATCTGTAAAGGCAACAGATGCCAGGCTCATCATCTCGCCGACACGAGCCGTTTGCTCGGCACCGGCGTTGACGGTTGGGGCCACATTGTTAAAGGTAACCGTGGCGGTATCACTGCCGCTTCCTCCCCGGCCGTCGTTCACATTGAGGGCGGCGGTGCCGGAGAAGTCATCGTCCAGGGAAATGTCCACAAAGACGTCGAAGTAACTTTGGTTCTGGAACTGCCACCTATGGCTGAGAAGATTGCCGTCGGAGTCGAAAGAGTCCGAGCCATCCAGCCGGATCGTACGGCCCTCATCTGCCACATATGGGCCACCAGCCTCCGCCACTGGAGCTGCGTTGGGCAGGAACAGCCCCGAATCATGGGCGTTGTTCGTCTCGTCGCATTCGTTTATCACGTCAATGAAATCGGAAAAAAACTGACCGATCACTTCCAGTTCTGCGAAACCCGGTTGTTTGCTTTCATCAGCGGTGGCCGTGAAACGCACCCGCCGCACCCCGCTGATTTCCGGAATGGACAAGGTGATGTCCCGGTCAGGCGCCGGCAATTCCACCTCGCCACTGTCGAAGACGACTTCGCCCGAGGTGTTGAACACCTGGAAAATTCCCGCAAAGAAGTCAAACCCATCCGGGGACTCGCGATTGCCAAACATTCGCAGCTCCGTGACCGTGGCCTCCTCGGGCAAGATGATCTCAAAGAAGGGGATTCTGCCTCGATTGAGATTGACCGCATCACCGAAGCCCGTAAACCATGAGGTATTCAACCTGCCGTCAATCGCCAAACCAGGAACCACGCCGAATCCCAGGGAACTGCTCACGTTCGTCGTCACACCGACGGCACGGGCCAGGTTCAGAGGTCTCGTGATCACACGGGGATCGTCGGCTACCACCCATATCGATTCAGCGGTCGTCGAGCTGCCCGGCAGGGTCAACGTCACGTCTTCGAACTGCCCGGGCTGGAGGACCAAAGTCGTGCTGACCGTGCCAAGGAGCGTGCCGCCGAATTCCGGATCGCCGTCGTAGAAAGAGACCGGTACGCCCGAGCCGGCAATGTTCGCACCGCCGTTGCCGATCCGGGCGGTGACGTCTAATTTGTCGTTATCCTCTGTGGTGCGCACGAAGGAGGCGGTCAGGTCCGGCGAGGCGAACACGGGGCCGGTGTTCTGCCGGTAGTTGTTGAATGTCTCCCAGTTGTTCGCCTCGATCAGCGGCACCGTGGCGTCATCGTTGATGTTGGTGATGTGATAGCTGTGCTGGTTCCAGATGGGACGGGCGCCAACCCAGTTGTCGTTTGCGTCTTCGATGACATAGATACCGCTGTCGACCAAAGGGTCTCCAGTGAATTTGTGATCGGAACAGACCACGATTTCGGCGTTGCCGTCGTTGTCGACGTCGGCAACGACAGGCATCTCAGTCGCCGTCGACGACACCATCGGCAACTTGAAGAGGACGGCACCATCGGTGCCCCGGTAGATACGAAGAAACCGCTCGTCTCGATAGACAACTTCCACACTCCCATCCCCGTCGAAATCAAACGGGGTCGAACCCGTCGTTCTGGAGGAGAAATCCTCGACCGCGCTTGTCCAGCGAACGCTCCCATTATGTTCGAATACCGCATACCGGCTCGCCCCGGCTATGCCGATTTCAGGAATACCATCACCGTCGTAATCGGCGATCGTCGGCGCGCCGCCTTCACCCCCACCCGGAATCGCTACCGGTTCGTTCGACGGCGGATTCCACCCTTCGGCATCGGTGCCGTCGTGGTTGAGAACATAAACGTGGTTGGAGCCGACGATGACAATCTCTGCAAACGGGTCATCATCGAAGTTGGCGATGCCCACGTACCCATCGGTTCGGTCGGTTCGCTGCCAAACTACAGTCAGTTCTCCATCCACAAGGCGATATACCGTGGGTCCTGCGATGATCTCCGGCGTGCCATCCAGATCTATGTCGGCCACAGAAGAGATAGCTTCGGCCAATTTGAAGGCTGTGGTCCCACCCAGGTCGCGGCCGTCGCCGAGCAGCTTGCCATCCGCGGAATAAACCGATGCTCCCACCACGATCTCGGGCAGACCGGTGCCATCCAGGTTGGCAATGGAGATGACACCGCCGTGGTCGCTGCGCGCGGGCAAACCGCCTTCATCGTCATCGCTGAACCACTTGAACGCTCCCGTGTGTTCGAACGCGATCAGGCGGCGCCCGTCCCGATGTGCAGCGACGATCTCTGGAAAGCCGTCGCCGTCAATATCAGCCACGCCGATTTGATTCACGCTTGCAACGAGGTTGGGTTCTCCGGCGGAAAAGATCTCCCGTCCGTCATCGCCGCTGACCGCTTTGATCGGACCGCCGGTGAACTGGCTCTTGGTCGACATTGTGGCAAAGACGATGTCCGGGATGTCTTTTTCGTCAACCAAGCCGTCGCCGTTGTCGTCCGTCAGATTCGCCACCATCGGCGTGGACTTGACATTCAATCCTTCCATTGCGTGGAATTTCACCACCGGGTTGAAGGAGCCCACCGGGGGCTTGAACTCACAGGCCAAACCGGTGTTTGAATAGTTATTGGCTTCGTTCAACTCGGCAATAACCTCATCACTATCCACAAAGGCGTAAATTCGGTTGTCCCGGAAATTTACGCTGCCGGATACTGAAGCGCTTACCATCGCCGTCTCACCCACTTCGAGC
>Ga0209671_1002407_pt1 | contig 17049 bp, 12 predicted proteins | sample WorMetHERISLAND2_2_FD_187401 | JGI IMG/M metagenome (GOLD analysis project Ga0209671, IMG submission 187401) | Marine gutless worms symbiont microbial communities from Max Planck institute for Marine Microbiology, Germany - Olavius geniculatus... | ecosystem: Host-associated > Annelida >...
CGACACAAACCATCTTGACAAGTCGGCGAGGTGATTTCTGTCGCGGACTTTCATGATTTGTGTCCGCGACTTTGTCGGGAACTTGTCCTGGACTTTGTTGCAAAGTCAGCATAATGGAATTTGGGCTTTAAGCTGTACGACCAGTTTATCAGTTGCTTTTTGTGCTGTTATTCGGCTAGTTTTTAGTTAGGCACTTCGTCACTAGCATGTGCCTAGACAAAATGCACAGCGTTATCATGCATAACGTTCCTGCATTTCTGACATTGTAGAATGTGCTTTTCTTCTCGATGCAGTTTAGATGTTGCTGACAGAGTGTTAAATATGACGTTATTCATTTCACAGGTTTTGTTTACTTTTAGTCGTCAATACACATCCATGCGTGTTTCTTGTATTTGTGTTCGGATGCATTAGCGCTGTGTAAAACCAACATTTGTAGTAATTCTGGGCAAGTCGCACTATATGATCTACAGCCTGGTTACGGCAATGAAGCCGCGTATGCTGGTCACATTTGACAAGGATTTCAATGCGCTGCCGGTGTCCGTCAGAGTTGGCCAGGTACTGGCAGCTTTATACATTTTGTTATCAGTCTGCTCCAAACGTGAACCAGTCATTAATGTGCAGTCACTGCAGTGTGATGATAGTGATGTCTGATTGGTAATTTTATCCTCTGGCTCTTTGGTTAGGAAATTGGATTTGCAATCGAGAGGTCATGAGTTCGACTCCTGGCTGGTCTGCTGCCAGGTAACTACTCTGGGCAAGTTGTTCACACACATGCCTTTGTTACCAAGCAGTACAATTTGGTTCTGGCCATTAGGCAGTGACGCTCTTTGCCTAGGAAGGCATAGGCCTTTGCATAGGCCTGGCATTGCACTGGCAATGCGTCATGGTCCAGCCACCTAGTGGCTCAGTGGCCTAAGATACTCTGTATGGAGCATAGATTTTTTTTTCTTTTTATCTTGATGCACTTAACAAACAAGCATGGTTCCTTCATCACTGCGGCCTTGGCAGATTTGGCCAAGGTCAAACTTCCTCCGCTGGCATCAGTTTATCTATTTATAGTCACATTGTAAACCTATCCATCATTACGGCATGTTATCTCTGTTGACAATGTTGACTGTGTCTGTGCTGTTTGCTCTATAGGCTGTCGACGTCGTCGGTCAAGCAGGTAACCCAAAGACCATCACTGGCTTTCAGACACATACCACACCTGTGCTGCTGGCATTTGGAGAACGCGCTGAACTTGCTACTGAAGAATGTATCCTTTTTACTCAATCAGTGTCAGTTGTTGTCTTAGATACAAAGACAACATTTAACATTTGTATGAAGCACAGCATTCTTCGTTGCCTGCTTAAATAATCTCCTGATACAGTCATTAACCATTATTGTTATCAGGTCAGCAGCTTTGTTATGTTTGTTTTCATAGGTTCTACATACATCGTGCAATAAAAATGTCAAATCTAAACAGATATGAATAACGTTTCGCACACTTAATACCCAAAAAATTCCTGAAGAGACTGCCAAATTTCATTTAGAAATATTATTTCTTACCAAAATTATCAAATGTTGAATATCGATAACAAAATGACGAAATTTGGCAGTTGCTTCAGGAATTAATTGGAGATTAAGTGTGCAAAATGCTATTCATATCCATTTAGATTTGACAATTTTATTGCACGATGTCTAGGGGGTCGATTTTTCACCTGGACACAGTGTATTTTCGTAACTTAGGCCCTGGGATCATTATATCTGATCACTTTCACTATATCAGTGTTATTTCAATGGCGTTTGTCATTTAACCTTGACATTCCGTTCAGATCTGCCACTGACTCCAGTCATGGAGGGCTTTGTCATCTTGCAGAAGAATCCAGACTATGACGGCTGATTAACTGCATTTCATACTATCTCCCATCAAACACTAGTTTCTGTTATTATTTGTTTGCTGACTGTTGCCAGTTTATGGTAATTTTGCAGCTTGTATGTAAAAATAAATATGTTTGTAACAAAAAAATGTAAATGCACTTTTTGTCAAGTACATTTTTTCTCACAGCTATAATTTTTGCCATGCAGCAATTGCCTCGTACTACCTCCCATTAAATTCTTGCTTGTCAAATTTTTTTCTGAAGCTACAAAATTTTGGACTGGAAATCCCCAAATCCCTTATTTTGAAAAAAAATTAGGGGGAACATTGAAATGTTGATATATTCAACTCCAATTTCCTGCCCCGTTTTTAAACACAATGCAGCTGACTAATCTTGACACAGATATTGTTATAAGAGCAAATTGTTTTAAAGGTCCGCTGCCACGTTGAAACTCACTCGCGCAATTTATGTAGATTTAAATTAGACATCTAAACTTGCATATATAACATGTTGATTTGAGCTTCATAAATATACAAAATTAATTTGCAATTTCAAACAAAATGCGGCATCATGTTACATTAGGCGAAAAAACCAGTTCCCCAGGTGACGTCATGAGCCTAGCTTAGAGACGTCATGAATATTAATGGCCTAGCCAGTAACGTCATCAGTCTAGGCTAGGCCATTACTATTCACGATGTTTATTGGCTAGCGTGATGACGTCACTGGGGCGCCTACATGCCAATATGGCGACACGTTTTCAAAGTTACTTTCGTAGATCGTCGATTTTAAAGGTAAATTTCTCCGCGTTGACAAAATGCTGGGCGCTAATATTACTAATATTGCTGATATTACTGTCAAAATTATCAGAACAGTATGCAATTTTAGAAAAATGGATAAAATATACACGTTAATTTTGGTGTCTAGGGACCTTTAATTTGTTTATCTATATAAGCATGTATCATCAAAATGAATGTATGCTTTAAGTACAGTTCTCATTAGGCATAATATAAACAACAAATTTGAGCTAATGCTCATAAGACGCGCGAAAGCCTACAGCATGCCCATGCTTATGTGCAACTGTTTTCACGAAAGACTGGCCAACATCGGAAAAATAGCAACTTTTATAGGGGTGCCATTCTTTAATGCCCTCGTGCGCAGGTATTCTTGAACCTAGACAATCGAGACTATCTATCTATATATATATATGTCTATCTCAATTGGTTTTGGCGCAATTCACTCTTAAAATGTGTCTTCGCAGCCCAAAATCGCCAAAAAATCCCTATTTTAGCGTTCAAGGTCATTGAATTTGGTAGCAATCGAGAGCCAGTGTACGACTTCCTATTAGTGATTAACAGTATCCTAGGCCCTATCTCGCACCGTTATTCAGATACAGCGACTTATTGGCTAAAACTTGCAAATTTTTCCCGCCCCCCTCATTTAGCGCCCTCGTTCAGGGCCCTTCAAAATTTCGGAAAAGCTTCACAGTTCCTGAAACCCTTCCAGGCAGCCGACGGTGAAGATTTGGTGATCCTAGCTTGCACTGTTTTTTGACTGATCCACCCGTGTCGTCACACAGATTGATGTACGAATGGACGGACAGAATTGAGATGACTAAGACGCGCTGAAAGCAGTAGCTGCTTTCGTGCGTAAAAACTGCAATATTTTTGAGGCTCTCATACAAATGTTGGGAATTCAAGTTTTTTCTAGAGACGGACAACAACCGGAAGCACAATGATTTTTTATTAGGTCTTTTCCGGGTTCACAAATATTGGAAAATGTGTACCAAGTAACGAAAATAATGCATACAAGATGAACTGACAGTTTACTGGTAATGGAATATACTATAGTACAAGTATAGTACTGCAACGAAATGGAACTATAAAACGTGCGTCTTGTGGCCTGCATGGACTTGTTCCAGTCAACAACAGCACATTTAACAACAGTCATTACTGCTCAGTCAGTCATTTCAGATGTTATCGATCATCAGCGGCTTGCGGTTGGTGGTGCTACTTGTGGCATTGTCGAGGGCGACATCAAACCAGACTGCATGTGACCAGACATTGCTGCATTCGGTCCCAACAGAAGCTACAGAACGACATCATCAATAACAAAATTTGTGAATACAAAACAAAACTTGGGGGAATAGATAGATAGCACAAATACAGTTTTTTCACCACCTGATGCTCAACAGAAAGCGCAAATTACCAACTCGTAGTACTTCTCACAATGTCTTGACTCATTTTTATTTTGGTACAGATTTACAAAGTTAATCTCTTACAAGAATACTAAAATTACTGAGCTTAGTGGCCTTTTACTACCGGTATGCCTGAAAAATGTAATTGTAAGCTCTGCATTCCGAACCTATTTGAGTTGTCTTAGTGATACGAGTCAAGGAAGCACTTCAGATTATCTGGGGCAACCTGCCACAAGAAACAAGGCTATGAAAGACTTATCAAAGTAAGCGAATGAAGGCTTGTGTTGGAGCTTTGAGCTGTTAAAAATCTATAAGCTGGTGGTGGACACTTTGAACATTCACAGTGACAATGAAATTCTGGCATCTGGTCATTAGTTATTGCATTGGTGTAGTAGCTTGAACATTTTTTAATGCTGAAAAATCGGTAGAAGGTCATGTTAGAAAGTCTATAACTTTGTTGTTTTTCAACAGAATCAAATGTTCCTTGACAGTTAGATGTAGAAGCTTTCATTCAATAAAACTGTAAAATTTCAAATTACTCTACAGGGTGCGGCAAAAAAGTGGACCCCAAAAGTTGGAATTTTAATTTGAACTTTTACAGTTTTATTGAACAAAACCGTCTACATCCAACTGCCAACATGTGGCAGTCAGATGTAGAATGTTTTATTCAACAAAACTGTAAAATTTCAAATTAAAATTCCGAACGGTTGCTTAAAAACAGCAAAAAACTTTAGGTGTCCACTTTTTTTGCTGCACCCTGTGCAGTCTCACTAGCTGTTGCTTTGACACTGACCTGCCTTTGTTGTTGTATTTGTTGCTCTTCCATTTGATTTCGTTCACTTTCAAACATGACTGGTAATGCAAGAATGGTAGCGGATGATGCAATGACCCAAATACCAATTCGACCGACGTGGTACAACCATTTTGAACTCTCCCACGATGCAGATCCAACACGAGATACAACTGATCTTAACTTTTCTGGAAACATTTCTGTTAGCCCAATCAGACGCTCAAGAACTGTTTCATCAGCATCCTAAAAATCATACCAAGTTAAACCGTTAGGATGCAATTTACTAATGCTAAGTAGTACATTATATCTATTGAAGCAACATAACAGACTCATGTACAGTTCAGGAACTGATTTTGTACTAAACAGCAAACAAACTGAACCAATTCAGTCTTTCAATGTACTTTATGGTAAGAAATGTAACTTAAACAGAGAGTTATAAAAAGGTATAAACACGTTCGCCCGTAACAAACAATACAGAAATGGAAACAAACAGTCTATCGAAAAGTACACTAACTCAAAAAGTTCTGATGTAGGCAGAGCCGGTCTACAAATATGGCAATACCTATGCCTATTAGGACAAGAGTAGTGTGACTAATTACAACAGCAGACCACAGCAGGTCATACTGGAGAACAAGTAGGAAAGATTACGCTAAAGACTAGGGTTCGTGGTTAGGGTCAAGGTCAAGGTTAGTTAAGCAATCTGATATGATCATACATTTGGTGTCGGTGTGGTTTCATTACAAGCAGAAGAAGATCATGTTACTGCTGGTACAAAACCGTGGCACGGTAAATAACTTTTGCGATAGCGCCGGAAAACTTACTTCAACCTCACGTAAGAACACTATCACGTTTACTGCTGGCATAAAACTGTGGCCAGGGCACACATGAGCACGCTGATAACACTAAATGGGTCGATGCAATAGTCTCTTTAATCGAACACAATAATTATCGTTATTAATTATGGTTAGAAACCTCGTCGTCATCGTCGTCGTCGTGTGCATGCAGTTTCGCCAGTTCAGCATCATCGTCGTCATTCGGCATGCCCGGCGCAAACACGTTTGCCACGTCGCCCGGACTAGTCACACTTCCACCGATGTTACCTGCAGCCATCGTACTTTGACGTCTTCGTTACTTCCAAACAGCAGCTTCCTAAAATGAACGTAATGTAATGAAATAATGAACTCAAGGACAATCGCTTCCTACGATGCCATTTTAAGCAAAGAATGTCTATTGCTGAGTTTTAGGGATGGGTCATACTTGTGCAACTCGTAATAAATTATTTGCGAATACGAAATTGCGATTAAACGAAACCGTACGTTAACCGTATGTTTTCAAATGAAACACTACACCGACACCCCAGGCGCGTTTCGCACTTTTTATTTCTCTGAGAATTCCAGAGAAATAACTAGAAATACGTTCTGTGGAACGAGGTATCTGTCTCATTGCCACGCTAGCCTAGCAGCTGCGTATAAGCTAGAGGGGTAAGTGCAAACAGGGCGCAATTATCTTAAACGGGGGCCGAGTTGTAGCCAATTTTGTCCCAAAATTCGTTGCCATGGCAACAGGGGTCGGGTCGGCAGGCGAGATGACACCATCAGCTAGCACATGGGCTCGAAAATGGGGGTGTAGGTGAAAACAGCGTGCAATTATTTTTCACGGGAACAGAGTTATAGCCAATTTTGTCCCAAAATTCGTTGCCATGGCAGGGGAAATTTTAACGACACCACCGGATAGCCCGGACCCGAAAATAGGGGGTATGTGCAAAAAGCGTGCAATTATCTCTACGGGGACCGAGTTATACCGCTTTGAAGTTCCCATAGGCCGTAATGCAAATTTTTAAAATTGGGGTAAAATAGGGGAAGGAGTTATCAGATTTTTTTTATCTCAAACAAACTCAATCTTACTTTTAGGGCCCCGATCGAACCACTGTGCAAAATTTCATCAAGATCGAATCAAAATTGCGGCCGTAGGAGTGTTTACAGATCGACGGGCAGACAGAATGACAGAAGTGATTTCATAATCTGCCCCATGCTATGCTATAGCAATGGGACAGATAAAAAGTGCGAAACGCGCCTCTGTTGTAATTAATATGACCCAACACTGAGGGGCGAGTCTATTCCATGACTCATGACCTTATGACTCTGAGTAAACTAACGGATGACTCTAGATTCGTGACCGCCGTTAGGCCTATGACACACCATCCAAGTTCTGGGCCCAAGTTGTGATGACCAGACACTAAAGGTAAAGGTAGGCATGCCCTAGCTGGGGCGTAGGCGGGGTGCTCATCTCGCACTCGCAGCCGTTGAGCCCGTAGGTGGATAAACCACTTGAGTCCGTGACGCATGGCCAGTGCAACGCCAGACCTACGGTTACCTTCACAGCCTCGGGGCATCACCGCCCTTTGACCGGTACCAAATTATACTGCTTGGTGACAGAGGCACATGTGTGTGAACAACTTGCCTAAGGTCGTTACCCGGCAGTGTCCTGGTGCGGAGTCGAACCTGCGCCCCTGAGTGACCTCAGGATTACAAGTCTGGCACGTTACGTTTGCTAGTTCACGTTAACAGAAAACAAGAGAAAACGTAAACGTAAACGTAGTGTTTAGGCACACCCCTGGATTCTGAAGAGGCCGATGCTTGGCGCATGCAACCCAGGTACCCGTAAACCCGGCCGTTTTCAAAGTGGCACACCCGGGTTTGAGAGCGAATAGAGAACCAATAGACAGGCCTAGGCTAGAGAAAAGCTTTTTACATGAATAATCAGCTCTGTCAAAACTAACCTAGGCTTGCAACATTTGGACGATGCAGTGCAAGGGAAACAGTTTCAAATTTGGAGTTGAATGGAGAGGGTAATAAAAGTGTGGAAATTTATGGAAAAGCTTTACTGATCCTGAAACTAGACCGTTTTTGACTGACGGACAGATGGACAGAACTGCGATGGCTAAGACGTGCTACAGCAGTAGCTGTTGTTGCGTGTAACAACCAAGTGCAGTGAATACTGTCAAGTAATTTCAATGAAACATTAAAAACATTAAATTATATTATATAATTTAAATAAGTTACGTAACAATCTTTATAATGCATTGCTGACTAATTCAATTTACAACAAAGTTTTTGTTTATTCACTTCCAATCAGGTCGGCCAGTTTCATTTTGGGAGGGATAGTTCAAAGACTTTTTGAGGACTGTAGAGTATCTTCCACAAGCCTATTTCAGCGATATTAAGCCACATAATTTTAAGAGTACTTGACGTATGACTGCAAAATTTTCACATTGTGGTAACAGTGATTATGAAATAGGCCTACTGAAATTCAAGGACCAGTAGCGGCCCTTGAAAAAAACCAATAAACGTGAAAAAAGTAATACATAATTATATGAGTTTAGTCTCAGTGGCTGCCATCTGACACATTTAACTTGTTACATTTCTATTTCTACATTCTGCTTTATTGCCGCAAGTAACCAACAAATTTAAACCTGTCAACTAACAACAGTACGATTACAATTACACTAACTACATTTCTACATGCGGCACTAATGGCTGCACAGCACCACCCTCAGGGACAATAATATACTGTACTTTAGCCTGGTTCTGTGGCTGTTCATCATCTTCAGTACCATAAATGATGCTCAGGATCTTCCTTTTCATATTTCTTTTGACAGCCTCATCTTTAACTTTTCCGAGTTCCAACCCAACCAATCGCCCAAATGCACCCTCTGAAGTTTCTGGCTGCTGTGCCTTTTTCCCCTCGAAATACTGTGCGATAGAGTCCCAGCCAGATGTATCATCCTTGTGCTTCTGACGACCTAAACGACCAACACAACTGATTTATATGGAGCTATACACAGCCTGGCACTGCACAAATACTACTACCACTACATAGGTTGTGTTAATGTCTTAAGGCGAGTGCAGACCGACATAACTGAACTAAACTGAACTGACTAAATGACTATAGCCAAGCAGTAATGCATTGCGCCCTGATTCTTTCTGAGACTTTGGTGCTTTATAAATCATTTACTTACTTACTTACTTACAATGGGCAAAATCTAATGGTGTCTAACGCACTGCTCGAACATTGGTCAGTTCATCAAAAACTAAACTTGGTCAGTTCAGTTACGTCGCTATGTGCACGCCTTTATAAAGCCAGGATTGTGACACCTGGTAAACCAATCAAGTAACCTACCAAAAACCAAGCCCAAACTTGCAAATTTTTAAAGATATTTACTTGTAGTGCACAGTATCTAACTCTGCTTATATTATAGTAACTTAAAACTCATGAATTAAAACTCAGAAAACCTGATACAAAGACAATGCACAGTTCCACATACTTCGAAATGCAGCAATACGGGCAGGTTCAGCTGTTGTCGAGGTTGAGGCGTTAGGGTCTGAAGTTCCTTCCAGTGGATCTTGGATGTCATTACTTGTTCCTTCACCCTGAAACACACAGTGTACTCACATAATTCTAGAATAATACATGCATATTCTCTACTGTGCTGCATTTTTTGTGCTGCATGTTTCACTGTTCCAGGTGCCAAAGACAGAGGCTGACTGGCTGTCAATTGCAGAAGAAATCAAGACCCGGTGTGCATCATTTGTTCATTGCATCGGAGCACTCGACGGCAAGCATATCGCCATCCTCCCCCACCCAACACTGGCTCGCTCTACTACAATTATAAACATCATTTCAGCATCATCCTCCTGGCCCTTGTTGATTCCCACTATCGCTTCATATATGTCGACATTGGCGCCTATGGCCGCTCATCTGATGGGGGAGTCTTCAACAACTCTCAGCTTTCTCATGCACTACAGAACCAGTTACACATCCCACCAGCCTCAGTCGTCAATGAAACAGAATACACATGTCCATATGTTATCATTATGGATGATGCCTTTGCACTTAAACCCTATGCCCTTCGCAATCTCACTCTGATGCAGCGTGTTTACAACTACTGGCTGAGTCGCGCAAGGCGCGTTGTCGAGTGTGCCTTTGGGCAGCTCAGTCAGTGATTTCATGTGGGTGGCCATCCGATACCAGTGGCTCCACCGAAGTTTGAGAAACTTGTGATGGCTAGTTGCTGCCTCCGCAACTTCCTGCTATGTGACGATGAGCCATCACAGACAGTGTATATGGCAGCTGATGAATGTGATGCTGCAACAAACAGCCAGGAGATGTTCATGCCTCTGACTCACCAAGGCAGCAATTGTGCTTCCCAGCAGGCTCAGCATGTCCGAGACACTCTGTGCAAATACTTCAATGGTGAAGGTTCACTCAGTGGACAAGAAATGCGTTCACTTGAGCTGTGAGCATGTGTGACGACTGAACCAAAACAATACTGTTTGCGTTTCTGCAAACTATCCTTATTGGAATAACATGTAAACATGTTTACAAGACATTTTAAGAAGTCTAGATGTAATAGCAACTAGAAGCCTTCAGAGATCTGAAACCTCTGCTGAGAACAGTAACATGAAAAGTGGGCCATGGTTTGGTTCTTGGGGCACTCTCCACAACATATTTTATTAAAATTTAGGGCTGCGAAAATTAATGATTAATTAATCGATTAATCGTTAAAAAAATTGTTCGATTAATTTTTTTTAATCGATTAAAGTTTGATTAAATTTTGAACATGTGAACATCACTAATTTGCACATTAGGTTGAAAGCAGCTATCTTAAGTGACTTGTCAACAAGAATCGAAGGCATGGACGCATTGCCAGTTTTGAAGATGTCTGTAGCTTTAGATCCTCGCTACAAAAAAAAATGAAATGTTTACCCACGGAGCAATGAGACGCTGTGTGGGAGATCGTTTCTACTGCTCTGGAGAACTTCTGTAGTAGAGATCAGCAAGAAGGACCATCAGGTGTTCAATGTCGTGTTAGAAGTGATGACAATTCTGAACCAAAGGCTAAGAAAGCGAAAATGACACTATTACTCACCGATTCTGATTCTGATGCTAGCGACGAAGAGAGAGATGTATCACATGCATGGACTGCTGACTTGGCTCGCTACAACGATGAAGATCCGCTTCCAGAAACAGAAAAGCCACTAAACTGGTGGAAACTGAATAGCCATCGTTTTCCTGTTCTTGCTAGTTTTGTAAAAACAGTACTTTGCGTACCTGCGACATCTGTCCCATGCGAACGCCTGTTTAGCTCATCAGGCTACATTGTAAACAAAACACGTGCTGCTCTTTTCCCGAAAATGTGACATCACTTGTTTGTCTGCATGATTGGCTGAAAGCCTGAAATGTGTGTTAACTGACTGCATAGTGTACAAGTAGGCCTATACGTTTTCAACTTTTATGAACGGTAACAAGTACACTTGCATTTTGCAGTTTTCATGTTTTTTGCATTAACTACAAAATTGAAAAATTGTTCAAAATTAATCGATTAATCGCAATTAATTTTTGGTGATTAATCGATTAAAAACATTTTAATCAGTACCAGCCCTATAAAAATCCATTCAAAACTTGCTGAGATATATCGCTGTGTCAGTTTACGCCTTATCCCCTAATGATTGAGATTCCTGAGCAACATCCGAAATGCAAAATAAGAATCCAAATTGTCACCAATATCTAATGCTTCGTTTCTTGCTATGTCAAATCCCTTGTGAAAAATTGCATCAAAATCTGTCGTCGTTTTTTGAGTCGATCTTTATTGTTATGCCAGGTGGTGGCATGTCTGCAAGCCACATCACAGACCCGACTCCGCTCACGCTAAGCGTTCAGAAGACAGAACATCATACAAACTCACTTCAAGCATACGTTTGTCCAGATTGGCAAGTCCATCATTGGCAAATCGACCACAGGATCTCACAGCTGCAACAGCATTGCTCACCTACAACAAAATATCATTTGCATCACAAACAAGCAATAACACACAACTGGTATATGCAGCATGCATATGGAAATGGAAATGCAATGAAACTGAAAACACAATCCAAAAAAAATGAAATACAAACATTACATGCAAGCCAGTTTATGCTAAAGTAAATTGTGGTATTAACTCATAACAATTCAGCCAGTTTGTGCCAAAGTGATAAAATAATTTTTAAAATGCACCTAAAACAGTTACATGATGTTACGGTCGGTCTAGACGATTGGTCTAGGCCTTTACTGTCATATATATACCATTTGTAATTAAGATAGGCATATTGAGTTAATTTTGCCATGTGGTCACTCTATTTTATGCACCCGTTTGTTATTATAACGTAGCAGGTCTACTCTGTTGCTGCTCGAGTTGTTTTTTTACAGTCCCAGTGTAACTAGGCCTTATTGTCTGTATTGGTGTTGTCACCTGTTACATGTCACCACCTCGCCTGAACAACGCAGGTGCGACCAATTAGCTGCGAGCTGTAGCCCTGCTGCTGCCTGCATTTGAGTTTGGGCAACATTCTGAGTTGTTGTGTCGATGAGATAAGGTCGGTGTGTTGTGAAAATGAGATATTAACAGGCTGAAGTAGTTGTTTCTGCGAGAGGGGTGTTGGCAAACCCCTACTACCAGGCTGATAGTTTGACACCAGTTTGGGTAATTTTGACCAGCCAGTCATGTTACTCTTTCGTCAAGTCACATCTTTACAGCCACTTGCAAGTGGTAAGATCATTTATCGTGTTGTTGTTCTTTTTTGTGTCATTGTGTATTTTAAATTAGGCGTAATATTGTTATAACTGCCAGACGAACTGCTGATGATAGGCATGTATTCTTTGATTTAGTATCTATTGGTAATTTTGGTTATAATTGTGTTACTTTTGCATTTTTCGGCAAACTCATTGATCCTAAATGTGTGTTTTGCTCTGTCTAGTCTTACTTACATAGTCAGTGTGGTGTGAGTGCACTATAAGTGTCCGTTGTCTGGGCTGTAAGCTTGGAGCTGACGATGTGCGAGGCGAGGAAGATTCGTTTGGAGTGTGGAGACCAAGATCAAGTCGCCGACAACGTGTTCGACTGCTAGGGACGTTCTCCGCGGAGTTCTTCGAGCCATCAGATTGAGGGAGAACGTCGACGTGAGACCTGTTCTCCTAGCCGTCGTCAAGCCTCTTCGTCGTTGCTGGACAGTCATCACCATGACTGCAATTACGGACCCGTGGGTTGTGAGTCATATGATGTTGTCATTTGTCTCCTGGCTGGGTTGTAATTTGTTTCTTTGCCTTGGTGATTGTTTGCCCGATTAGGGATTTAGTTTCCTTTTGTTGATATTTTTCTGTATTTCGTGACATTCTGTTAAACTATCAGGACTGAAACTGTATAAAACTGACTTGTATTATTGCCTGTAACTGTAACTTTATGACATTTGATTATTTTGACTGAACCGCTGAATCGCTAGATTTGACTACACTCCTGTAATTTAGTGCATTAGACATTATACTGAATTTGTACTCGATTGAGATCTCGATAGTTCTAAACTCTGGTTATTTTGTATAGTGTAGGTAGGCTGTGAGAATTGATTGTGTTGTATGTTTGTATTTTGTTTGTTTAGACTTTAGACCCCTAGCTGTATTATTTCCTAAAAATTTTTAATTATTATCTTATTATTATAAAAAAGTCAAACTCAATACTTGTTTTTTTATTTTGCCCACTTATTATTATTTGCTTGTTTTCTAATTTAGTAATAATTGTATTTGTCTTGTGCATTATAAAGATTTGTGGTTTATTTCCCCATCAGAATTCCGAGTTTATTGATATATTACGATGGCATTTAGTGTTAATAAGTTTATATAGGACACCGCAGTCAAGGTCATGACACATGACCTCTCACCTTTTATTATTAAACTAACAGCCTTTTTACACTTTTAATCTACCTTCAGCAAAAACCTGCCTACCTTGAAACAAAGCAGATGAAACAGTCTATGTAAATACAAACAGTGGTGAGTTATTCAACAGTGTTAAATACATCAATCTCACTGCTAAAAATAATTCAATCTCTCCTCTACAGCTCACCTCTGCAATGTGCCCAGATTCTTCTGCGACATTTTGGTGCCGTATAAATTGTTACATACTTACTTACTTACCAAAAATCATCTCAAATTAAAATATACAAACAATAGTCACCATAAGACAACACGGTGTTAACATACAAGTAACGATAACAAGATATATGTACATCACATGAACCTGCTTAATGTTACGAGGACATGCACGTGGGTCATCCGTGTTGTCATTGCGGATGGCGTCCTTATACATCTTTGCGGGTGCAGCATGACCTGCAGTCACTTCTACAGCCTCCTTTATCTTGGCCAGTACTGAGGGCTTAGTGCGGATAAACGGGCGATTCGTCCGGCTGTTTCCGTGAGCTGCAGGCACAGGACACACTGGTGCCCCAACGTACTGGATGACAACGCGTTCACTGAGAAACAGTTGCAACAACCATAAGAGATTACCCACCTTGCATACAACAGTACTGATGTGTTTCATGCCTGTAAACAAAGTGTGTATATGGATAACACATTACATACTTGAGTCCCCTTAGTCCACTGGCACATATGAATATGCACACCTTTATATTCAAGCACAACTATAAGTACTGTTTGGCATGACCTATAACCAGGTTCCTACACTTTTACATACAAAAATTTCCAGGAATTTCCAGTATTGGGACATTTTTCCAAGATGTTCTCGAAGCTCACCAATGGTCAAATAAGACAAACAGCACTTATTCAATGCAGAGTGCAATTCAATCCATGTAGTTCTTCATAAGCAAAAATTGTCATGAATGCCAAATGTATCAAAATCTATCTTATCGCTGTATTTCAGTAAGTGCTATGCTATGCTAGTGCTACACACTGCTTACTTTAAACCCCCAAAAGTAAGTAGGATCAGACTCAATTTCCAAGACTTTGCAGGCACTCAAAATTGAAGAAAAAAAATTTCACTGATTTCCAGGAGGCACGGGAACGCTGTGTAACCTGCATAATAATCTGCAAATTCATTACAAGATCGTTACAGGTTCCATACTTACTCAGTATCCAGACGTTCATAGACACGCCGCTGAAAACTCTTCTCAATGCCGTTCTGCCCGTGGTAATAGTACAGTGACCGGCGATACACGGGTTGCTTAAAAGGCCGCTTGGACGATCCTCGTGACTGCCACTTCCAACCATCGGCCAGAGCATCCGACTTCTTCAGAAGCACATATGTCTGCAACAAATATACAAATACTATAACATGCGTGCATGACTACACATTACAAAGTACTACTGAATTAAAATAGAAAGTCACTAAAGTGTACTTTGTATTTTAATAATAATAATAACAACAAAATAATGTTCATACGAACATGGAGTCTGTCCGGTTGGGTAGCATTTCGCTTAATTGCATTTCGCTTAATCCCATTTCACCTAATCTTTTTTTAATAGGCGGACCAAGAACAATAGTGGTATATTTAGGCTTTGTCCAAACTATCTATCTTTCCACTGAAATAGGGCACTTCGTCGCTTAATGACATTATGATATCATGACACTGGCATACTGAGCTTGGTTCCTGGGATTCTCATACTGATGAGTTCTGATAACGTCGCACATCTATGATCTCTGGCACGCTGCGATGCCGCTGCGGTATCGTAGCATTTCGCCTAATCGCATTTCGGCTAATTGCACTTCGCCTAATCGCTCCCCAGTTGGGTCTACTGCAGAGCCCCAACCGAAATCGAACCAAAGTTAGGGTTAGGGTAAGGGTTACGGTTAGGGTAAATATACGACGCGAAACGAAATTAGGCGAAATGAGACGACACCTGTCGTATACTTACTTACGGTCGGCCAAAAAATGGTACAGAAAAAATGATGAACGACAAAACAAAGCTTGTCAAAGAAGCAAAAAAACGATAAAGCAAGTCAACAGAACTTGTTCCCGGCACTTATGCACCTCTGCCATGCACGACATTACTCGCAAGAGGATATGTGCATTATTGGAAAAGAAGAAGAAGAAAAGTCGTCGTTGTTGGTCCGCCTATCAAAAAAGATTAGGCAAAATGGAACCACGCGAAATGCGATTAGGCGAAATGCAACGACGCCCACGTACGTGCGCACTATGTACCAGGGGAAGTCTATTCCATGACTCACGACCTAATGACTCTGGGACTAAACTGTTTAGGTTTAGCGATAGCGTTAGGTAAGGTCATGAATCAGGAGTCATGTTATAGCGACACCTATGTACTATGTAAACACTCAAATTGGCGTTCTACTTACAACTGGACCCATTGGACGCATTGGAATGGCGTCACAAAACTGGACTTCGTCGTCGAATAACGACTCCATAAAAGACTTTTCATCATCCATTTTAACGGTTTGATTCATCGAATAGGCTGGTTCCCGTTGCTTAGCAGATCATAGGATAGCTAATATATCATCAGTCATGTTATAGCTCGTGGTTATATATTCTGTGGTTACAGCGACACCCCCAAGACTGCTTAACAGAAATTTTTGCATGTAGGCCTATTGTTAGAATTTGTTTTAGCTATATTTGGCTAGTTTTAATTAATTGCATAAGAATGTATTTGCTGACGTATTTGCGTGTTATTATCACCCTATACTGCAGTCATACCCCCTTCTTGCTGGAAAAAAGGATAAATTTGAAATTTAAAAAACTTTAAAAATCAAAATTGTAGGTTTGTAAGTACTTAGACAAAAACTTCGTCCTAATTAGCCTACAGCCTAAATGTGGACGGGCCTATAACTAGGCTAGTAAGTACTTACCTATTTTTGTGCAATCCGTAATACACATCAAATTCAATTTTATATTATCACTGTAAATTTTCAGTTCTGACGTCGATCACGTCATTCACGCAATGAAAACAATAATTATAAAATGCCCCAGTACCATTTAGTTTCACTACACTTCATGCTGAGATTTCAAAATATAATACAAAACGTGGTAGGGTACACTATGGCATTTTGAGCTACAGGTTGGTCCAAAAAACGGATACCCAGTTTTATTTTGGGGATAACTTCGGTAATTCAGCACCGATTTTAACCATTCTTTCACTGTTACAAGCAGAAATTTATGGCACATAAACGTGAAGTTCTTCCGCCCACCGCACCTTTATTGTGTGACCACATTACCTAGCAAAATAAACACTACTGCTAATATCAGTGTTTATTCTGCCCATATCAAACGATTTATTCTAAAAATTATTACTGGTAAACAAAGTAAATAAACACAATATGACGTAACAATGACGTCACAAGGCACTACTGCGAATAAGTAAGTAAGCTTAACTAT
>Ga0209671_1002409_pt1 | contig 17040 bp, 9 predicted proteins | sample WorMetHERISLAND2_2_FD_187401 | JGI IMG/M metagenome (GOLD analysis project Ga0209671, IMG submission 187401) | Marine gutless worms symbiont microbial communities from Max Planck institute for Marine Microbiology, Germany - Olavius geniculatus... | ecosystem: Host-associated > Annelida >...
ATCTCCAGCCATTTCGTCGCGACTTTTACAGGTACCTCTGTAAAAGTCGCGACGAAATGGCTGGAGATAGACTGACAGTTTGCGAACAAAAACTGCTATAGGCTTTCGCGCGTCTCGTGAGCATTAGCTCAATTTTTTTGTTCTTTTTTTCTCAGTGATTTCCGTTTGTTTTTCTTAGCTCAGTTTTGAGTTTGCTTGTTTTTGGTTTTAAACTAAATGGCGTAGAAGAACTGAAATTAGAGTGAATTTTTCCTAGGGCAGGTGAAGCCAGTATGCTCCCTTTCCCCTCCCTCATTCTTCACGTATCATATCCAGCATCGTTTAGCATCACTTTCTCAACCTTGATGATGCATGATGAGAAAAGAAGAGTTGGTGGGCTATTACAACAACAGCAACAGAAACGAGTATGCCACTTTTCAGCTCAAGGTTAAAGGTCAGGTGGATGGCATTGGCCACACAATATGTTGTCACTGGCTCAACATAGTTTTTGTTTTATATAAGCATCTGTATGCAGTGCAATACCCAGGTAAAACATAGTTAAGTGATGTGCTTTTGTATATGAAAGCTTTTGAAATTGAAGTGACACTGGTTTGTGAGTTGGGGTCGCTGTGGTTGTCTATAATAGGATACTGATGAATGTACAGGTTGCCTACTTTACTGCAACATTTCCATATGTTATGCTGACGGTGCTTGTTGTCCGTGGAGCTACTCTGGAAGGCTCCATTGATGGAATTCTTTACTTCATAGTTCCGGACTGGCAGAAATTGGCCAGCCCTGATGTAAGTGCAGCTCATAGGATAAACTCTGGTTTATTGATATTTAGAAGTAATTTGATAAATGATAAAAAATAATAATGTTTCAGAAAGGGTACAGGAAACTCAAATATGAACCAACAAGCAAGCAGACTCATAATGAACTAAAGGTAAAGGTAAAGTTCAGAATTTGCTGTAGCGCTTCTTACATGAGACAGACTCTGAATCAAAAGCGCTTTACAATCTTGGAAGGGACAGCTGATTGTCATGAGCTAATGATAGCACACTGCAGTATGCGGCCATCCATTGTCCGCCAAAACTAACAATTGGACCCGCGGTTTGCAGCTAGCAGACATACCACCGCCTCAATCAGCCACACTAGGCCTTCACCACATAGCCCATAAGCTACTACTCATTTCCCATCCCACGAAGGGTAGGAGGCTGAGTTGACCTGAGCACACAGTAGGTTAGCAACTTGCTCAAGGTTGCTTGCAAATGACCAGCTGTGAGAATTGAACCCAATCTGAAAGTTACGAGTGGACACAACCACTAGACCACCTGCACCTACACAGGCAGGTAGGTGTGAACAACTTGCCCAAGGTTGTTACTTGGTTGTTACTTGGTAGTGCATCGGCTGGGCATTGAACTGTGGACCTTTTGGTCTCCCCACCAAGCCACCTTGGTCATTGTTCAGTAAGAAATGTTTTGGCTTCTTGCAGAGTAATGACCAATGGCTGTATGTTGGATTTGAATTAAAAATCTACCTGTTGTTGTTAATATTTATTGTTAAACAAAACTGACAGTGATATGTAGAATTATACTAAATAAAATTGGCAGCTTACCATGCAAAATTGTATTGTGTATAATTTGTTGTTGAAATTACAGGTTTGGTTCCAGGCAGCGACTCAGTTGTTTTATGCAACCAATCTGGCGTGGGGTGGCATGATTACTATGGCCAGTTACAACGTGTTTCATCACAACTGCTATCGGTAACAGTCATCAGTGTCTGTCGTGAAGTTTTCTCCAGAATTAATTTATGTGGCTTTTTCTTGTGATCTGATTAATAGTGTTCAAAGTATATGTCATGTAGTGAATAGTTTGCAAGTGCAGCATATACACAACCTTTCTTTTTGTCACATGTTATCCAATAAAGTAAGTTTTCTGCTTATATCATGGATTGTGTTAAAATTGCATACTGGTAATTGAACTAGCTGTTTTTATCAAACAGAAGCAACCTTTTGCAGGTCTTCCATTATATTGTATGGTTCCTCTGTGAAAGCTAAGGTTCTTGTGTTACTTTATTATTTTGTTACCCGTCATTATTTTCTTGAAAGAAGAGTTGTGAGTTTCATAGTACATGTATTTTACTTAGTGTATTTATGTTGTTTTTGATCGAGATTTGTGTCTGTATGTTGTATCTACAGAGATGCAATTGTGATCAATTTTGTGAGTTTCGGAACAAGCCTGTATGCCGGGATTGCCGTCTTCTCAATCATTGGATTTATGGCCCACGAGCAGCACGTGCCTATCGAGAAAGTGATTAACTCTGGTATGTAATTTGTTACGGTAATACCGGGATACTGGGACTTTTATTTAATGCACTCCAGTGTTAATTGCAACCACTCGAGTTAGTAGTATGAGTGAGTGAGCAAATAAGTAAGTAAGTAATGCATATATGGTAACGTTTGTTGTTTCTAGTGATACTCCCTCATAACAGAAAAGGTTGGTAATTTCTGTTGACTGATTTCTAGCTGTTGTTTGCTGAAGATATTTTACTCAGAAATATTTGTTATTTTTTTGCCATAAATTCTAAGTTGGTCTATGTGCAGTAGCTGTATATGTGTATGATGTTGTTGTGTGTGAATGACAATGTTTAGGGCCGGGCTTGGCGTTTGTGGCCTATCCTCGTGCACTAAGCATGATGCCGTTGGCACCTATCTGGTCAGCTCTGTTCTTCTTCATGCTCTTCTTGCTGGGCATTGGCAGTCAGGTGTGTATGTCTCAGTATAATATTCTAGTGGGAATAATCCTTCTATGTCTTTGTAATGTTTAGTGATAATGTTTTGCATTTAACTGACGGACATCAATTACAGATATACTGCAGCTTCACTTGATGGGATTACCTGTATTCATAAGTCTGTTATTGGTTTATTTTTGTGAGCATTTGTGTGCCACTGTAGTTTTGGATAGTTTTGCGTACGTACAAAATCCTTTTTCCTTTATCCTTTTTCAGCTAGAGTTACGTGCAGCTCAAGTTGATGATTTTACACGACAATGTTTTCTTTCCATTGTATTCTGTTTTAGATATTTATACAAAAAATTAAACAGTATGATTGTCCATGATAGTGAATGTCTGGAGCACCGCTGTGTAATGTGAATGCGGGTTCAGATGGTCGGCGTGGAGACTATAATGACTGGTATAATGGACACATGGCAGTCTCTGGTGCTTCACTGGCAGTACCGTGTGCTCGCAGTCATGGGCGTCTGTGCAGTCGGCTTCCTGCTTGGCATTCCCTGCACTACACAGGTTGTTATCATCAATGCTATAGAACTTGCTACTTGGTTTCTAGCCTTCTGGAAAGTCCTGGATTTTTTCCCTAGACTTTCCAGAAAAGTCCCGGAAAATACGTTTGGTCCTGGAAAACCTGGAAATTGAAGCCTAATGTCCTGCAAAGTCCTGGAAAATGAAAATCCTGGATGGTTGATGAATTTCGTGTGGGTTCAAAACAAACAGGGTATAGTACTAAGTTTGTGCTTTGGATTGCACTCTGTATGTATAGCGTGGTCCATCAAAAGTGTGCCAATTTTGTTTTTTGAATAGCTCTGTGAAACATTGGCTGATTTTAATAATTTTTGGCATGCAACATCAAGAAGAAACTTGATGCAAACGACTTTAGTTTTGGCCACCTTACTATAATACTGTCACTACACTACCTTGTGAAATTCAGAAGTTGTAGTTTGGCCATTTATAACAATGAATTCATACTGGATAGCCCACGCGTCGGTTCAGAAATGATTAACTGAATAGCGACAAACAGGATCGGCAACTACTGCATCTTAAAAGTCACAAGTGTCACATCACATCATTTTTATTACAGCATGTGCTCAAAAATTTCTTCCTCTAGCACAAATGCAAGCTGCAAACATGAACATCACTTGCCAACAGCAGGTTCAATAACATGTTTTTACGTGGTAGTGTAGCGACAGTATTAAAGTGAGTTGGCCAAAAGTATAGTCGTTTGTGTCAAGTTTCTTTCTGATGTCGCGTGCCAAAAATTATTAAAATCGGTTAATGTTTCATGGTGCTGTTCAAAAAATAAAAGTGGCACGTTTTTTATGGACCATGGTGTACAGTAATTAACTGCTGTTTGTCTATATATTTAAATGTTGTTGGGCTCTGAGAAGGTTTTAGAAAAATGTTTCGGCTGTCCTGGAAAGTCCTGTAATTTTTTTCTTAGTGAAAGTGTGGGAACTATGTTGCTACCAACAGTTGTTCAAGACTTTTGACCTCAGCTTCCTGTTCGTGTGGTCATTTTGAAATTGAAAGCTGTTTCTCTGAGCCTACGAATTTGCACGTTCGTGATCATTTTGCTGTAAGAATGGGCAGACAAATCGTCGAACAAAAATAGGCCTTCATGTTTATAGGTTCTCTGTTGTCAGTCTGCCCTAGTCTGGAGTAACTGGAAAAATAGGCTAGTTGTACAAAAGTTGAAAACTATTTTAGCTGCATACAGAAATGGAGCGATTGTCATGAGCTAATGACTGGTAGTCTGGTAGTCTGGGATTATAGTGTCTGATGTTGCAGGGTGGCATGTATGTGCTTCAACTGATGGATTATTACAGTGCCGGATTTTGTGTTCTCATCATAGCTATCATTGAATGCTTTGTCATCAACTGGTTATATGGTAAGAATTGTGTTTACAAACTCCATTGTTTGGTTATGTTTGTAATTACCGGTAATTATTTTGCTGTTTAATTCTTTATGTATTAAGTAATTATGTTCCAACTTCCGGTAAGGTTTTTTTCCTAATTTTTGAATATAAAAGAATCAGTTCATTGCTGCTGAAATAGTGAATACATTATGTCTTTTAAGCAAAATTTTCAATTTTGATGCATTGCTGAGTAACTCAGTTTGTGTCTAGTTTGAATTTTTCTGCATTAATACTATATAAATACCTTGTTGACAAACCATACATCGACTGAGTACATTGGCGTGTGAAGGTGTTGACAAAATGGCAACGCACATCGAAGCAATGACCGGTTATCGGGTGCATGCAATCTGGAAAATATGCTGGAAGATAATTTCGCCAGCGCTAATCATTGTGAGTATCAATTTACTCTCGTGAAGTAATGATAGCCTATTTATTTACGTTTAGAACAAAATCATCTACTGGCTGACTAACTAACTAGAGACAGGGATCATCTTCAGACACTCTGCTCAATGCTCATACTCAGTATGGGAATAGCATTTGAATAGTAGTTTAGCTGTTAACCTTTATTAGCATCAAATTATGAGAGATATAATCATTGGAATGTCTACAGATAATAACAATAATAGGAACAACAATAATAATGACAGCAATGATGGCAGTTACATATTGCCATGACAACAGTGCCATTTGTTGACTTTTATATACCAAGCTAGAGGCACTGAAGAGAATAGCTAACCGAGCAGGATAGAAACAGGCATTAGAAAGAAACGAATTTTCTTTGCATTGTTGTTTGTTGGGCTTTTATATCATTGTGCATAATTTCTGTGTGCTATAATCAGGCAACTGACCTTCTGACAAGCATCAGAAGGCACATAAGTGTTACTAGTTACTCTGTTCGTAGTGGCTGCATGCTAAAGAATTTCATTTAGACTGAGACTTTTTTTTTCGATGCGTGATGTGCAGCTGATCCTGATATTCAGCTTTTCTCGCTACAAGCCGGTGGAGTACGGTGCTACTCCGTACCCAGCGTGGGCCGAGGCAATCGGTTGGATGATGACGCTAGCGTCTAACATTCCGATCTTTGTCGTTGGTGTTATCGTCCTACTCCGGGCGCCCGGAACTACGCTGAGACAGGTCTGAAATGTCTTCCCAACTTTGTTCTATCTACTAGTTGTCTACTGTCCGTTGCATAAAATTTCTGTTGCAAAACATTGTTAGTTACTGAGAGCAAAAAGTTTTATGGTTTATGATTCAGTACAGTGCTATGCTCATTGCGCATTCCAGCCATGATGCTGGAATAAGATGATCGTAATTTTTTTGCCAACAGTATTAATTTAAATGATGTCTGTCGCCTTAAGTATTATTTTTATGCATCACTGTCTAGTCCACTGCAGGTTAGGTCATTGAGTATACTGAGAAAATGATGGCGATGGTCGGAAGACTGCTGACTGGGCACTCGTCTTGGTGGTGACAAACTGTATCAAATTGGTCAAGATAAAACATCATTTGTGAACAGTTTTGATGAACTATTTTTTGGACATACATACCTACGTGTGTTAGATATCCATGAAAAGCATACTTTAAATATGGGCTTTACTGTACAACGTACTAATGTTCTTGATCGATCGTGATGTAATATTGATCATGATGTAATATTGCTGTCTGTAACTTACTGGTGTGCTGCAGTGATAATTCAGCGTGGTTGAGTGTATAATAAATAGCCAGGGCTGTACCGAATATTCTATTTGTATTCTATTCAGTCCAAGTAGTAGGCCGAATAGTGTATTTGTATTCAGCCAAATAGTAATGCCGAAAACAGGCCGAATATGAATAATAAGCACCATACCATCGATGCTCATTGTTTCTGCATATAGCCTTTGATAGTTGCTGTGTCTTCAGCATAATGTCCACATGTGATGCTTTATGGCATTCTCTTAACCATTTAGTTTGCTCACTGTCAAAAGTCTGTTGCAAACGACTGTCGTGGTTCGTTTAGTATCATTTGTTTAACATAGATACAAATTACGAAATGTCTGATTTGGAAATTTTTCGCCGCACTGCAATAAAACCAGGGCCTCATGCCACGTGTTTGAATTTGCATCAACTATTGGTATTCTATTCGTATTCAGCCGATTCTTATTTGGCCGAATAGTAAAATCTACTATTTGGTACAGCCCTAGTAATAGCTCTGCTGCTTGCTGGATATGCTGATAATGTGTACTGGGTGTTTGCTGGTGTAGAAATTGTTAACGACAATCATGCCAAGAGTTGAGGCGGAGCCACAACGAGCTGAGGATGGTCTTCAGTTTGACAAGACGACCGAGCTTGGGCAGGAGAACGGTTTCGACATCGGTCATAGTACGACGGTCGTCCTGGCCACTGAAGAGGATGGCATTTCATTACGGACCATGACACAGCTCGCAAACACGGATACAGGCAATAGTCTGTGATACTGTCGGCATGAGATCCGTGCCACTGCGAGTATACTGGAACTGAACACAGCGGAGTACTGTTCTGTGCGTCATGGACTGTAGCATGTAACTTGACTGTTGCAAAAGACAGAGAGAGTTAGCTATCAGCAGTGATGTGATAACAATTGCATTGTACTGGCTGACTTGCTCAACTCGTTGTCTGATCATCGAATCGATTGCTTGACACATTTGATGAACTGAATGTAAATTTCTAGGAAGTACTGCTAGCTACATGTAATACTCTCCGCAGCATGTCATGTATGTGATCTGGCCATATTATCTTATTTTGTTTTAGGTCAAATTCTGAGATGTATTGAGGGGAATGATTTTTGTTACACGGCGTGCTTTTTGCAATTGTTTTTTAAATGAATGTTTTTTTTCTGTTGGCATATCATAAGATGGTGTGCAAGGCAGATATTGTGAGGTGTAGCCGAGTCTGTGCTCAGTATTGATTTAAGCTGCAATGGAGCATTGGGCCCATATTCTAGCTCTAGTATTCTATCTTTTGAGTCTTTATTCCTAGTCAACATGAGTAAGCCAGTTATCAAGGTTATCAGATAGTCACATAAGTCAGTATTTGTTGTCATAATACTGTTATTAGTCTTCGTCATTTGCCAAGAGTCTTATTTAAATGCAGACTTGTGGACTTGATGGTCTTTATAAGCCACTTCCTTCCATGCTATCAATGGCTGCCTGAAGGATGTTTAATACGTTTCTTTTCATGCAGTATTTTTTTTGTTTTTAAAACACGATTGTTTGAGCTCATTATGTTTCAGCACAATTACTATATCATCATTTTCACAATCTGTTCGTTTTTTTATCGCACCTTTCTCTGTGGTTTTATACTTGCGCAAATTTTAATGTTCGTTCAACTGGCCATTTGTCCACATAGATTTCAGCCAAACGCTCAAAACAGATTTTTGTGGCACTGCTTCATGCAGGCTCTATGCCATTCCATAGCACTGAAGGGTAAAGATTCCCACTGTCTGTATGTCAGGATGTAATACCTTAATCTTGTAGAGCTGAAGATTGTATGGAGTAAAGCTTTTTATCAGTTACCCTGGCTGTCTCGTGTGATTGAAAATGTTTTGCACTGATCTTACATTTTGTGCTACCGATTTGTTTCTTTTGTTAGCAACTGCAATACATTGTTATTATAACTTTGCACTAAGTTGTTTAGGTTGTTGAATTAATTGTATTCTGCTGAAAAGAAATCAGATTTTGCTTGCTAACTTTATCAGGAGCAGCAAGAGTACAACAAGTGTCACTCGGTGACGTGTGTATTATAGTAGTGTGTATAGCAGCTAGGAATAATTAGTTGTAGCGGAAATGCTTGATGTGCTAGAGATAGACTAGCTACCAGCTGTGTGTTTACTGTTAGTGAGGTAGTCAACTTTGGTATTGTGATGTTACAAAATGAATAAGAGGAAAGTGTATGAGCTGTATATCAGAATGTTACAGGCCTGGTGCAGTTCTTGATGCTTTGCTGGCTTTGCATTTATGGATTGTTATATTGTTGTAATGTGTATTTTGTTACACGTAAAGACACCGGGCAAGTTTGAAATGCAGTAAGCTTGGGTGTGTGTTTGATGCATATACTGTGCTTTGTGTATCTTATGTGGAGTATGACGTACAGCTGAGATCTTTTTAAGAGTTTATGCCAGGCTGATTATTAGTGCAGAAGTTTGCATTATTGACCTGACAGGACTGCAGGCGGGTAGTTAGGTCGTGCAAGATGTGATGCAGAAATTGGCCAGATATGTGATTCAGCCGATGGCATTTAAGCCGTAGACCCTTACTTTTATACTATCAGTTTCCATTTTCATTCTCAGCTTCTTGTGTCAGGATAGCATATCGTTTGTCATATCATCGCAGCATTTGTCATATTGCTAGATCTTGGCTAGAGCTGTCTAATTCCCTGGTATGCTTAATTGTTTACCAGTTAACCACCAATGCTGTCAATGCCTTACCTGTTGACGTGCGAATATACTTATTTTGCAGCGCATTGTGTTTGTTGGACATTCAACAGTATATCATAAATGTTTACAAATAGTCATTACCTGTGTGCCAGTCTTGTATCGTTTTCCTATTTTTAAATGCTGCATTTTTATGGTTCTAAAATGTTCAGATTTACATTTGCATTTTTGGTTGACTATCATGGTATCTATTGATCTCAGAACTGTTGTCAGTGAAGCACTTCTACCGAGTTGTGAAAATCAGCTGATTTATACTCCTGATTTTCTGTTTATTGTTGTCCACATGAATGACTCTAAGCACTCATGATCTTGGAGATCATATCACTATGTCGACTATGTTTTTGAATATTTCGTGACATGGCAGGCCTACTAACGTGCAGTGATGTTCACAAGGCCACAAGGTTTTTAGCTAAGTCCAGGCACAGCAAGGCCATAGTCTAGAGTTGCAGATCCGAGCCTGATGTCGTTGGCTGGACAGGTTTCTAACTTGAGGTCAAGATCTAACATCCCTGAAAACGTTATTTTTTGGCTGCTGAATGATGATCCACTGGTCGTTATCAAACGAGTGTGATATCTTGAGCAGTCATGTGTGCCGTCTTCCTTTGTATCGAGTGTGTTTCATGTGACCTTTGTTTCAAAAGTAGCACATTTATTTTTCATACACGAGATGAACTGCACGAACGGTTCTAAGTAGTTTGTATTGTTGATATTTTATTGTGTTACCAGTTCTGCTTACACCGATAATCAATATCAGTGCCGATGTCCGTAGAGGTTGTTTTTGCATTACCTGTCAACAAGCTATCGTCATGCTAAGTCTTGTATAGCAAGCAGTTACAGTTACACATGTACCTAGCTTGATCTGTCGCACAAGATACACTTCTGGAAAAAAAACTGTCAATAAGTAATAAAAATATAAAGTTTGCAAAGGTCGTTCGGTCGTTTCCAGCAGTCTTGTGGGAAAGGTTTGTGAATTAGGTAAGTTTTAAGCCTTTAGTGAAAAATGATACTGAATTACTGAGCATAAGGGTTGATGGTCACAGTGAGGGATAGTAGTTTTCAGAAATTTCGTCAACAGTTTCTGTTAAAGAACAGCAAGTAATACATTGTGGTTGAACAGTTCTACGAGAACTTTGTATGTGACATTGGCTTATATTTCATATGCTGATTTTAAGTTCAGTGTGGAAGTAGCCGAATAAGGGAGACTGTAGAATCCTAACAGTAGCATGAAGAAGATATTTTATACTTGCAAAATTTGACACTATCTGACATATTGAAAATGTAGGCAGGATAATTATTATATCTACATTCTTAATTTTGTCTCTAATGCAATTTGAATGAGAAAAGGAAGTGATTTTAAAGCTGCATTTGAGGCCAACGCCGACCTCTTGTGAATCCTGCCCCAAGTATGTTTCTGAAATGGACTGTAGTTTTGCATGTCGTGAGCAATTTATTTTTTTTGCACAAACATAAGGATGTAACGTCTGCGATAATCTAATTCTCTATTTATCAGGTTGCCGTACATTATATTTGATAGTGAGATAAGATCTCGAAATCCGGTGGTCATTGCGAGTGTTCGAGTGCAACTTTAGTTAGTCTCACGTTTTAATATTGCTGAACATTGTGCTGCTTTTGTTTTTTTTATATTTATTTAAATCGGAATGTCCACTACACGCTTTAAAGCTGCCATTGTTTATTTGTTGAAACACTTGTTTGATCAAATGTTAATTTTGTCGATGCAGTTTATGTATGTTGGCAACACACTGACATTATTACTACAAATTGTGTCAGTTACCAATGCCTCTAGAGTCTACACATAAACTTTCCGTTAACGTTTTGCACAGCTCTGCAAAATATGCAAGTGATGTTAACTTCTTATAATGCAAATTACCCTTTTTACGTTTGTGACCAATCATCGTCCGTGTTGTCATGTGTGAAGCACACGGTGGCACATGAAAGTGCTGAACATAGATACTGTGCTCAGGTCAAGCAGTCACATAAATTTCAGAAATGATAATCTCGATCATTGCTGCGAAGTGTGGTGATTTTGAACAGTACATTCACTGCAGTGAAAGGTGGCCAATTGCTGTCAGAACTGTCCGACTGACGATCTATAAAACATGCATGTTCAACCGTTTATGTGCCACCATATACTTAAATGGTGCATTATTATACAGACATGGTATTCAGTATTTCATGTTAGTCACTGCATTGTCATACCTCAGTTTAAGGGATGTACAGCACTAAGGTTACTGTTGTCAGTCAGCTCTAGTGCAGCTATAGTATGTGTATAGGCTGACTTTTTTGTCGATTATCTAGTTATGGTAAGAATCAGTTATTATCGACAGTTGTAGTTGGTATATGTTAGCTGCATAATCAGTCATATCAGTTGTTGTCAGATGTACACTGTGTCTCAAAAAAAACATCCCCGACATTTTTGATTGTAACTTGAGAATCAATTACCAGATTTTGATAATTTTTGGTAGGAATATTCCTGACACAACTTCCCATCAAAGGACCGTTCAGTTTCCCACCTCATCCAATGTATGCTTCTGCACTACCTAGGGAAAGCAGATTAAGCAAAATATGTGTTGAAATAAACAGAAAACCTGAAAAAAACATCCCAGACATTATTGATCATAATTTGAAAAAAGATTAGCAAATTTTAATAATTTTTGGCAGAAATATTTCTGACCTAACGTCTGCTTTTGCACTACCTGGGGAAAGCAGACCAAGCATAATATGTGTTAAAATGAATGAAAGAAACGTCGATAAATTCCATCTGTCCTAATCTGTGGGCCCCAACAGCTGGTCTGTCACAAGTTATGACTGTCATTTAGCAGTGTGTCTATTAGATGAAGTTTAGGAATGTTTGTGAAGTGAAGAAGCTACTGGTACAGCCTGGATTGGTCTGGAGCAGAACTTTATCGATACTGCTGTCAATTAATGGAAAAAGTGTCTCATTGCTTGTGTTCGCATGTGTCAGAAATGTGAACAATATCGCATTGGATAAAAAAGTGATATTTCGCTGGTTGTGATTTCCCCAGGTAGTGCAAAAACAAACGTTGGGTGAGGTGGGAAACTGAATGGTCATTTGATGGGAAGTTGTGTCGGGAATATTCGTACCAAAAATTATCAAAATCTGATAATTGGTTTTCGAGTTACAGTCGAAAATGTCGGGGATGTTTTTTTTTGAGACACAGTATAGTTTACTGTAGTGTGTTGATGCTATTCTCTTGGTATAATTTGCGGACTAGGATACAAGTTTTACAAGGCAGGAACATTTTATCGAAATTTATTGCAATGGACAATGATCTTAATCAAGTAGTTAAGGTTAAACAGCAAAGAGTTAACATAGAATGTTACTATACCCAGTAAAGCTGTGCATTAAAAGGCCTGCTGTTATTTGTTGACAATGTAATGGTAACAGTCACTATGTGGTAATGTCGGCTTTGCTCATAATACGTACATGGATCAAACAGTACTGGTGTATATTTTGTTGACAATTTTTTGTACAAACTGATGTAGATGATACCAAGCAGCTGTTAAAACGTTTGTTACAACTTTTATTTTAGTAATTATCCGCTGTATGCCTAGGTTGTTCTAATAAAATGACGTGTTGTGTGTACATGGGTTTCATGCATACAAGTTTCATCTATGCTTCTCGTTTGGATAAAATGACGTTTCCTGTGTATAGTACATTTAACTGATAGGTGTCAACTGTTTTCGCAATTTTAGCTATCGGAGTTATTTACTGAAGTATTGCGCAAACAGAAATCTGAAATACTTCAAAATATATTATAACCTTTTAAAAAATTTACCAGTTAATAGGCAGATCATACAAATCTTTAGCTGAAACCAAGTTGAGTTAAGTTAATAATCCATTTTAGGACAACTTGGAGGTATTTGTTTCCAGCAGGTGACTGTATTATGTTACGTGAAATACACATAACAAGTGATATATACTAGTTGCAACAGGAGAATTGTGTACTGCTAATTTCTAATTACACATTTACATATGTACAATTCGTAAGCACGAGAGCACGCAAATAACAGTAATAGTTCCGTAACACAGAAGTCAAGCCAAACAATCAAATCATGCAGAGTTAAACAACAGGACATGTGACTCGGATATGCTACATTTGCAAATTGGTGCTGTAAAGCCAGTCTGTCAATCAGACCCAAGCAAAGTGCACACTAAAACAAATCAGCTGATAAAATTATGCTGACACTCCAGTACTCGACAGGTCCAAAGCCAGTGCCACACTTCCAAAATGGGGGTATTGCTCTGAAAAAGCACATTTTTATGTATTTCGAGCTTGGAAATCGCATCTGGTGGTGACGTTTTTGGTACTTTTGGCTATTTTTATGCATTGCCTCCTGGCTCTTGGCTGACAGGGGGGGGGGGTACTCGGAGGAGGTTTGAACTCACTTGTCTATGAGTCTGCTTGAGTTTAATCAGGATAATCTCACCGACAGTGGATTCAGGATGACCTCTTTTCAACGGTGTGAAATCCTCGACATTTGCCCTACGTTCTCCAGCACTCTTTCCCACGTTGCAGTTACCTACGTATAACAATGAATACAACAGTGACAACTGCATAATAACACTGCAGTAAAAACAAAATGTGCCAGCAAAAAATATTGCACTACTATCATATTGCCCAATGCACCAACACAAAGTTCATTTTTTTCAAATGAGATATTTGTCCTCAGCATTACCTGTCAGCTGTCAAATTCCATAACACCTCCATAGTTTGCTGTACATGTATTTCCAGAGAGGTGGTCACCCTAATAAGATTTGCCTGTGTCTTCATTATAAGGCCAACTATGGCACATATAACCACTACCAAAACCATATGCTGTGGCATACCCGATGCTGCTGCATAGAAAGTGGAACAGACACGGATCAACAAATCAGACAGCTTCGGAAATGATTAGCCACTATCACCGCAGTGAAGGGTAGGGTTGTAACGAATAGTAGATTTTACCATTCGGCCGAATAAGAATAATTTATGATATTATTCAGCTGAATATGAATAGTTGACGTAAGTTCAAACGCATTGCACAATGCCCTGGTTTCATCGCAGTGCGGTGAAAAATTTCCAAATTGGACATTTGAAAAACTTTCATTTTGTAATTTGTATTAATGTTAAATAAATAATACTAACAAGAGATTACTGACACTAACGAAATTATGAAACATCACAGTGATTCACAACAGACTCTTGACAATGACTATGGGCGTTATGCTGCTGAAACAGCAACTGTCTAAGGATAAATGAGGGAACAACGAGCGGCGATGGCACAGTGCTTATTATTCGTATTCGGCTGTTTTTGACACTACTATTCAGCTGAATACGAATACACTATTCGGCCTACTATTCAGGCCGAATAGAATATTCAGCCCTAGCGAAGGGTGGTTATATTGAACACTTGAAAACTGCATTCAACATAGACCACCATTCACTGCAATGATCCGAGACTTAACTGTTTCAAAAACTGTCTGACTGCTAGACCTGTGTAAAGCACACATGTTCCACTTTTATTAGCCACCGTGTATTATGTTATCTCGTGTAGTTTACCACTTTGCTGTTAGTTGCAGCTGAAGGCAATCAATGCAACCTCAACTATTTGAGTATTATACTCCACACTAACTTGCAGCCTGCTTGGGTATTGCAAATTATATGGAATAACGTCAAAATAATGGCATAATACAACCATATCACAGCAAATTAATTCCATATTTATTTGTAAAACTGTATTATTAAAATCGTAAATTTGACCAAAACTGTAAATGTATGTAAAGTGATCCAAAAAGGAAAGCCAGCAAGTTTTTGTTATAAATTCATTAAATACTGACAGTTTTTTCAGAATTCTTTCACTGGCATACTCAGCAGTGAATTCGAAATTGAGTGAATGAGTAAAGGAGTAGTTTCTTAATAGCACATCAGCACACAAAGAGGCCAATTCATGTCACAATATGTACTGTAGTGATTGATTACATAAGTCAAAAAATAGCATGTAAAATCTGGGCTACAACAAAAACAGGTGGTGGAAACTACAGGTTTGGCAAGTTGAGTAAACGAAAGCAAAGTTGCTTTGCACAACTATTTCTGAAAGCAAAAAAGTGATCAATCACCGAAAGTAGCATCACATCTCAAATGCATCACTTAAAAATGCATCACTGAGATAGTAATATAGCAGCTATGAAATACTAATCTAATATCTGTAAGTTTAGCACAGTATTTCGGGTGTGTTATGAGCCTAAATGCAGTATCAACTATACCGTGGTCCACAAAAAAAGTGCCACTTATTTGTGAATAGCTCCGCGAAATGAAGACCAATTTTAATAATTTTTGGCATGCGACATCAAGAAGAAACTTGACACAAATGACTGTAGTTTTGGCCAGCTCACCTTAATACTGTCGCTACACTACCTTGCGAAATGCAGAAATCGTAGTTTGGCCATTAACAACCGTGGTGTTCATTCAACACACAGCCTTCTTACAAATGTACTATACTGCCAAGTGTACGAGTAAAACAATCCATCAACCATAAAAGCATGAAATGTCGAAATCTGGTGGATGACTTTCTGTGGACAAACCGGGAAACTGAGGAAACAATAAATTAGAAGTAAGCAGTCACACTAAAACATTAACAATGTGCTAACTGCAAACTGATGCATCACACAAGCTGTATGCTGCAAAATGCATAGGCATCGATCCCAGCAGCACATCTGCCCCACCTGCAATACAAATTGTTGGGCACAAACTACAGTTTGGTTCCTGCAATATTTTCATACAGCTACAGTAGCCGTAGCAGCCATAATATTATACTAAATGCAAATATTTCTGCAGAAGTGGCCTACGTATTACGGTTAGTTGTTAATTTACTGGATGACAAAATTTGTACACACAAAGTTGCAAGAGATCAACACCTATGGCCAGATGCACAGAGTGGTGTGTGAGTGAGTATAAAAGCCAAAACTGTAGAGTAAGGTCAGAGTAGATTCGAGTGCAGACGCCACTGCTGCTTGCAGGCGTGGTCAAAACTATGCGACATCCACAGCTGTTCCAGGAGTCTGTAGCGTTCCTCACTCAAGTGCAATGGCTTGCCTCGTCTGTAACATAACAGCAAAAAAATGTTCAGCGTCCAGTGTCGAAAAAGTTGCAGAGATACTAAAATTGGTGTAAATGCTCTCCAAGGCAGGGGTAACAGGTGTGCCAGTTTTCATATCAGAATATCAAGGGTCACAGTTAGGGTTAGCATTGTGCTGCTCTAGGCCAGATAATACATCAGGTCAATATATTCTAGTTTCACTGGTAGAACAACTGAAGAATTAGCGAATAATGTCTCTACTCTGACTACTCTACATGCTCACTTATGCGGTGTTCCCCAAGGCGTTATTACAAGTTTTCACGGGGACGCTGAAAATGCGTGCCATGAAAATACGAGACATGAAAATGCAGGACCAAAAATAAGGGGTGAAAATGGAAAAAGTAAGACATGAAAATGCAGAAAATGAAAATGCGAGACATGAAAATACGAGACATGAATATACGGGAAAATGAATATGCGGGTGAGACGTATCCTAAAAGTAATGTTTACACTACAGGTCAGTTCAGTACAGTACGCTGAATGTCAGTAAATGAAATTCAATGAAATTCAGTTAACGAAATTCAAATCAACGTTCAAAAAAGCAAAAATAGTTATCATCAAAACTCGTCTACAGTTCTACAGTTCATTTCAGTACAGTTCGCTGAATGTCAGTACAAAGTTGAGACGATAGTGATGTCCGCTCGACAGATTGGACATCCGCGTCCCAGGTCATGGACACAGTTAGCGCAATCTATACAGAATCTTTGATGACCACACGGCACCAGTGCGACGCGAGGGTTACGTGGTGCGA
>Ga0209671_1002410_pt1 | contig 17039 bp, 10 predicted proteins | sample WorMetHERISLAND2_2_FD_187401 | JGI IMG/M metagenome (GOLD analysis project Ga0209671, IMG submission 187401) | Marine gutless worms symbiont microbial communities from Max Planck institute for Marine Microbiology, Germany - Olavius geniculatus... | ecosystem: Host-associated > Annelida >...
GAATATACCTGTGATTCATTATTGAGGCTTGTGTTTGTGTTTCAATTTACAGAAAGGCAACAAGTAAGTAACAGACAGACGATGGACGACAACCATTCTATTAGCTCGACCGTTACTTAAGTACGGTCAGCTAAAAACACGCATTGTCTCACCACTGTCACCAGGTGGTGGTATGTCTGCAAGCCGCATCACAGACCCCACTCCGATCACACTAAGTGTGTTTGAAGTCAACTCGCCGGACGCCGGTATTCGACGTGCTCTATGTGTCAACGTCAAGCTTCCTTTGAAATGAATTCTTACAGGTATACTTGGGTCTAGGCCTAATAACAGCTTGACGAACGCCTAGATCTATAGAGAGCGTCAGACATCATTGCAAACATTCTAGGGCGAGAAAGCGTACTAAAACTCTGTGTAATAAAATACGCGTATAGGCCTAATGATTTTATTTCAGAATTGAACAAAGCATTAAACATTTACACAATTGTTTATTCTCATTATCATGCATAAACTGTCTAGGCCTAAAGACAATTATTATGTGGTAGGTGACATTTGGGCACCGCTGTTTGCACACTCACCATATGGGCACCTGGACGTTTAAGTGCTGGGACGTTTGGGCGCCGCCGTTTGGGCGCCAGACGTTTTGGCGCTGTGCTGCTTTAGTGCCGTCTTCATCTCTCTCTATCTTATGTAGTCCTTGTTTTCCACGTTTATTGCTTCAGATGATAAATTCAACTGTGCTTCTTAAGGCCTATATTAGGCTACTTGAGTGTTTACTAATGTAGGCGTTGTACGTTCTGTTTTATTTGTATGAAATCATACTTGTCAAGTAGCATTATTTGTCAAACTGTTTCTTGTTTACCGCAGTTAATATACAGGCTTATACTACGTCAGCGTTCACTACTAGGCCTATATGCTGTATGTACGCTGCAAAATCCCTATGACGGACCGATGGTGACAGTGATAACAGTTAGTAGGCCTACACTGTTCTATTTCGACAGGCCTACTGCTTGTTAGGGACAAGCAGGCTGCTAATCAATGTTTGAATAAATGTATTTGCATAGCTGTTTATGCACTTGCATTATTTTACGGAAAACGACCGTTCATATACACGTTTCCCATTTCCACACAGGCACAACACACACGTAATAAACTAATAAACTAGTTCATTATACGTTAACGGCAATGACGTGACACAGCGCCGAAATGGCGGCGCCTAAACGGTGATGCCCAAACGTCCTCAGCGCCCAAATGTCCCAGTGCCCAAACGGTGAGCGCTGAAACGATCACGCCCAAACTGCGGCGCCCAAATGTCCTGCTCCGATTATTACGTAAAAACCTCGATGTCGAATTACCGGTATTCAACGGCCGGGCGAAACGTCCAAGGTAAAGGGGCGAAAGAGCCAGGGGGCGAACAAGCCAGAGAGCGAACAAGACAGGGGCGAACAAGCCAGGGGGTGAATCAGCCAGGAGGCGAACAAGCCATGGGGCGAAAAAGCCAGGGGCGAACAAGCCAGGGGGGCGAACCGGCAAAGGGGCGAAAAAGCCAGACACCGTTAGAACAGGTTCAAACTTGACAACAGGGTTTAGAGAGTCCACATGATTACTAGCCAGTGTCAGTACAAACAAACAAAAACAACCTTCTATTATTGATACTACAACTAAAAAATTGTTTTTCTTCATCATTCTGACTCTGATGTTCGAGTGTTAAACAACTTTCTTCATTATAACTAAAATTCGAATAGTAAACAAAAACAAACACAGCATAGATTGTAACATAGAGAATACATTAAATGGTAAGGCTAAGTTTTCGACGAGTACTCGAGTGAGTAGTCAAGTTCATCAAATAAGTAAATTAATCGCCTGGTGAAAGCCTTAAAGGTATTATTACTAAATTATATAAGCTCATATTTAACGTTGCGCCAACTACATTTTGCGCGTAAACTTTGCAGGTAGAAATTGTGCAAATACGTAAAGTTAATTTACTGCACTATGAGGAAAGATTAACTTTTGCTGAACCTCAGTCAGTCTAAAACCAAAGTTTTGATCTACATTGTTAGCTTTTGGGAAAAAATTCGGTGAATTGTTTTAGACCAAACTTTGGTTGTACAATATACACAAAAATCTCTGCGAAGTCGTATAACAATAATAAACAGTTATAGGCAATAAAGTTCTTAAGTAAAAAAAGTCACAACATGATCAGTGGGTGAGGTCAAGTTTTACGACAATTTTAGGATTGTCTTACGATGTTTTGTAAATTAGGCCCCTGTCGATATCGAATTGACGTCGTATCAAAATTCAATAGTGCCTCGACTCATCTCTAGTAGCCTGCGGGTGTAAAAATGTGGAATGAGGGATTGTTTTCTTTGTGTGATATAAAATACTGCATGGCTTAAATGGCGAGGAACATAGTGATTGTTATGAAGCTGTAGAGCGTAGATGTTTGAGCAATATTCTCCATGTGATGTCGAACTGTTGAATTGATTGTCTAGGTACACGGCGTTGTCGTGTTAGGTCTCGTTGATAGAGCACTAGACAGTTACTGTATGAATTGACTGGTGAGTGTAAAAAACGGAATGACACTAGTTTGGGACTGATAGTAGATAGCTGTTCTCTGTCCCTGCTTCTGACCTTTACTTACCGACTAAAATAGTTTTGTGAATCTAAAGGTTGAACACGGGGAAGAAAGCTATCAATTGAAAGTTACGATCAAGTTTTATCTTTGTCTTGATATGTCTTGTTTACTTCACTGAAACAAGTTATCTACTTCGGGCGGAAATAGAGGCCTTTGGCCTGCTTCTGGATATCCATTGATGATGATGATGATGAAGACAACAGTGTGATGAATCCGTCATAAGAGGCTTGTGTTCTGTTATCTAATGTTTTAGGTCAACACATCAATGGCCGGCAGAGAACTGCAGATAGAAGTTGGCACTGGTAATCAGCGGTGGTTAGCGTCGGGAGCTGGCACCCATGCATCATTTAATCGTCAGAGTTCTTCCAGCTCGCTGATGGTTGGAGGCAGCTACCGTGTCGGCAAGAAGATTGGCAGCGGCAACTTTGGAGAACTGCGTCTAGGTAGTAGAACTCGTATTTCTGTTCATGTCACCTGCAGTGACGTATTAAGACATTGGAGGTCCTGGTGCACTCAGAAAAATGAGGCCCCTGTCCGAATTTTGAAATTCCTAGCAATCGATGTTCAGTTGTTTACCCTAAAATTCTACAATGTTACAAAGACCGGTTTTGAATTTATTGTAAAGAGATTTCAGTGTGCACTGCCACAGGTACACTGCTCCTGCAGCTGCAGACTGCAAGTTGCAACTACATTTGATACAAAATTGTCACCGTTTTATATACTTGAAATTTGGATTATGATGTGTTTGTAAGAAATACACTTCAGAAAGTCGGAAGGATTTCTTTGTACATTTTGCTGAGCTAAAGGCCTTAGTGACTGTGGAAAAGTCCAACTTCTGAAGTAAATAATTTTCAGTGTTCAACAGGTTGTTTAATCTCTCTTGAATCTGGGTTGATCTTAAAGCAGATTTAATGCATTTGGGGTGACTGAAGGAGCGATTGCCAGTACATTTCGTCACAGAAATAGTCAAATAGTGATGAAGAAGAATGTAGATGTTTGGGAACAATGTACTGAAATCATTTTGCAGCATCAGTTTCAACATCTCAGAAGGTGAGCAGTGCGTAACCTTGAGGTTCTTAAGCAGTGATCTCCACTGGAACGATTCACGGTCAACTGCACTCAACGCTGAAGCACCGAACAGTTTTTTCATTTGTTGTAAAACATACTAAATTTTGCACATTTTTGCCCTCCCAAAGTTTAAGAGGGCAGTGCCTCCAAAAGTTTTACCTGTGTTATCACCCCCACCTAGCAACATGTCCCGTTGCAAAGTTTCATAAAGCTACTCATCCTGGTTCCAAAGATCTTGTGGCTAATACACTGAATTTTTAGCCAATTTTGGACCTTTCACCCCCCTTTAAAAAATTGTAAGAGGGACCCCCATTTCCAGTGGGATGTGAGCCAGTAAGACTTGGTCATTCTCTAGCGCATGTGAACTGTCTTAATTTTTGATATATTTTGTATGTATAAAAATTATTTCTGTGAAATTATGAGGCCTCCCCCGAGTTTAGATGAACCACCGAACCATAGTTAATCCGGCACTGGTCACCTGCAAATTAAATCTTTTGCAAATTGTGCAGATGCTTAGATTCATATTCAGAGTATACAGCATTTTTACTTTGTTTATGTAATGCCTGTAATTTTGCTGTAGGCGTCTTTGGCATAGCTGTCATCTGTCGTCATTCATCTGTCAAGGATGTATTGTGACTAACAGTGTGAGATAGGTCTAGTTTGCTATCTTACTATAATGGACAGAAAGTCTGTTTGTCTGTCAGCCCCTTCTATCGCCTTTCCTGTTGCAACCCAACCGCGGTGTTGAGTCCTTGGGCCTTGGGTACGTGCCCCCACCTTGCCCCCCACCTACCCTCACGGGCAGCCTGAGGGGCGGGGTTGAGTTGCCGGGTCTTCTTTCTTCGTTGATTCTCTGAAGTTCATCAGTATAGTGCTCAGCTTCATGATGATATCTGGTGAATGACGGCCACTTAAAGGTCGCAGCCGAAGGCCTCAAGGCCGGCCATGAATTTCATAGTCTCTGCGACAGTGCGACGTGTGCTGGCTTGCACTGGCAATTGGATCAGTGGCGCCGTCTGCACGTTATTACAACCGCATACCATGTACTGCGTGCAACCTTTCCCAAACTCTTGCATGTGTTCATTTCACTAGCATAGGGCTGGTACTTTGCTAGTTGATCGCTAATAGGAAGTCGCATATTGGCTTTCAAATGACATGAAAATCATTGACCTTAGATGACCTTGAAGGGTTATAACTCGCTATGGTATGCCATTTGTGCGATATTATGGCTAAACGTAAGTCATACGGTGTCAGCGATGGTACCATCAGAGAGGGCGCTAGCGCTAGCGACTTTCTATAGGCTGTTAACAGTAACCATGCCTCCATCTGCAGTGGTTTGGTTACAGTTTTCGATAGAAAGTTTCAAGCTATAAGTGGTCGTATCTCGGAAATGGTGAGAGATAGGGCCAAGGTTGCTGTTGATCACTAATAGAAAATCGCATACGCCCTTTCAGATAAGATGAAAATCATCGATCTTGGATGATCTTGAAGGTTAGTACTGCAATTTGAACTGTATAGGCTGTAGCCCGTTTTCCCTAGCGACAGCTACTAGGCTTTCTTGTTACTCTTTTTAATTTATGGGTACTGTTCTGTTTTTTGTGCACTGACACTCTTCATAAAGGATTCCGGCCTGTAAAACTATCACTCCTTGTATCGTGAAAGGTTTTTTGAATGACTAACTAACTGAGATGGAAAATTACTTGTGAATGATTTTTAGCATCCGTTTGTGTGAATTTAATTATGCAGTATACTTTGCATGATTATTTTCTACAGAAGTATATAATTCACTCTTTTGTTTATCATTGATTAAAATTTACAATCTGTTAGTTTTTTTGAGGTTGGTTCAACTTGGTTGTGGGACAGGAAAGACATTTCACATCTGCCATGTAAAAATCTGCTGCAGCATTACCATAGTGTTCACTTTTCGGGGCCCAGTCTTAATCAGAAGATTGACCAGTTTAGAAAAGTCAGAGGTAGTAATATGTGTTGCTTAGATTCATGGTACAGTGTGTTGTGTATGTTTTGCAGGAAAGAATATCTATACTAATGAATATGTTGCCGTTAAATTGGTATGCAATCTTTCTAATTATTTATTTTTTGTATGAAGCTGTTGCTTACTGTCAGATTTGCATAGCTGATACATGTGATGAACTATCATTGGTTAGCTTATATTATGTAGCAGCAGATTGCTTGGTTAATTGTGGACATGGGTTTAATTTTTATAATAACTTACTAATCATTAATGTATGAATTGTAGGAGCCATTAAGATGTCGAGCACCACAGCTGCATCTTGAATATAGGTTTTACAAACAGCTGGGACAAACAGGTAAATATTTCAGTAATGGGATGTACTTTGTTCTATATCTTTTAAAATGTCATAAATACACGGTGTTTCATAAAAAGGTAAAAAGGTGTACTTTTTGTTTCTTTTATAACGCAGTCGAATGGTGATCAATTTGCATGAAATTTTTGCCAGATGTAGCCGAAAAAATACAAATTCAGAATATTTCAAAATGTGGCCGTTAGTTAAATATTCTTTGCTAGTCATGATGTAATGCTGACGTCATAATGTGTCGTGAGTACAAACTGGCTTGTCTCAACTTGTTCTGTCAGTTGCTACCCTGTTTTGATATTGAACTTTATCTTGTTTATTGATGAAAAATATTCATTGTATCAGCACTAAGCAACGTGGGGGATAAAATCAGGTGTCTTGCAATACAAAAAAAACTACAGTTGGCTCCACTTATATGCATGTTGGTTATAAGTACACTCCGCTTATTTGCACGATGTGCATCTAGTCCTGTTTGAATTTATGCTATATCAATTGCAGTCAACTTCGCTTAGAAGCACCAGCCATATATGCACAATTTGGCTATAAGCACGCACCCTTTTGGTTCTAGTGCCATGACTCACTTCGGTTTTAAGCAACTTGGCTGACACAGTGCACGTAAGACCACCTATAGTCAGCCACTTAACGCTTACTGGAATGCTGGTGACGACGTCTGAACCCCAGAATTATGCGAGGAGGCAGAGCTAGTAAGCACCATGTGGGCTAGAGTGCCTCTCCCCACCCCAGCAGCATGCAGCATCATAATGAACTTTAAATGGCAGTCTGCGGGTCAATAGTGCTAGTTCACCTGCTCTCTACGAGAGTGATTGAGACGACGGACGGGCAGGCGGGCGCCGTGTAAACTGACACTGCTGGAGTGACCATTATCAACTGCTACATGATGCACCAGATGTCTGCGAAGAAGATGAGTGAGGCGACTGTTTCCTGTGTCGTGGATGACCACCTATTGTAACTGCATGTTGTAACAAGAAATTTGAGCTAATGCTCATGAGACATGCGGAAACCTATAGCAGTTCCGGTTCAGTAGTTTAGCTGAAAATTGGGGTGTTCATGCTAACTTAATATATATTATACAAATACCAAATTCTTCATCTGGATCGCATAACGATAGTTCCGTGGCGCCACCTTGTGAATGATATAGACTTGTGTCGCAGCCCGAAATCGCCAAAAAATCCATAAAACCCCCTATTTTGGCGTTCAATGTCATCCAAGGTCATTGAATTCGGCGCCAATTGAGAGCCAATGTATGACTTCTTATTAGTGATTAATAGTAACCTACGCCCTATCTCGCACCGTTACTGAGATACAGCGACTTATTGGCCAAAAATCACAAATTATGCCCACTCCCTCTCATTTAGCACCCTTGTTCGGGGTGACCCTCTTCGAATTTATAGAAAAGCTTTACGGTTCTAGAGTCTTGCAGGCAGCCAACGGTGAAGAGCACAGAACATTTAACTAAGAACCATATTTTGTTGAAATATTTTGAATTAGTATTTTTTTAGCTACATCTGGTAAAAATTTTATGTACATGATCATCATTTGACTGAGTTATAAAAGAAACAAAAAGGGTGTTTTTTATGAAACACCGTGTATATGTAAATTGATTAGTTGTCAAGTCACGTTAATGCACTATTATTGTATTACTCTGTGGTCAAATTGTAGAACTAATGGCTAAAATTTCACATCCCAGAGTCACTTGAAGTTAATTATCATTGAGAAAGTGGCATAGAGTAAAATGTACAAAATAATTCAGTACATGTTAAAATATTTTGAGCCTTTTTCGGTGTGTGCTATTTGAATGTAGCACTGCTGACAACAGAACAATGCACTGAAATTAAATGTATCAACTGATTGCGTTGATGTGAAGCTAAGTTTTCTGTGCATAATGTGACACTGTGCAGAGGGTATACCGCATGTGCTTCACTTTGGACCATGTGGCAAATACAATGCACTCGTTATTGAGCTTCTTGGCTCTACTCTTGAGGATCTGTTTAATCTCTGTGATCGGCAGTTTTCACTGAAAACTGTCCTCATGTTGGCCACGCAGTTGGTGAGTTTGTATGACGACTGTCTGTTTAGTCCGTAACTGCTTGCCTTTGTTGAAGGCCCCGTGTCCTCCAATGATGACTGTCCGAAGCACAACAGGGAAGATTATCAGAGCTGCCATTACCATTACATATGCACAGTTCTAATCGGCAGTTCTTACAATTTTGGGTTTAGGTCGTTTTTTTTGTTTTGTGTTTCATAAAGGTTAAACTTTCTGTAAAGGTTAAACTTTTTGTTTTGTTATTATATGTATGTGCAATCCTACCTACAAAGGCCGTCCCCGAAATGACCTATACTATGTTGGACGGGATATCCTTACTGACTCACTCACCCCTTTTGTTGAAGATCTGGTTTAATCTTAAAAATGGTCATTTTATTAAACCACAATTTTGTGTGTGTATTTGTGTATATGTATGGTCACTGCACATCATAGTGTGCAACATTGTTCAAGAAGTTTTACTGCAGTTAGCATTTGGTGTTAATAATGTTCTGATAGTGTTATTTTTGTTAACTAATCAGTGTAACAATGTTTGTGAATTGAGTTACTGGTAATTGTTAATGTTAACAATATATCAAGTGATTTGTACATTTTTCATTGTGGAATATATATATGGAATTCTGCTGACTTAACTTAGAATTGACACCCATTAGATCCTACAGATCTATGCAAGAATGTCTGCATATAATCATAATTTCAGAAATTCAAATGGCAGACAGCAGATCACTAGTATGTTTGTTGTTTGAATGCTTGAAAAATTTGAATTATTTGAATTTCTAGAGCATTTGTGGCATGCAACACCATCATGTTAATCATTATTTTTGCTGTCAGTCGATTGATTTGCAATTTAAATACTTAACTTGATTAATGTTTAAATCAGATAACTCGGCTGGAGTACGTCCATTCGCATCGTCTGCTGTACCGTGACGTCAAACCGGAGAATTTCCTCATTGGACGTCGATCGACCGGTCGTGACCACGTCATACATGTTGTAGACTTTGGCCTTGCAAAGGAATATATTGATCCTGTTACACATAAGCACATAGCATATCGTGAACACAAGAACTTGACTGGCACTGCTCGATACATGAGCATCGGCACACATCTTGGTCATGGTAGGTAATAGCCTAGCAAATATTATTTTATTTATTCACCACAAATGTAGACAAAACACAAAGGGACAGACAGACAGACAGACTAACATTCACATAAATGACAGTAAAATAAGCAAGCAGTATTATAATTACAAGTATTCAATTAGCTGCACTGAGAGTAATTAATAATTTACTTTGTGTGCTAACATTTCTGAGTTGCTTAAAAGTGAACTTCTAGTAATTTTTGGAGTTGCGCTGCACATTTTGTAAGGGCTCTGTGGGTCTTCCTGTTTGGTTGTTGCCTTAGCTACATGAACTATTTTAGTAATTGTTCATAGGAACAGTCTAGTCAGTGTCGTCTAGCATCATTTTATGTTGATGTGCTTTCGCTGCAAAATTTGTTTTACTTATAATATTTTAGCATCTTAGTACTTAATGTTGCATGTTTATTTGTAGGTAAAGTTTGGCTGAATCCTGTAACTGTCACATTCACATGTATGACTTACATTGTGAGGTTTATCACCGTCGTACAAATGATGATGTTTGTTGCAGAGCAAAGTCGAAGAGATGACTTGGAATCCCTGGGCCACTTGTTAATGTACTTTCTGCGTGGAAGCTTGCCCTGGCAAGGTCTGAAGGCCGACACAATCAAAGAACGTTATCAGAAGATTGGCGACGCCAAACGTGACATGTCGGTTGAAGCACTCTGTGCTGGATATCCAGGTCCGTTTACTATTTATTTGTTTATTTATTTATTAGTTCAGCACTGACATTCAAGAACAGCATGACTGGCAATAGAGATTAACTCGCTTGAAGTTGTTTATTGTTTTGTTAATAATAGTAAATGAATGAACGATTGAATGTAGAAAGCAATCTGTCATTCGTCTGTTTTGATATAGACCATTTTTTGGCGTTAACTTGTAAAGCTTATTCATTTTTTTGTTCCTATGCTGCTTGTTACTTGCGAGTGATGGTGGGGAAAATAATACGCGTGTAGACGGTGTTCTGTGAATAGATGACATGACAATAATGACGTCGTCATCCAAAAAATTTCTACACATGTTCAGAATATAATTTCCTACAAAACGTATATTTCGGTTTTTTAGATTTGGAGAACTAACAGAATGATGCTGTTTTGTAACTTATTTATCGAACGACCCTCATAGATTGTCAGATAACTGTGGTTTAATGAAAGATTGGAACTTTTGTTTCACAGAATTTAGTAAATTTATGTGTGTTAATTTTTTTAACATGCATTAATTTATTCAGGCACTAACCCGTTGAGTTAACGCAGTAATTTGACAGCTCTGCAATTTTTTTTATTACTGCAAAGCTTTTCACACATAATATTTGCAAATGTTTAGTAACACGTTTCCATTGTTTATAATGATGCATGCATAACTACACTGTGTCCGGTAAAAAAAAACTGACCTCTTAGACATTGTACAATAGAAATGTCAAATCTGAGACAGACTAAGTGAAATTTTGTGCACTTATTCCTCAATAAATTTCTGCAGCTATTGCCAAATTTCCATGAAAAATATTATTTCTTAGCTTAGTTATTAATTGTTGAATATCAATAACAAAATATCTGCATTACTAATATGGTGTTATAAGTAAACCTTTGTGTAAATTTGCGTAACATTAACAAACAACATTTGATTCTGGCAAAATTTTATGTCAACAATGCACCATCTATTGGCAATCACAGTGCCAAATTTCAGTTAAATCTATCCATGCAAACAGTAGTTACAGCGGCTTTCGTGATGTCGCTTTAAAACATGAAGTGTCCAATATTAAGCAACCGTTTCTTTTATCCTGACAGTGTCCACGGCTTGCCGGGAAATTCCGCGATAAACTTGTTAGCACCATACTCTTTCTGTTGTCTCAGCAGTGCAATTAAAACATGATCATCTGCAGAAAACACCGTTTGATATTGTTTACGTTATTTTGATTGCATCAATAAACGTCACTTCTGCTTGAGCGACTGCAGTATGCAACGCCATATTGTTAACAAAGATATTTTGTTGTCGATATTCAGCATTTACTAATTTTGGTAAAAAAAATAATATTTGGCAATCCTTTCAGCAGTTTATTCGGAATTAAATGTGCAAAACTTTATTCAGATTCATTAAGATTTGACATTTTTATTGCACGATGTCTAGGGGTTCAGTTTTTTACCAGACACAGTGTATTGTAATGTAAGCATTTTGTGTGACGACTGTGTTTGTAGAGGAGTTTGCTGTGTATCTGAAGTATGTACGGCAACTGGATTTCTACGAGATGCCAAAGTATGACTACCTGCGGCAGATATTTGCGAATGTTATGGCAAAGAATGATTGGTCGTTTGACTGGGTGTTCGACTGGACAAGCCGTAGCAGCCAGGTGTACTATTGCTTCAGTGTATGAAAGAACCCTGGAAGATTCATATTTGTCAGCTGTCTTTTACCTAGTTAATGACTATTTTTCTGTGACTGTCATTCCTTTTTTAACTGAAATATATTTTTTTCACATGCAAGTTGGATTAAAACAACTAGTAGTTGAATATAATAGTTGAGTAAAATAATGGGATAGGTCCGAGGCTATTTATAACTTTAGTTAAAATAACGCATTGTTTTAGAGTTGTCTCTTGTAACTAAAATGCATTTGGTTCCACTTTCCTTTCATCTGAATTGTTATCTAATACCTACATTCAGTTCTTTTGTAAATTTTTACAGAGCTAAATAGTCTTCAGAGTGCACATACCATTTTAGGAAACTCCACTGAGAGTTGGCAGTTCGCTCCTAATGTATGTTAGTTAGATTTACGTGTTTGACATTGAATGGCTGTAAATGTATGCAGCAGTCAACTCCTTTGCCAAAACAGCCGTCCAGTCATCCCACACAGTTTCGTACATTCGACCGGCGAACAGACGAGGTCGCAAAAACACGGCATGCCGTGGCCAGCACTGCTGCTAACTGTGGCTCGATTCCCAAGGTATTTGATGTAATAATAGACAGAGGCTTTTATTTGGGTTTGATTGGTGACACTGCTGATATTCATAGTTTTTCTAGCACAGTTTTTAGTGCAAGCGAAGTAGCATGCTTTTAATTATCTCTCAAGTGCTGATTCTTAAAGCATTTATTTGAAATTTAGTGGCATTGCATTTTCTATTGCCAGTATTTAAACAGATGCACCAATTCTTAACGTATTTTTGGTGTTTTGTGCCGTGGCATGTTAAAACTGATAATAAAGGTTTGTGGTCCGGTAGTTTTGGTTATAGTGCTATTTCAAAAGCCTCTAGCTGCTATATTTCGTATCATCATTAAAAGTCCTTGAATTTGATTTTGACAAATGGTCAAGAACCATAATGTGTCTGAATGATGTTATCAGATGACAATGGTAGCAGCAAGCAGTGCTCGTCGTCCGTTGCCTTGCGTTGTCAGTTCACATGCCAACAACACTCACACGTCCACTCTGCCTGTCGCTAATCAGAACAACATTGAACCAGATGCCAACAGCGGAGAAACAAAGTTAGTTCTTGCTAGCCATCTTAACCTTGTTTGCAGCCCAGTGTTTTGCAGATGGCTATATTTAAATAGCTTGAAATAAGCAGATTTGTCCTGAAAATCCTGTAGATCTTGCAAAGTAGAACAAGAAATTTGAGCTAATGCTTACGAAATGCGCGAAAGCCTATGGCAGTTCCTGTTCGAAAATGGTCTTACTCTATCTCCAGTCATTTCATCGCAATTCACTCTCAAGGTGTACACCGCAGCCGAAGATCGCAAAAAAATCAATAAAATTTTTTATTTTGGCAGTTCAGGGTCTTTCAAAGTCATCGATGTTGATACAACTAAAAAGCTTGTCATGAGTGCTTGTTGTGATGGGCAGCATGCCCATGCCTATCTGCAACCGTTTTCACAAAAGACTGGCCAACGGTGGTAAAATAACAACTTTTTTGAGGGTACCGCTCTTTGATGCCTTTATGTGCAGGTTTTCTTGAACCTAGAAAATTGAGACTTAGACCATCAAAATCTGTGTTCAATGCTGAAAATTTCATATGCAGCTTCATGTCTATCTCAATTGATTTCGGAGCAATTCGCTCTTGAAATGTGTCTCGCAGCCTGAAATTGGCAAAAAATCTATAAAAACTCTTATTTTAGTGTTCAAGGTCATCCAAGGTCATTGCTCTTGGTGCCAGTTGAAAGCTCGTATAGTCTTATTAATGACTAATAGTAACCTAGGCCCTATCTCGCACCATTTTTGAGATATGTTGACTTATTGGCCAAAATCACAAATTTTTCCTACCCCGCTCTCATTTAGCACCCTCGCTCGGGGTAACCCCTTTCGAATTTATGGGAAAGCTTTACGGATCCTGAAACTAGAGTCTTCCAGTCAGTCGACAGTGAAGATTTGGTGATCCTATCTTTCACCTTTTTTGACTGATCCACCCGTGTGACAGACAGACGGACAGAATTGCGATGGCTAAGACGCGCTACAGCAGTACCTGCTTTCGCACATAAAAATTATTCACTTAGTAGAAATGATGAAACATATGACATTGTGGTATGATTCCTGTAGATTTGTTGTTATCTCAAAAATATCACTTTTGTATGTTTTAGAACCTCATTTTTGTTCACTTCTGTAGTGCGTAACAGCATTCAGTTAGTTGGAAAATGTCCTGAGGATTGTTGTTCTTTTGAATATATTTGTAGCATGGAAGGCTAGTCGGTGAATAGTCCCGTGCCATGTGGCTGTGTTTACAGGTGCTGTTTCTTTCGACGCCGACCAAAAGTTCATCACACGACAGCAAATAAAGTGTAGCCGTGGTTGTCACTGTTGTTCTGTCTGATTTGTGCCAAGTTGGTAGGATCGCTAACGATTGATGTTCATGTGAACTGCTGCATGGGTTGACAGTTGCTGCTTCACTGCAGCATTTCCAGTCTATTCTTGTCATTCAGTATTTTCACGGATCATAGGCTTTATTTTGATGTGATATTGCCGGCAGCCGCTTCGTGGTGAATGCTCATTTCCATTGTTGCATTTCGTGTTGAAGCAGATAAGAACTTATTTTATTTTAGTGTGACGATGCTATAGTCCATTTATTTATGACATATGTTATATGTGGTCACCATGAACTACCACAATACATAGTCCAGTCTTATGCCAGCTTTGCCATGGTGTACATTAATAAGGTTAGTGGACTTTCTTGAAGAGAAATGACATCCCACAATCTGAAGACTATTGATAGAGCACTGCACGGTGAGTGAAAAAAGAATGAAACAGGTGGAAAAATTGGTCAGTATTTGGCAAAGTTATGTGTGGTTTCTTGTTATTTGTGACTAGTGGTATATAGCGGGTGTTATTTACAGTTTGTTTTCACCCACTGCTGTAGATGGCAAAAGAATGAGCATGCATGGTTGCGTTTTCTTTTACTGGATTTGCTCTTGGTTATTGGATGACAGTAGTGAGATTGGGTTGGCTTCTGCTTAGTGTAACATGTGTAGCATATATCATTTTCTTGTTCAGCTCAGAGTGATTGTGTTACATTACTCTGATGCCAGTTTTAATTCAGCGTTGGCATAATTTGTTGTTATGTCATGGATACAGAATTTCATCTATTTCCAGGATTTTTTACATTTTACTTTCTGGTTAATCTTGTTGCTTTTTATAGTGTACTCGTTAAAGACTTCTTAACATCTGTATTTTGATATCTCCGTGGCTGTAGCGAACAGCGTGTTCAGTATTTCTGTTTTTGTCTTTTTTTAACCACGACTTGTGTTTATTGCATGCATGTGGACAATATTGCATTGACAGTTTAGTTTTAATTCAGGTTACATCAGCAAGTTATGTCACTATATGTGTTTGCGTTATGTGCCTGTTAGTCCATCCAGTTTATATATATCGGTTGCACTGTTCATTTTAAGCCCAAGCAACTTAGTAAAGTAGCCTTGCTGGTGACTGAATGTATGACACTGCAGTTTGAGTTCAATTTCCGTGGTTTTCAGACAAAGAATTTTACTGGGATTTAGATTAAACTGCCACCAAAATTACACACTTAATTGCATCGAACAAAAGATGGACAAATAGTTCAAAGTAACGAGGCTTGGTCATGGTTACCGGTGTGCTGATGACCTAGAATTATGCTATGTAATATGCTTACCCGGGTTTCTCTCTATATTTTGTAGAATATTTCCTTGCTCGTGTTGAACTGTATCACTATGCTTGCCAACTTTTGATAATAAGTACCAGGGCAATGTGTCAAGAATTGGGACGTCAGAGGGATGATAGGAGGTGAAAATGAACAGGTTTTGTTTCAGCCAGGGGACTGCTCGCAATCGCTTTGGTGAATTTTTAGCTGCGAAAATGCATTTGGTAACAGCGGCAGTTTTTAACCATTTTAGCATACCAAAGAGTACAAGATATTGGAAATACTTTGAAAAAAATTGATATGGAGTGATTATCAAAAGTCGTTGATTCCATGCATTATTTGAAATCGGAGCAAAATAGTGCAGGGGTAAGATGATACTTTTGTTTCGATTATACCAGGATGCTACCTCTGTGTATTAACGCTGCTATGCTGGCCACTGTGTGTGTTGTCAAGGTAGTGAGTGCTTCAGTTGTGCTTACCATGGCCAGTTGTAGATATTAGACTAACGTGTTGTATCATTTGTGCTGTATTGTGTCGCATGATCTCAGGGGTGGTTGAGACACTTCCAGCTCTCTTACAGCAGTGGTGTGCAACATTTTGGAGCCACATAGCATGGTCTGGATGTTACCGGGGGCCAGACCAATGCAAAATACAATTATCATTAAAAAGCAGCAGATTGCATAGAATTGTATATTCTGCCAAACTCAGTGGTAGCATCTTCCCACCTGTAATTGGAAATATATAAGTGCCACTTAAAACAAAAAGCATGTGGCTAGTTGTAGATATTAGACAGACTAAATGAGTTACAGCGAAGATTATTAGAACTGCCATTACCATTACATATGCACAATTATAATCGGCAGTTCGTACAATTTTAGGTTTGGGTCGTTTTTTGTGTTTTGCGTTTCATAAAGGTTAAACTTTCTGTAAAGGTTAGACTTTTGTTCTGTTATTATGCGTATGTGCAGTTTTGCGTGGAAAGGCTGTCCCCAAAATGACTGCGACCCATTGTGAGCCAGATTTGGCTTGTACACCACTGCTTTACAGAGATTTGTGTAGAATTCCTTGAGTTGCATGACAGATGCCAGCATGTTAGATACCAACACGAACACGACACCGACTTTGCTGGTGTCTTGCATGCATGCAGTCAGTTCAGTCTGTTTTGTGATATTATTGTAATATAATTGTTGTTAACTCGTATTGGTTTGGTTTATTAATATTACTATTACCGTTATTATTTACTTCATTTGGTCAGTCAATTCCCTGGAGTTTATTATTATTGTTATATCACAGTAACTACTACTAATACTGTTAACGACATGTGTTTTTGTATGTTGATTAACACGCAATATGTGCATATTTGTTTCACTTTTATATATATGTTTGCCACAGACTTCTCAGGAAAAAGGCTATACCAATAGCTTGCTCATCGTCCTGTGTATTTTGAAGATGTCTGCAACGTGTTCGACGGTTTGTGTGCATGGCTTAATGAAGAATAAGTTGCATTAATGCTGTTTATTTTTCTGTAGTTTACAACAAGTGTTGTGTGTCATTAACTATACATATATATATTAGGGCTGGTAACGATTAAAATTTTTTTAATAGTTAACTTTTTGAAATTTAATGATTAATTAATCGTTAATTTTAGTTAAAATTCAGTCATTGAAAATGCGTTGTTTAAACCATAATATCAATAAAAAAAGTCACTGTAGAGTTACAT
>Ga0209671_1002411_pt1 | contig 17039 bp, 17 predicted proteins | sample WorMetHERISLAND2_2_FD_187401 | JGI IMG/M metagenome (GOLD analysis project Ga0209671, IMG submission 187401) | Marine gutless worms symbiont microbial communities from Max Planck institute for Marine Microbiology, Germany - Olavius geniculatus... | ecosystem: Host-associated > Annelida >...
TCTCAGTAACGGTGCGAGATAGGGCCTAGGTTACTATTAATCACTAATAGGAAGTCGTACACTGCCTCTCGATTGGCGCCGAATTCAGTGACCTTGAATGACCTTGAACACCAAAATAGGGGGTTTTATGGATTTTTTTGGCGATTTTGGCTGCGGCACAAGTCTACATCATTTACAAGGTGGCGCCACAGAACTATCGTTGTGCGATCCAGATAAAGAATTTGGTATTTGTATATTAACTTAGTGTGAACACCCCAACTTTCAGCAGGGAAGAGGAGGTGAGTGGAGAGAAAGAAGAAACTACCTTTTCGGCACTTATTTTCCCAGTTCAAGTCCTGGGTCATAACTCGTTCATGGCAGTTTTTGGTTTGGTGACCATTCTGGGTTTCCCATTTTTAGACATCTTTACAACTGGCACTAGTTTTTATTTTTCTGTCATCTTTTGTTATCTAGGCCTACTGATATTCAAACATAATTAGAAGAATTAGTGACACATTAAATAAGGTAAACACAAAAGAATATGTTCGTATGTGTCGTGGAGTGCAAAATAAAAATGACAAATATTTTTTGTAAATGCATAAATTAAAACGTCAATAGGTGTAGGTGTTGATCATAAGCGTGAAATTAGGTTTTTGGAAGTTTTAGGTCTTGTAGTTACGTTTTTTTGGCACAAAATTAAAACCCTCGAATGACATCATACAAATCGTTATCTATAAATTATAGCAGCACTCAGAAATAGTTATTAGAATATGAAATTGCCTGTTAAAAACTGATAGACCCAAAGCTACGGTACCAATCCCACACGCGTTGCAGTAGTCGTTTCCTTTTTTAATTTTTTAAACAAATTACTCGGTTTGCCCATCTCTAAATTTGATGCCGAGGCAGCGTAAAGTGTTTCCTGTCTAAAGTAAACAAAAACACACAAAATAATTATGGTTTTGAAGTTTTTTGAAACGTTAGCTGCCGCGTCAAAATATATAGAGAAAGAAGAGAATGAAAAGGGTATAAAATATGTCCGACGAACTGTTGCCAAATCATTCGGATCGGAGAGTGAGTTTAGTTTGCAACTGTGCCGGATGCAGTTGTGTTAAATACATCAGAGATGCGCGGATCCCGAAATTTCGAATCCGCGTCAGTACGCGTATTTTGACCAAGGATCCGCGTCCGAAACGAGAGAGAAATATTGGATCCGCTGTCAGTTCGCGTCCGCATTAAATAGGCCTAGTTTTTAGTATGGATGGTAGGCCAGTAGGTTCCTAGCAGATTGCAATTTAACTAACAAAATGACAGTAGTAAAGGCTCGGTGTTATCTTCCACGGACGGAAGAATACGTCGCGAAACGGCTATCTTCCGTCCGTAAAGACTTAGGCATGATAAACTAAGCCAATCTGTGCATCTCTTTATAACGGAAAGGCTTTGCAACTTTACAACCTAAACTGCTGCCTATTGGTTTTGCGATCATGACTAGGAAGTAAACTAAGGTACGTGTTTTTACTCCTTTATCTTCTTTTAAGGCAGTAACCTACAGCTTGTATGTCTTGTTTCTTGCATTTCTTTTCCTTTCACTAAATTAAACAAATGCTGTAACTCACTGCGATGTGTGTTGTTTCTTAAACTAGCATATGTGCACACCTACTATTAGCTATAAAGCAAAAACTAAGTTAGTCTGAGTAAGGCACAACTAGCAAAGAAATTTCTCTGCAGCTGCAGTGTCACTCAGTTATTTTTTGCACAAGAAGAAACACACAATAACACTTTGCAATGACACAATCAGCACCAACCACAGTAAAAATACACACCAAAATAAGTCTAAGCAAAGTACATAACTAGTAAATATACATAAATGCAAATAGCACATACTGTCAACTTTGCCAGATATACCACAAGCGAGACTTTGCGGACAAAAAATAGCGCCTAGATACGCAGTCTTCCATCTATAGGCTACGGACGGAAGATAGCCGTTTCACGACGTATTCTTCCAACCATACGAACGGAAGGTAACATTAACGGTTGTAAAGGCCTTAGTAAACGGAATTAAACTTGCTTTTTAAAGTACGTTAGCAGATGTTAAAAATACACTCGTCATAGAACAGGATCCTCGTCAGTCCGTGTTTGCAAATTTTGTCTACATTTGATCCGCTGTCAGTCCACATCCGCAAAAAAATCTTGCAGATCTGCGTCCACAGATTAACACGTCTGCAGTCTGCACATCTCTGTTATACATAGCAATCTTTACATATCGATATAAATAATAATAAAAAATGGCTGCCTCATCTCGGCGATCTGAGCATATAGTTACTGTAAACTGATTGTCGAGCCTGTTGCGAAATTTTCCCATTCAAATACTACGGCTAGTTTTAATTCTAAGTCTGACCCTGACCCTAATCATGTCTGATTATTTATCCCTGGAAGACACACAACCAGCATGAGTGCAACAGGAACTGCCACTTATTGTTACATTACCAGTACTAACGATATTGTATGTTATGGTTAAAATCATAGTCGTATTATTTTACGTAACTGTTATAAAGTGCTAATAGGCTTAATCAAATGCTAATTTGTCAATGTTCATTAATGTTCTGGTTGCTAGTACATCTTAATACCCTAAAATCAGGTTTAAAGTACTCACTTTTCTCTTTTCACAGCTTCGGCCATATTCAGAACTGTGACATCATCTGCAGGAGGGTTGCTAACTAGCTTTATTGCCTTGAGGTCAAATGCATATACAGCCAAATAGCCTCAAAAAGCCAAATTTTCTGTCAGTAGTTAACCCACTAAAAACTACAATATTCCAGCACATCATTAATTTTACAGACCGCACACCTCTAGTAGTGTACAAATTAACAATTAGGTAATTACTGGTGTCACCTATGCATCATTACTTGTACTATAAATCTAACATAATTCTGAGAAAAATTAACAGATTTAGTATTTTATGTGAATGTCAGTTTTCTTAGCCAAGCATCCTGTGAGTGACGTCATCAGTATTTGCGGCACGTTCTTGTGCGTTCGGCTGGCATTTGTGATAAAATTACTTCAAAGCGATGTTTTCATTTCATTGGATCAGCGTATTAATAATTACTGTTACATTTTACACATATTTAGCCAATATCGTTTTTTGTGCGACTTAGCCTTCAAGTTTCTAAAACTTTTGAAATTTATGCATTTGCACCGTTTTGGAAATGTATTTGATATGTGTGGTATATAGTAGTGCTCATTAGAATAACGTAAAAATTATGTAGAGCCTAAAACCCATCAGGTTGGACTTTTAAAACACCTGCATATAACCTCTAGACCCCATTTGACTCAATGAAATTCACTGAATTGGTTGTTTAAAGCTGTTTTAAGGTCATTCGGTAAATAAGTTTACAAAATCGCACGACTCCATTAATTTTTAAAATAAAAAAAATCTGAAATATACATTTTGTATGGAATTTTTTTCAGAACATATGTGGAAATTTTATGGTGATGACATCATTATTGTGATGTCACCTGTTTATAGAACACAGTCTGTGTTATTTTCCCACCAGTAATCCATCACCACTAACAAGTGACAAACACGTCAAACAGCATGCAGGAGCGATAAATAAACTGAAATAAATGTCTCTTTTTTAAATGCTTAACATAAGCATTTCATTTTCAACTTATCATCCAAATTCGTTCAAGCGTTTGTCCTGTCCCATATGTCAACAAGTTTCTGAATGCCTGATGCAAAGAATGATGATGATGATGATGATGATGATGAAGGACGAATTAACTTTAGACTAAGACTACAAGTACACGTAACAATAAGCCTAAACAGTGAAGTCTCGTAATAGTAGTCAGTGCAATGAGACGTTGTTAGTCATGACTGTAAGACCAGGCAAAAAGTTCGGTTTTCAGTTTGCCGCGGAAAACTTGCAATGACGGAGACGACCGGACCGTCTTTGGCAAACTGTTCCAGACCGATGCAGCAGTCGCTGGAAAGGTGCGGTCGCCAATGGTAGAATGCACAGTGCTTGGAACGACCAGCGCAGATGTAGTCGAAGAGCGCATTCGTCGACGTGCGTTGAGGTGTGACACTGATGCTGGCTGCTGTTCATGGCATTGACGAACGACTGATTGCACCTAGGTATTCAACGCAAATATCTGCCCCCCTAGCATTTTCTTACACCAAATGTGTACTGTTGGTTTCATAAAACATTTGTCGCCATATACTGGATGCATCTGAGAATAAATCTGAGTTACATCAAGTCTTTTTCCCCACAAAACAAAACAGTAACGGCAACACTGTTTCTTACAGGATAATCTCAATGGCAACGTCGCCGTATTTAAAATATATAAATGATGTCACTGTGGCGGACCGGGTCCGCCACGCGACTGACCTGAACACCTTTTTTTACTTACTCACTTATTTTCTTTAGTTAAGGTTGTTGACATTAGAGAAACGACTTCCGGTTAAAATGGCTACCCGTGCGGCAGCACGGCGCATTTGCTGCATTAGTTTGCTGTAGTGCTCGTTTTGGTAAGTCACTATTTGTTTGAATTTGAACTGAATTGATGCCGGACCTTGTGCCACACGCGCGGGGCTGTGAAACTCGAGCTTTTAGTCACTGACTGTACAAGTTTGTATTGAGTTGTGTGAGACATGACCTATTGTGTTTGGACTGTCGATTGTCTGTGTATCTCGGGAAAAAAGGGGGAGGTCAGGTGAGGGATACCGACTTGCGGACACCTGCTACCTAACTTTCGTGAGGCTTGGCGCCTTACTCTAGGGCCTGGGGGCGGACATACCTTCCGATATCACTGCGTACCTCCGGTACCTCCGTACCTCCGGTATCACCTCGGTACCTCCGGTACCTCTGGACCTTCAGTATCACCTCCATACCTCCGGTACCTCCGAGTATCACCTCCGGACCTCCAGTATGATCTCCGTACCTCCGTGGCCTTCTATGCAGGACTCGGTCGGCGGCGACTTGACTCCACCCACGGGTGGGGGACTCATGGCCGTGGGAGGCCGCGGCAGTGGCGGCACGTCGGCCAGCCCCGCCACAATTGGCGCCCAACGTGGGGCACCGAGTGCTTCTGTTCGCCCAGGTTTAGCCGACGACATCCCTGTGTTCAACATCAACCGCCGTCAGTTTGTGATAGCTCCGAGTGTCTACACGTCGACTGCTTCCCCGCCCGTATGTACCCCCGCGGACCGTCACAGTCGTCTCCGCAAAGCTGCTGATCGGGCATCGGATTTGAATCGTCACCTGCCATCTGAGCGTCATCCTGCTGACCTGCCGGCTCCCACCAGTCTTGATGACCAGATCCGTCTCGTAGAAGACCGTATCCGCGAGCTTGAGGCAAGCATCGGTGTCCCGAACAGCCCACGTATGTCGTCATCTAGACTGTTCAACACTGTCGCCTCTGCAGTAAAACAGCGAAGACAACTCCCGGAAGTACCACCTACACGCCGACGTAGAACGCTACCACCTATTCCTGTAGCTGCGGCAGAGTCCGTCCCACGGTCATCGAGTCGACCACCACCCGACGATGTGCCAGGCCAGCACAATTTTTTGTCTCCGGTCATTGACAGTCCTATCAGCGAGAAACGTCATCATTCAAAGAAGGCAACAACCTTGCCTCCCGATGTCACCGTATTGACTCTCCCGAATGCGCATCGACGCAGCAAACTTCGTCCTCAACGCACGCCAGCAGCAAGTGAAACAGATGATTCCTCTACGTCGGACGATGAACGTCACACCACCCGAAAGAAGAAATTCCATCCACATCGTAACAAAGGAAGATGAACACAAGCCCATCCGCCGAAGTCGCAGCATTGGTGAGAATGCAAGCCCACGTCCCCAAGAAAAGGGAAAGCCGGTCAAGTCACTGGAGGATGCTGCTGCAAAGCACCAACCCACTGAACCAGCCAAAGCCTCTAGCAAGCCTGCAATCAAGCCTACAGGGGAGGAGCGACGCGGAATCAAGCCCGAGAAATACGACGGTTCGGCCTGTGTGGAAACGTTTTTGGTCAAATTCAATGCTTGCGCTCGTTACAATAACTGGCAATCTGCGGACAAAGCCGCTCATTTGATGAACTGCTTAACGGGCCTGGCCGCCCTCTTGTTGTGAGATTCCGAAGACGCCACTTTTGACCAGCTGTCGGAAAAGTTGCATCGGAGATACGGTTCCCGAGAGCAGCAAGAGAAGTTCCGCGTTGAACTGCGCTACCGTCACCGCCGGAACAGTGAGTCCCTCCAGGAACTCGCGCAAGATATTGAACACTTGACGGCTTTGGCTTACCCGGCAGTGGACCGAACGCTGCTTGACACTTTGGGTCACGATGCTTTCATTGATGCTCTCGATAACCCAGCGCTGGAGTTCAAAATAAGGGAGAAAGAACCCGGAAGTCTCAACGCCACCCTCACCCTGTCGATGAAGCTGGAGGTTCTGCACAAGGCATGTGAGATGCAGAAAGAGTCCGCCAAACCGAAGTACGTTCGGGCAGCTTAATCAAACGAATCGGAACAACCCATGGAGCAGCCAGTACCCGAAACTGTTGACCGCCACGGCGGTAGAAGCGATCAGCAAAAAGGGGCGAAAGAAAAGCGTCAGTCGATGCCAAACTATCTGGCCACAACTCAGACCCAATTGCGGGAAATACAAGACCTCAAGGGTGAAGTCCAGCGTCTCACGGAAGAACTAAACGTAGCTAAGGCCACCTTGCAGCAGCAGCACGCCCAGCCTGTCACTGTACCGCAACAGTATCATGCGCAGCAACAGACGCCGTATTACCCCAAGCCCTTGATGAGTATTCCTTTGTCATACAATGCGCCCTGGGGCAACCCCCTCTACCGATCACCTGCTACCATTGCGGTGAGGTCGGCCACATCCGCCGCCAATGTCCCCATCTGACAGGAGAGCCGCGCCCTCCTGACAACCAACAACCACAACAAAACCCTGAATCCACCCGCATTAGAGGCGCCACTGGGATCGATCTACGTGCTAGCAAGGCTTACCTGCAGGTTAAGATTAACAGGCGTGTTCGACTTTGCCTCTTGGATACTGGCTGCGACGTCACAGTGCTACCAGCTAGTGTCGTGATGCCTTTCGAGATGCGCCCATCAGCGCAACGTTTGCTGGCTGCTAACGGAACCCAGATACCCGTACTCGGATGTACTACCCTCAACGCACAGATTGGGTCTCAGTTCATTGACATCGACGGCCTTGTTTCGGAACACGACTCGGACGTTATGTTGCGGATCGATTGGCTCCAGGCCAACGGTGTCACATGGGACTTCGCCAGATCCGAGATACTTCTTAATGACCAACGCTTCAAGTTGACCGCCAAGCGACAGGGAAATCGTTGGTGCAGACGAGTCGTTTTGGCTGAAGACACCGTCGTTCCGGCACACGCCCAGGTCGACGTTTCAACCAAGCTGGTCTACGACAGTTTGGACTTCGTACCACGAAAGCAGCAAGAAGTATGGGGTATCGAGTCTACTAGAGTGAAGGATGGCTTACTGGTCGCCCGCACTGTAGTCCCAGACAAAGTTGATGATGTACCGGTGAGAGTCTTGAACACAACGAGTGCCCCTGTTGTCGTCAGCAAAGGTACGCTTCTCAGTAACCTTCAACCACTCGTGCCTGTGGAGGAAGCAACACCAGCACCACCCGCTGACGGAAGGAAGGCTGATCTCATTATCACTGATATGTTGGCACGTGACTGCCTCGACGCAATGTCTGGTTCCAACTAGTTCTCTACTTTCGACCTCAGGAGCTCGTACCACCAGGTAGCATTGGACCCGAGTGACGTAGATAAAACGGCCTTCATCACCCGTTGAGGAATGTACAGGTTTCGGACCATGTCCTTCGGCCTTTGCAACGCCGGCGCAACGTTCCAACGTTTAATGGACTTGACGCTTACCGGACTCAATTTAGAAGTGTGCTTGGCCTACCTGGACGACATTATCATCTTCTCCTGCACACCAGAACAATACCTCGTCCGATTGGAACAAGTTCTCGAGTGCCTCAGGAAAGTCAACTTGAAACTGAAACCGAACAAGTGCTGCTTGATGCAAGTCAAGGTGAACTTCCTTGGACACGTCATCTCCGGTGAGGGGATTGCCACAGACCCGGAAAAAGTTAGTCTTGTCAAGGAGTGGCCGACACCACGTGACCTTCGCCAACTACGAAGCTTCCTTGGACTAGCAGGGTATTACCGTCGATTCGTTAATGGGTATGCCGAAACTGCTGCACCGCTTAATGCTATGATGAAGAAAGGCAAAACATTCCTTTGGACGGACGACTGCGAAGCGGCCTTCGAGCAACTCAAAGAGGCACTTTTGACACCACCCATTTTGGCAATGCCGGACGAAAACGCGCAGTACGTTCTCGACACGGACGCCTGTGACCATTCTATCGGAGCCGTGCTATCCCAAGTCCAAGACGGTTGTGATAAAGTAATTGGCTACGCCAGAAGGACTCTGAGTCGGAACGAGATGAACTACTGTGTCACCCATAAGGAATTATTAGCCATTGTCCACTACACCCGGTACTTTCGCCAATATCTTCTAGGCAGGCAGTTCAGCATTAGAACGGACCACACGGCACTTATCTGGTTGAAGAAGGTGACCGACCCAGTCGGACAAAACGCTCGTTGGTTGGAGCTGTTGGGTGAATTCGACTACGTAGTGCAGCATCGCCCCGGTAGTGAGCATGGGAACGCTGACGCCCTCTCACGACGACCGTGTTTGAACCGCCCGTCGTGCACTGCTTGTCACCCGGAAACAGTCAAGTGTGGTGCTGTAGAAGTCGGTTCACCTCTTATTTTTGGTGAGCCTGCCAATCAGCCTATTTGGATACTCGACGAAATCGCTTCAGCCCAAAGGAAGGATAGAAACCTTGCTGTTGTTATCACGCTGTTGGAAGCACAAACCGAGAAGCCACCCTGGAAAGACATAGAAGCCCAGTCATCTGAAGTCAAAACACTCTGGCACGAGTGGGAGAGACTCGCACTTTGCCAACAAGTATTGTGTCGGAAGTGGACGTCCCTCGATGGGCTACATGTTCGATGGCAAGTAATCTTACCCTCTACTTTCCGGTCCAAGTTTATAAAGATGGCTCACACTGGAATGAACGGAGGACATCTTGGGCGCTCAAAGACCGAAGAGCAAGTCAGGTTGCGAGCTTACTGGCCCGGCTGGATATCTGACGTACAGAGTGAACTTAAAAGATGTGCACCATGCAGCCAGTATCACCGTGGTGGCGCACCACGCCAATTCGCGCTTAATCCATTCCCAGCAGGAGAACCATTCGAGACTGAGTTGATCGACATCACCGGAAAACACCCAAAGTCCAGCTGAGGGAATGAGTTCATCCTGATCGTTGTCGACTCGTTCTCCAAGTTGGCAGAAGCTTACCCTCTGCGTGTCCATACAGCCCCTGTGGTTGCCAGGGTGTTGGCCACCGAATTCTTCCCAAGATACGGCACGCCGATGAGGATCCTTTCAGATCAAGGGCCAGAGTTTGAGTCAGAACTGTTCCAAGAGTTATGCTGCGTGATGGATATTGACAAAATCCGCACGACCCCGTATCGACCCAGCACTAATAGCACCGCTGAACGGTTTCACAGGACTCTAAACAGCTTGCTTGCAAAAGCTTATCACCCAGGATGACCAAAGAGATTGGGACCTACGGCTCCCTTTCGTCATGGCCGCGTACCGTGCGGCGAAACACGAATCAGCAGGCTACTTGCCAAACTTTTTGATATTCGGAAGAGAGGCCAGGGCGCCTATTGACCTAGTTCTCAGACCCCCACCGGTTGATGAAGAAACTTTCTCCAGCGCCGATGAGATTGTCGCCCAGATGCAACGCATGCAGCGCGAGTCATACGCGCTGGCGCGGGAACACCTTGGTGCCGCTGCTGAGCAGCGTAAAGACGCATACGACATCAAGACCAAACCAGCCAGATTTCAAGTAGGCATATGGGTTTGGTATCTCTACCCAAGACGATACGTTGGACGATCACCAAAGTGGAACAAATGTTACCAAGGGCCTTACTCGTCACAAGAGCAATGCCACCATGTGACTACGTCATCCAGAGAACTCGAAAAGGGAAACCATTCGTCGTCCACGGCGATAAACTCAAGCCCTACTACGGCGAAACACCCGCATCCTGGCTGCCGAAAACCGCAGCAGAACAGTCAACAAGTGTGGTTCCCGATGCCGACAACGCAGTTGACACACCTCAGGACGATAATGTCGTCGCGCCCCCGGCTAAGATGTCTCGCCAACGTCACCATCAACCTGAGCACCACTTCAACAACGAAATCGGGCGACGCCAGCGCCGCCGCCCTGCTTACTTGGGCGATTATCAACTGTAACCGTCCCCCTCGCCGAGACCCTGTATGCGCCGTCCACAATATTCGTCCCCCGTTTCCCTGGATACCACGTAACGTTGTTGGATGGAAGAGGATCCTTCCGAGCAGCCCACTCACCCGGACAACGTTCAAGGCACCGCACTCGTGCAGTTCCTTCGACCTGATCCTGTCATGACAACAGCCGGACCACCGGATTCATCGCTTGTGACAACGATCCCTACCCACGACTGCGGCGCTAGTGCAGGCGCCATCGCCGGTTTCTCAGGCTCGCCCCCGCGACCGCGAGAACAGACGACCATCCTCACGACGGTCTTCACCGGCTCTACGGACTTCAACTCGCCATCGTGACGCCAACCAGGGTACACCGTCGCGTCAGCCTTCTTCAGCATCGCAGGCTTCGTCCCGTTGCCGCCACTCCGTACGAGGGTTGCAAGGTTCGCCGACGACTGCTCGCGGCCAACGTTGTCGTCCCGACTCTGTCGACCGTTCGTCTCCAAGCTGCCAGGACGACGATGACCGACGCTCCTCGAGCGGATGGCCACCAACACCAGACTCTTCGCGTCGCCGACGCGACGCCGGCCGCGGTACTACCCAGCGCCGATCGTCATTGACTTCACGCGACCGTCGCCACCGTGAGGACCCCGCGACTCGTTCGTCGCCACGTCGTCGTGCCTATGACAGTCGACACCCACGCGGGTCGCTGTCGCAGTACCAGGCACCTTTGCGTTGCCGCCGCGACGTCCGCCGTGACTCCATGAGGTGCCAGCCGTCATCGACTGCACGCGGCCAACATTACCGTGGTAACGGCGGTCATCAGCCCCAATCCCAGGCACTGCCGGTGCCAAGACGTTCCCGCTCTCGCCACGATGCTGGTAGCCACTCTTCAACGTGTGAGTCACCAACGCCACAGGCTCCCCGCCGTCGCTGCAACGCCGGCGCCCATTCGTCGCCTCCTGGACGCGACCCACCGCTGGCCACTCATGGAGTTCCTCATCAGCCCGTTGCCCTTCGCTGCGACCGCCGCCCATAGACGTTGCTCGCCGGGAGGTGAGCCCGGTGAGTCACCAATGATGTGGCGGACCGGGTCCGCCACGCGACTGACCTGAACACCTTTTTTTACTTTCTTACTTATTTTCTTTAGTTAAGGTTGTTGACATTAGAGAAACGACTTCCGGTTAAAATAGCTACCCGTGCGTCAGCACGGCGCGTTTGCTGCGTTAGTTTGCTATAGTGCTCGTTTTGGTAAGTCACTCTTTGTTTGAATTCGAACTGAATTGACGCCGGACCTTGTGCCACATGCGCGGGGCTGTGAAACTCGAGCTTTTAATTACTGACTGTACGAGTTTGTATTGAGTTGTGTGAGACATGACCTATCGTGTTTGGACTGTCGATTGTCTGTGTACCTCGGAAAAAGGGGGAGGTCGGGTGAGGGATACCGACTTGCGGACACCTGCTACCTAACTTTCGTGAGGCTTGGCGCCTTACTCTAGGGCCTGGGGGCATACATACCTTCCGATATCACTGTGTACCTCCGGTACCTCCGTACCTCCGGTAACACCTCGGTACCTACGGACCTCTAGTATCACCTCCGCACCTCGGTACCTTTGGTACCTTCGGTACCTCCGGACCTCCAGTATGATCTCTGTACCTCCGTGGCCTTCTATGCAGGACTCGGTCGGCGGCGACTTGACTCCACCCACGGGTGGGGACTTATGGCCGTGGGAGGCCACGGCAGTGGTGGCACGTCGGCCAGCCCTGCCACATCACAGTGATGTCATCGTAATAAAACTCACAGTTAATGCTCACAGTGAAAATCGCTACAAAATGTATATTTCGGATTTTTCTACTTTAAATATTAATGGAATGGCGCCACTTTGTAAACTTATTTATCGAATGATCTTGATATGTAGATTCAAATTAGACTTTTAACCTCGCATATATGATATGTCGATTTGAGCTTCATAAATATTTGAATTTAATGTGCATTTTCAAATGAAATTCAGCATTACATTGCATTATGTGAAAAATTCTAATCTGTCAGTACCCCCGGTGACGTCATGAGTCTAGCTCATAGTCATCATGAATATTAATGTACTAGCTGGTGGCGTCATTAGTTTAGGCTGGCCATTAATATTCATGACGTCTATGGGCTATGCTCATGACGTCACAGGGGGCGCCTGTTTAGCCATCATGGTGGCGCGTTTTCTATGTCATTGTAGGTTGTCGATTTCAAATGTAAGTTTTTCCGTGTTGACAAAACACTGGGTGCCGATATTACTGTCAAAGTTATCAGAAAATTCTGCACTTTTAGGAAAATGGATAAAATATATATGTTAATTTAGGTGTCCATGGACCTTTAAACCCTGCATGTATTGTGCTTGGTGTATAGACTGGCTTGAGAGGACTACTCACAAAGATGTGAGTTGGGATGACCGAAACCGTCACCACGTAGCCAATGATGAGGCTATTAAGTTCAACGGGATTCCATATATGATACTCGGCTGGCGGGTTTTGGAATGTTGCTTCGGACATGCACCACGGCCAAGGAAATATGAATACGTGGTCAGTGCCTATCAGTGTGGTTTTTCATTTCAGTGTTTTTAAGTTTCACTTCTCGTCATTTTTTTCCCTTTTACTAGAACTGTCTGATTAACGTGATAACTCATTAAAAAAAATTAACGCAGCACGTGTGTAAATTTACTTAATACTGTAAAGCAGGTGTTCCAATATTTCGTTAAACTATGTTCATTTGACGATGGAATAATATTCCAGTAATTAAAAATAGTTTTGTTGCCATTCCATCACTACTGTCATGGTCCTGCGACTGAGAGTCTCAAGAGCTTTAACGTCTCGCCGAGACGTTTTTCCATGACGTATGGTGAAACGCATTGACAATGAAAAAAATTATACGAATTAATTAACTCACACCATGGTAAGCATGGTAAGCTGATAGCATTCATTCTGACATCATCTATATTGCGATTAGGTCATTTTATGACGAAAAAAGACTGACATGACATAATTCTGCTTTATGGTAAATAAGTAAATGAAAGAGTAAAAGCACTGTAAATAGATATGTCTAAGCCACAAATGTCATGCTGGTTCTAAATGCAGCTACAGTATGCACAGCGCGCGCCTGCACAAAATGTCTCGACGAGACGCAATGGCCCGAGACGAGACCTACTGGGCCGAGACCGAGACATATTGCTCTAAGACGAGACCGAGACGTTGAGGATTTTATCCGAGACAAGACTGAGATGAGACGTTAGTATGTTGCGAGACCGTCTTGAGATCGAGACGTCTCAACCGAGACCACATTCCTGATTAATACTAAATTTGACTTGCATTACTAGGTGATAATTTGTTGATAATTAGTTGATAATTTTGTCTAGTCCAAAAGTCTTAGACCACAGTTTTGTCTCAGGCCACCATAGTTTCAAAGCTGCTGATGATGTTGCATTTTGTTGCTTTTTTCTTATGTTGAGGTAAGCAGTTTGTGCAGTTACAAGTTTATGTTTTCACAGAGCACAAAGAGATACAGGAAAATTCAGACAACACGGAAGAAAGCATGTCCGGCCAAAGTTGTCATTAAGGAGCTAGTTTACTTTCCGGACTATTCAGTATGTATTATTGATTTGCTTTTGAGCAGTTAAAATTTTTTGCATTTTTTTTAGAGATTTCTTCTTCAATTTTTAGTTGTCTCATCTGCAGCTAGGATGAAGGTTATGTCTTGGAGGGAGTGTCAGAGTGGGAATGGTCAAAGAAGGAATAAAAATTTTGTTGATTATGCAGATTCATTCGTGGATTTCGTATAAATTTTTATTTGGTAATTTTTTTAGAATTTCACTGTTATTTTTATAATTATACTCAATGTAAGTTTCGTGCTGGTGTGATTTTTGCTGTTGATTTTTGCTGTCAGTACTGGTGCAGGTGATTGGGAAGATTTATCTCCAAAATTACCTGTAATGTATCAAACAGGATGTAAAAGTCTACATACTTTGCATGTTGGTGCATTTAAGATATCAGCTGATACGATGAGCCATCGTAGGCATAAGTCCTCACTGTTGAGGTCTGCATTAAAACGTGATCGCTCAAGTGTCAGAACCAGGCGATGTTTTGCTGTACGACTGGCTGACATCAGCGATCACCGCAACCATGTCGTTGGGCCGGTACGTTCTGTGATTTAGTTGAGCCACCCAGTGCTTAATTACGGTAAAAAGTAGATTTAATTTCCTCCTTGATTGGAGACTTTGTTGTAAGTCTTGTTCATTGCTGGTGGCTTAGCCTATCGGGAACATCGTTGGTTGCACTAACGAAGTTACTCGACATTGACCTGGCTTAGTACTTAGATGGGCGACTGTTTACTGGTAACCAATCAAACCACTAAGGCCAACTCTGCCTGGCCATCTTACCGTGGGTAGGCAAAATGGGTACTACGATTTCTCACAGCTAGAGAAGAAATGGTGAGTTGTGCATAGCTGTATAAAACTGCTTGCATACTGACCCAGTTGGTTAAAGGTGCTAGTTGTTAATGGAGCCGGCCATCCGGCAGACTTAGGCTGTGTGCTGGCTTAATTTGGCTTAAAGTGCCACAAAGAGCATGTGCTTCTGCATAGTGGATCTCACTATCTATGCAAAATCTTCTTCCTCGGTCGTGCTGCTCTGCTTTCATTCAGCTGGTACATAAGCATTGATAAAGATAGCCGCCTTTAGTATTAAAATCTTAAAACTGGAGCTGTGTCTGTATATGTATGTATTTGGCTGCTGTTAGTGGTTGAATATGAAGACAAATAAAGAAAAAGCAACTGAAATTCTGTTGCTATTATTGATGAAAAATGCAGTGCTAAGTTTAATGAATGTTGGCCCTCTGCCTGGTAAACTGAGTAGCTGTATGGGACTGTCATGCTTTTCTTTTATTAGGTCGAAGGCTTGCTTAATAAAGCCAGTCTGCTGTCTATATGCATGTTTGTTCATGCATACATCCAGTCCACGAAGAGTTTTTTGTGGGTTTTCCGATTTAAGTGAAATTTGGTTTGTAGTTAAGAGTTCGACATGCAGCAGTATGTTGTATGACCCTGTCCAAGGTCAGTGTCTCGAGACCTTCAGGCTTAGACATTCTTTAATTTTCAAAGTCTATCTGCTTCACCATTTACAATTAGAGCTGACAAATGGCTAGTGATTCTTAAAGTAGAATACGGATTTAATATCTAAATTTGGATGTGCTGGATTTTTGATATTTGGCCTAGTTGTTACGTTCGGTGATTTTAACTTCACTGGCAGTGCACACAGTGTTGCAAAACCTGTACAGAGGATTAGATTGCAGTCACACATGGGGGCTAATTTTATTATAGAAAACTGCACAGTTTTAATGTACATACGCTGTGTCTCAAAAAAAAGGACCCCTGCTACCTTTTGCAATAACTCCAACAGTCCTGGTTCAGTAGCAATAGATTTTGACAAAAATAATCGTTAGAGAATCAGCACTTAATATCATGTGTTACTTTGCGAGAAATTTTAAAAACAGAGTACCAGCTGAGGTTTTCCTGTGGCACCAACAGTACAGGCAACTGCACTGCAGTACTCCAACGAACCAACAACAAGCAGTCGTGCGATTCTGTCTCAAATGCTTCAAAAAGTCATTCAAAGTTGTTTTCTTCCATTCTTTTGTCGGAAACTCTTTCATCAGTTCCTTAGCTCCGTAACCTTTACACTCGTACAAATTTTTAATTAAAATACGATCTTCTTTACTTAACCCCATTTCTTCGACTAGCGTCGTCTGCTGTCTTATACAGTTTATAAATGGCGCTCTCTGGTTACCATGGAAATAACCTAAGGTACCCGTTTTATGAAATATCGTAAGCCCGTAATACACTATGATATTGAGTACTTTTTGACGATTTTCTCAGCTAATCATTATTATTATTAGGCATAGTTTGTTGGAGTTATTTCAAAACGTAATAGGGGTCCGGTTTTTTTTGAGACACAGTGTATGTATGTGCTGCAGTTACTTGCCAGTTGTCTACCAACAGACAGGCGAGTTCTGGCTAAGATCAAAGAGCTGACAAAAGCTGGTGTTCATCGTGCAACTGACATGCAACCTCTGATTGGTGACTTTGTCTGTAATGTTTTATTCGCTGGCCAATCAGAGCCGCCACGCTATGACTCACGGTTCTGGCCATCCATGAGAATTATCAGAAATTGTATATATGCCACTAAAGTCAGGCTTGCCAAGTATGTCGATCTGCTCTTTGTCATCTGTTTTTTAGTCTGCCCGGAAACGATAGTTTTTGGAAGGACTTATGTTTTACTGCAGATGTTTTTTTTTCTGAGCGCGAGGTCTCCGAGATGCGTGGGCCGACCGGCTTGAAATTTTGCACGATGGTCAGTATTAGGCCGAATTTCATAATGCCGGTCCAAAATTTTGGGGGGCGCACCCCAAAAAAATTTTGGGGGCAAAAAACGTGCAAAATTTGGCCCGATTTCGGACGACTTCGAAGTTCGGCGGCGAATATCTCCAAAACGGATGAAGATATTCCAAATCGGATTTTTATTCCGTCTACCGCGATTCCTCCTGCGTTAGGCGAAACAAGTCCAGTGAAGTTTGGTCCAGTGACCTTGGAGATCTCGATGTGAAATCGTACCCACCCAAAGTGCATTTTTCGGAAGACCATATTTCGGCCCCTAGGG
>Ga0209671_1002413_pt1 | contig 17032 bp, 10 predicted proteins | sample WorMetHERISLAND2_2_FD_187401 | JGI IMG/M metagenome (GOLD analysis project Ga0209671, IMG submission 187401) | Marine gutless worms symbiont microbial communities from Max Planck institute for Marine Microbiology, Germany - Olavius geniculatus... | ecosystem: Host-associated > Annelida >...
GCCGTGGACCTTTAGGTCCCGTATCCAACGCCCTAACCGCTGAGCCACCAAGCCACCAAATTATGACAGAACAACGTGAAACATTGTGCACAGTAAGAACAATAATTAACAGAATAGCCCAAAACGTGTATCAGATTCAACACGGCAACGAGCACTATTTATAAAGTTGATAGGCGAGGAATGGCTGTCGACGTGGACCACTGACATAAAAAAGCAGAAAATAGAAAAAAATGAGAGGAAAAAAAGGGAAAAGAAAAAAAAGGTAAAGTAAGGCCGTTTCGCCGCAGAAAGAAAGAAAGAAAGGGAAAGGAAAAGTAATAACAGTAGGCCTAGATGCCAGCTTACTTCTGTGAATACCTACACAAACATGGACACTGCATTGATGATGTCTGTGCCTGCGCCAAGCGACTCCTCTGTTTGGTGGTACGTATACCTTTTTATGGACCACGGTGTACAGGGTGGGCCAAAAAAATGGCACAGAATTTTTATACGCCAATAACTTTATCAAATATTAACCGATTTTTAAATTTTTTTCACTGTCGGAATCAAAAGAGAATTTGTAATAACAATATCACTAAAGATCTCACCACACCTCAAATGTGTCGCCACACTACCTAGTAAAATATCAGTGTCTTTAAAGCAACAACTGAAAACAAGACCATGTCTGTAACAACACATTCTAAAAAATAAACAACAAAACAACCTGTTTATTGCCTCAGTTATTGTCCAACGTAACTGTAACATCTCAGTTTTCACATCAAATGTTCAATGTGTCCGCTTTGCTGCTGGACGATGCACTCAAGCCGGCGACGTCACTGACCAACATATGGCGCGATTAACCAAACGCTGCGACAGGGCAAACTGTCGCAGCGTTTGGTTAATCGCGCTCCAGAATTGTCGTGAATTATCAACATTAATAAACCATTTATGAAATAGCCCCACAAAAGAGCACAATTGATGAAATTTAAGTTCGGACTGTTTGGAAGCCACATGTCGGGCTCAATCAACGTTGATCATGCAATTGGTCATTGTCATCGCCGGCTTGAGTGCAATGTCTGACATTTCACAAGGTAGTGTAAAGATACTTATAAAATGTGATAAGATCTTAAGTGCTAATTTGCTACAAATTTTCTCCTGATTCCGATAGTGAAGGAATTTTGAAAATCGGTTAATATTTGATGAAGTTATTGGCATATAAAATTTTGTGCCACACCACAAGTGACTTTGCGTTCTATGACATCCGACTCTCTGTAAACTCGATGTCGTTCTGTCAACGTGTCATCAACCGGTTCCACACTGTACGTCTCACTGCCTGCTGTAAACTCTGCCCTGTAACACAGGGACAAACGAAATATGTTCTATCATGTCCTTCAAGTTAACATATGCCCCAGTAAACGGAAAAATTAATGCTCTTACTCGATTTGTCCTTCGTTTAGCGCGCGTTTGTGGCCAGGTCCGTCGAGACGGGGAGGAAGGGGGAAGTTTCCCTGGGTTCCGCGACGTGGTTGTATAACATTTCCCCCAAACATGTTTTCCCCGGACGTTTCCTCCTCCCGTTTTATGCGATACCCTGACGTTTTCCCTCCCAATACTTTTACATTAGAATCGAGATTTAGATACTGACATAGTTTTAATGTCAGCATGAAAGAATGCTGCAAACATCGAAGACATCTACTTTTGTATTATCATTAACAAAGTATGTAAGTATCAATACACTTAAATAACACGTCTCATGAAGTCTCAAGTCTCAAGTTCTCAAAAAAACAGCCGCCGGCGGCGATGTCAAAGTACCGCCCAAAGCGCACTGAGTTTGCCCAGCAAGGAGAGTGTATGCAATCTGTCGAATTTTGCTTTCTTCATGTACGTAAGAAATAGATGTTAATTATTTTTTCTCCACTGGTTCAGTCTGTATCGAGTCGAGTTCAATCGTCTCCTGGACCCGTAGGCCTACATCACTAATTGCTGTTAATTGTCGCGCCTACTATGACTCGTTGTGTTTAAAAAATACTCATCGGCGACAAGATTTCAAAGGCGGAGTTGTTTTTAGTGTTGCAAGGAATTTCTGCTGAAACGTGGCGTTGATTCCAATTATGTTGTTAATGGCCTACAGGGGAGAAACGTCCTAGGCAGTCAAAAAGCAGAAGGCAGCAGCGGTTGCCTTAACATCAACAGTAAAAGAAAAAAGTTGTATTATCGATGAAATTACATGACATACACGCAGACTATTGCGCACGACAACACGTGCACCAAGACCCTAAGCCCTATATCACGATAACTGCACTTTGCACTCAAGTCTACAGAATTAATTAGGCCTACCATCGACACGCTGGGTTTAGCACGGTCGTCAATAGAAAATAAAATCGCGTTACTTGTAGCCCTACGATCATAATTTATACAGCCGTCTCGTTTCAGGATGGCTTCGTGGCCCAGTGGCTAGGACGTTGAATTTGCAATAGTTCGTGAGTTTGCTACCAAGTAACAACTCGGGGCAAGTTATTTACATTGTGCCTGTCACTATGCAGTAGGCTATAATTTGGTACCAGCCAAAAAGTGGTGACGCTCTGCGGCTGGGACGGTGAACATAGGTCTGGCTTCGCACTGGCCATACGTCACGGACTCAGCGGTCTGTCCACCTACGAGCTCAACAGCCTAAGACATATAGATGAGCACCCCCATTTATGGTCCATATAGCCTAAAACACAACCTCTTTAACTTACATCGTTTTTACCTGCGGAAAATCAAATGATTGGCCGTTGCCAAAATTTACTGCAGTGTACACAATCCAGTACTGTTTTTATCGCAAAAGTCAAGCATCTAGCCGCATTACAAATTAATGCAGGTAATACATGTGTAAACGTACAGGAATCCGTAACAGGTGCAGGCTGAAGCGGTTGAATCTGCATAACCGTCAACCGAACCAGTGTAGAAACAGTGATCCGCTTTCTACGGCAAACAATATTTGTCTACAAAATTGACAATGAATAAATAAGAATAGATTTTAGTCTTCTTTTCACAGGCATTATTATCGTCGTTATCATCATCATATAAATATTTGTGTACAGTTTAATTTTTTAAACTGTTGTTTGTTTTTTACGTTATTTTTTCTATTATGTGTGTGCTTTTCTACGCTTTTCGTGTTTATCAAATCGCATAGTAATAATGTTTAGCAGTAATGTTATCAAATCACTGAAATTCTTACCACGTTGCTGGTGTCTCGGTAAGTTGCTCCAGCGTCGGTTACTTCTTTCTCCACATACGCTTTCGAAAACAAATAACTGTAACATGCAGAATTAACAGTAAAATTAATTTCACTTTTTTACAAATAGGCTACATGCATTTAAACGTGATATCTTATACAATCTTGTAGCTTGCTCTGTCGAACGATAGGCCTATACTGATTTTTTCATTGTAAAATCAGGCTACGTTAACCAATTAGCGTTTAATAAACCCGCGACAACTGCACAGATTTTAAAAACAACCGTTGAAAACAAAATCGTCAAACCTTGTTCAAAACTAATTACTGCCCGCGGGTAGCCAAAGTCGCTTCCGCGCTCAGCTACTTTCTGCCAATTGAAGGATAGCCTATGCGTCGTAAGACAAACGTACAGCAGCTACTGAGACAGATGACTGTCGGCCCAAAGATCGTCATCAATGAGACAATTAGGCATTGACTTTAAACAGCTTAAACAGCTGCTAACTGGACATTATTTTCTATTTGGCTGGTGACACTGTAGCGCTTCGTGACTGTTATATCGGCGCATATCGAGTTTTTTTTATATACTCACATACTTACTTACTTACTTACTTACTTACTTACTTAGACATACTTAATAAAGTGTGTATAGCTTTTTTAAAGAACACATCACAAAACTACGGAGCGTCACCTGCCATGATCACACAGTGTTATTACCCGCGACCCGACAGATATAAAAACCAGACAGGCCCGTACAGTATTTGCCTACCGCGAAAGGTTGAAAAACTGGGTTGATCTTACTTATTTACGCGTATGTCTGTGGCGACGTCCAATCTGACTGAAAAGAGCAAACAACAGTATAAGCTTTGAAAAATCAACAAGAACAAAAACCGCAGAAATGTAAAAAAAACCGTCCTAGAATATCTACCTGTTTATATAAAGCTGCAGTGTGAACGTCTGACCGAATGCTTTGACGACAGTCGTGATATGTGAACAATGACCGCCAGCCTACAACAGTAATACTGACATAAATTTCTATTAAGGTACAAATAATGAAACAACCATTTCACGGCTCAGATTTTCGCCAACATTATTGTGTGCTATATACGCTAAGTGTATTTTTTACTTACTTACTTACTACAATAGATCATACTATCATTGTAATAAACAAACACTAATTTAAACATATATTACAGCACACAACAATGACATTGTAATAAATAAAACTATTGCCAGAAATCACGTCGAAAAAATCACCAGATTTAAACAAGAATGTATATACGGTTTATTGCGTATGGCAGCCTAGCCTGTCGCTAGGATAACCGACCGTACTGGTTGTCAGTGACCTTCAAGGTCATCCAAGGTCGATGATTTCTATTCTCACACATTTCGCCGTAGTGTGGTTTGCCTGTCTGTCGTCTTTCACATTTATGACTCTTGCTTAAACCGTTCCACGAATTTAGATGTCATTCAGCGGGGTCCAAAGAAAAGGAACATTTCGAAAGTGAAACCCCCTCGCCAAAATACGCAACTGCAAATTGCAGCTAAACCATCAGTCCTATGCTGTTACCTGGCGAGCGAATACAAATGAACGATTCCGCCTATTGTCAAATTAGGCTACTTTTGTGCTTGTTAATAGTGGCAAGTTCTCTTCTGTCATCTTAGATGAATATTTTACGGTTATATCGACGATGAGTTCTTACTCCGTTCTGTGTAGACGAGATCCGTTTGTCGTGTCTGTAGACTTTGACATCAGCCTCTGAGTATCGTGTGTACTCGCTGGTCACGGGGCGAGGTGCTCCCCAACGTCTCGAGTCTTCCGGGGCTATGTTAATCACAAATAATACATTTATTAAAGAAGAGGCAAATAAATAGACTATTTATACTTATAATAACCGTTTGAATTTTGCTACTTTTCAACATATTTTTTTGCAACTAAAACGCACTTGGTCCAGCGTTTCTCCAAAGATCGGATTCCGTCGTAGACATAATTTTGACCTTGGTCGTCTGGTCAACAATTTGCCGTGCAGATTACGAGCAAGTTTCATTCAGCAAGTTTGTAATCTGATAGGCGAACAGCATAAATGTCAGTAACACTGTGTTAGTGATTAGTATCATTTAGTACTGCAATACTGCACAAGTTATTATTGGGCTATAATTATTACATCATGAAAGTAGACACATTTGCTGAATACGAAGACGTAGTCTGCAAAGTAAATTGCTGGCTGGAAAACCAACGTCAAAAGCTATTCTACAACAAAATCAGAGCACTGGAGGCACACTAAACCAAGTGCATTTTTTTCCAAAAAGATATGTTAGAAAGTAGAAAAATATGATGCATACGGGCCTATCTCTTTTGTATAACTCATAGATGTAAAAAAACGTTCCAGGAAAAAATAAAAAAAACGTTAAAAACGTAAAAAAACGTGGCAAAAATAAAAAAGTTTAAAAACGTTGAATAAAAAACGTTGCCCATAATTTGTCTTGCCTAATGCTTAATGATGTAAGTGCAGTACCTAAAATCATAGTTTAGACAAAGGCAACCTTATTTAACATTAATTCAACCATGTGGTCATAAGACCTTAGCATTCAACTAACAAAATATACTAGTTTAAAAACTTCTTATTTAGTATATTTGAACTAACTAAGTAAACTACATCACTATGACCTATTAATTCGTTTCTGTGGTTCCAAAAGTGCTTCACGAAACTTTTGATGGGATTTTCAATGCAGGTTTTTAAAATTAAAAACGTTGAGCAAAATAAAAAACCCGTTAAAAACGTGGAAAACGTGGCAAGAATAAAAAAAACGTAAAAACGTTTTTTACATCTATGGTATAACTATGTCGGTCTACGAACTTTTTGAACGCCCCTCGTACTATCGAAAGCACACTTAGCTCCTCTGTTTAGGCTTTGCCCTCCTCCCGTTGCTATTTGCTGCTGCTTTGTTTCTCCTATTTATTGTCCAGCTTGTGTCAGTATCAAGTAATTTATTATATTGTGATGGCTGATGGGCAATTAATAATAGCTACAGCTCCCTTTACCGCTGTGGAATACCACATAATCAGCGATTATAATTATCAGTTCATCACCTGAAGATGTTGGCGCTACGTGGACACAAAATACCGCCAACAACGCGAACGCCGACAGTGTAATCATGATGTCAAATGACTCGTTCACACGTCATAGGTACGTCACAATGACGTCAGTTGGCAAGTTCCCTACTCCAAATAAGCGCTACCGACAAATCTAAATCTACAGCTCTTTGAACGTATGGCCTAGCGTGCTCGTCCGACGAGTACACTTCACGCCTCTGGTACATTCTGGGTTGTGTATACACAGACGTCGGAAAAGTATTCACTCAATCCAAGTAAATCTTTTTAAGGCTGCAAGCGTCACCGACTGACTCGCATGAGCGACAAAGTGTGTACAAGCTTTCAGCTGTGTGGGGTCTACTGATTGTTCGGCTGACCGCACGATATACGTAACAGCCACCGGCCGATGCAGCTCATCCAGCAACGGGTTTATTCAACACCGTGTGCAGTGCTCACTTTAGCCTGGTTGTGTAACGTTGGCCCCACCATGGTCTGCTGCCTTGTCACGGTGGCGGGGCTTACGACTCTCAGGAGCCGTAAGCGAGCAGCCAACCAAGCGCAGACCAACTTCATGTGAACAGTAAGTGTTAATGTCACTTTACCAGTGCTCGTGCACTGGTTAATATTCGGCTTCAACGCCGATGTCGGCCTCACGGCTGTCTACGGCTTTATAGCCGTTTATCTACGGCTTAACTTTGCTTCGGTTACTGTAACTTTCTGGGGATGTGCATTGAGCCGAACTGATACGTCTTAGGCGCTGGGCAGGTGTAAAAACTTGTCCGCCACGAAGGTAAGGTAAGGTAATGTAAGATAGAACGTTGATCATGAGAGATAGTGAGTTCGACTTCCGGTCAAATCGTTATCAATTGATCACTACTTAAATGGGTGATTGTCTGAAGACAGGTAAACTATCTCAGTAGCCTACACAGTAAGCCATAAAAGCGGCACTTCATTCTTCACTTTTGTCCATATCTTCGCCAAATATTTATTGATAAATATTGTAAAAAAATTCTCAACTATAGAAATTTGCAGTCAAATGGTTATTATATTAATCATCACACCTCAACTGCGTTGCTACACTACCTGAAATACACATTTTCAAAATGACTATCAACTAATACAATAATTGTGCATCATTTTTGTTATTCAATTAATTATGCACAGTTTTAGATATATTTCCGGTGTCTATAAAACCAAATAATATTATTGTAAATAATAATTTTAACGCGGTGACAAAATGCAAACTGTAACGTGCTATTTAACGCGGAAGACAAAGCAATAGATAAGAACTTACACCAGTTCAAAAAAGACAGTGCACAAGTCATACTGGCAGATTTTCGAAGAAAATTTTCAAAGAAAAACCTAAGAAGCAACTCACAGCACATTTTGATGAATAAGATTCGGAGAACAGGAAGCATTCAACAAAGGTACAACAGCGACAGATTGAAGCGGGCGTGTAGGCCTACTGCAGTGAACATGGCCGCTGTCGATGAACTGGCACGAAGTCAAAGAGAGAGACAGAATTATTATCGTTAGTTTTTTTTCTTACATTTATATTTCAACGGCTGTGTAGTAACGCATTTACAGTGAGGTGAGATATACAAAAATCGCATTGTCGCAAATTGTCCACGAAGTGTGCCAGTGAAATTTTTGAAAATCGGACAGTATTTAGCGAAGATAAGGAGAGAAGTAAGCCTAAAGTGCCACGTTTTTATGTCCCACGGTGTTTAGGCCTATAAGCGAAACCAAGATCAACTCAGCCTTCCAACTCTCTGGGGTATCGGGTATCAACACTGTATGATCATATATCGTAGAAATTCGTAGGTTACGCTGCTTATGGTCAATTGACACTTGCACGAATTTGGTTCACGAATTGGAGCGTGCCAGTTCGCGAAGACTTCGCGAACGATCGTGAGGAGTGCGTGAAGAATGCGTGTAGAGTGCGGGATTGCGTGCCATGTCGTGCAGAAAATTTTGACATGTTCAAAATTCTTGGAACGCACTGATTTCGTGCCACTTGCGTGAACACTGTGCAAACTTGTCGCCAACACTGGGTGGCGGTGCATGCCAACTCGTGTCAATGCGTACATGAAAATTCCCACGTGACAGTTCACAACCAATGAGTAAGTAATTCGTAGATAATTCCTGTATCATCGTGGATCTTCCCTGTGCAGTTGTCACCAGCTGATCATAATATCCCAACTGCGCTGTCTTCTAGCCATATCTCGGAATCGGTGAGAAACAGGGCCAAGGTTACTATTAATCACCAACAGGAAATGGCATACACCCTTGCAGATGACATGAAAATCATCGATCTTAGATGACCTTGAAGGTCAGTACTGCATCAGGAGCTGTATAGGCTGTAGCGCGTCTTACCTAACGACAGCTGGGCTTTCTTGTCCCCTATAAGACGTTATTTTGCTGCCATTGGCTCGTCTAGCGTGAAAACAGTTGCAGAGAGGCACAGACGAGCTTCTTAGGAATGTCAACATCGATGACCTTGAACCTCCCCAAAATACGGGGTTTCAGTGATTTTTTTTCGCGATTTCGGGCTGTGACACACATTTTAAGAGTGTTGTGCCAAAATGGCTGGAGAATGGAGACAAACCAAGACAACCTGCATATGAAATTTTCGCCATCGAATGTAGTCCTAACCACCTACTTTCAAGGAGGCCTGCGTACGCAGGTGTCAAAGAGGGTTAGTACTCCCTAAAAAGTGGTTATTTTCCGCTACTGGCTTGTCTATCGTGAAAACGGTTGCAGATAGACACAGACATGTTGGATATCATAACAAGCACTGATGACGTACTTTTTAATGGTATCAAAATCGATGACCTAGAACCGCAAAATAGATGTTTTAGTAATTTTTTGGCGTTTTCCGGCTGCAGATCGAAGAGTGAATTTATCATTATTATTATTAATAGAACATTTATATAGCGCAGTATTATAGCAGACTAGGCCTACAAAGTAATCCCTAATGCGCTCTGTGCGCTGTGTCCGTGAATAAAACAGGAAATGACAACGAACGCTAAAAAGTCCAATGTAAGCGTCAGAATTAATAAAAGTCAATGTCAGAATTGTGACGAAATGGATGAAAACAGACCAAGATTAACTGCGAACAGGAACTGCTATAGGCTCTAGCGCATTTCATGAGCATTAGCTCAGATTTCTTGTCTAAACTTTTAAAAAGTTCAACTATTTAATCAAGTTTAGTCAAACTTTTTTCAAGTATAGTTAACATATTTGAAAAGTTTAACTACTATTTTTAATTGGAAAAACAGTTAAAGTTTAACTAGAAATAGAACGTTTGTGTTCATCACTCTAGCTGAGTAAGCTGACTTGCATTATCTACTGATTTTTCTAACTGGTGGAAAGTGTTTCATTAATAATCTGCTTAGCCTATTAATTTCGTATTGATTTCTTACAGTTTACTAACTGATTGCATGCAAATCACAAGAATTCTATGATAGTGGCCTACATCCGCAAGACTACACCTTGAATGCAAGTCATCAATGGCGCAAGCCAATTTAAGTTGCTAAAGCGTGACAATAAACACAGGTAAACTTAACAGAACAAACAGCATTGTACAAGACGCACTATACACTGTGCAAAAAGAAAACTGAAATAAACACAACTGCTCACAATACCTTTATCATAATAAAAAACCTTGAAAAACGCGCGTTTTGACATGCCGATCCATACAAAAAACGCTCAGACTTCAAACCATGGTATCTTGCGAGAAGCAAACAGACCTAGGCCTATTCTGTGTCTAGCTTTAAAGTTACACTCTTAGTTCTCCTCCCTATATCAGCACACCAAACATGTTCGAGAATAGGCCTATTTACAGTTAACAGGCGACATAACATAAACTACCTAGCTACGGCAATCAATTTAGTTATTTACTCCTGGTTTATAAGTCTGCCGAATTACAAGCAGTACTCATTTAGATGACCAACAACGGCGTTAATAAATAAACTATAATAATATTCACATAGTCCTAACGGAAATAATTAGCTATTTGGCACTTTAATTTAACGCATACATAAGTTAAAACACATTGCTATAATATGGTCAGTTATAGTATTTTCAACTAGATGTCATAACCCCGAATCATACATTGCGCTGTCATAGAAAAAAAATCGGTTGGCCCTATGAGTCTGCTAGACGAGGTCTTTTTCTGTAGGCCGCATTACGTGTCTGTCCATCCGTCTGTGCCGTACGAACTCCAAACTTGAAAACTAAAAGACACAAACATGCTGTAAACGTTCCCAGGCGCATTCAGTTTAACTGGACACTGGCAAAAGTCACCGGACATTAAAAACCTCGTGGAAAAGACACACATCTCTGAAAAGTCTGAAAAGCATATTATGTCGACACTCGCCGTCGACATCTTTTCAGGTTTTCTCTGAATAAACTCGCATGCAAGTTCAAGACGACCGATGCTATCAAATTCATTATCTATGACATCTAAGGCATCAACAATTGCCGAAACTTCAACAAATTAACTTGTGAACTTATATAATCTATAATATATCTTTTCCGAAGTCGCAGGGCAAAAGCAACCAGTGTATCAAGACTCATTATGAAAGGTCAAAGTCACTAAACGTCAAAAATCTCCAAAAAATGACGCACATGTTGAGTATAATCAGGGCTGATGCGGTGAAGTCTAATTTACTGTCAATGCCCAAGGTGCTTGGCAACTGGGATGGATGGTCACACATCATGTCGACATTCGACACTGACACATCGTCATCTGTTACAGAACGTTCTTGGTGACAGCGTTTGTGTTGATGAATGAGATGGGATAGAGTGTGGACGAGGTGGGGACACCCTTGGGTGGTGCTATGGCGTGCAGCAACTGCGCCTGTGCCGATCCCAACAGCTTGGACGACGGCACGAACTGGCCGATCGTCGGACTGAAGATGAGGTTCGACGCCGCATCCTCCAAGGACAGGACAGGAGGAACCGTAGAGTTCGAAGAGCCAAGACTCACGGTATCTGGAGCAGCGGTGGAATTAGCCACACTGACGATGCATGGCACCACCGTCTGGAACTCGCCGCCGGACGACACGTTAGCGGTCACCAGGCGGAACTCGGTGCCAAACGACTGCGTCAGCTCGGACATCGCCTGAGTCAGGAGGTCCGAGTCCTCGGAAAGGGCTGCAACTGCGGGCTGGTCCTGGATGATCTGGACCTGACCGCCCTCGCTCAGACACTGGGTGATCATAGCAGCGGTTAGCAGCTTCGAGGCCGGAGCCACGGGATTGGTGGAGGGGGTCACGGTGGTGGTGGATGTTTCCCTTGCTGCCACGGCGATTGGACCATTCCGAATTCTCTGACGGCTGACTGGATCCCAGTGTGACCCATGTTTCTTGCGCTGGTGCTGCAGCAGCTTCGCCTTGCTGGCGTATTGCTTGTGACATGCATTGCAGGAATGGGCCGTGGTCAGCACGCTGCCGACGGTCGCCGAAAAGGTCGGGTTTGGGAGAGGTCCGTCCTCCCCAGCGCAGACCCCACGCCTTGCCCCGGCCGGCATCTCAGCCCCCGGGTGAGCCTTGAGGATGTGTGACTTTCGCTTGGAGCTGGACTTGTAGACCTTGTCGCAGTACTGACAGTAGAAGTCGCGCTGCGAGCGGACGATCGGCAAATTAAGCTCCGGAACGGTGAAGATGTTGATGGTCGGATGACGCTTGGCCAAGTGGTTCACCAGCATGCCACGACGCTTGAACCCCAGCTGGCAGTCGTTGCACTTGAAGATAAACTGCTGGAAGTCCGTCGGCAGAATCTTCGGTACAAACTTGTGATCGCCGGTGGAGCCCGGTGACTTGGTTGTGGATCTACGTCGAGGACTCTTGGATTCCACTTGGTCGCCGGCTGCACTGCCGGTCGAGTGGACTCGACGCACATGGTCACGCAGCTTGTCCTGCAATTCATGAACAAAAGTTAAAATGTTAAACTTTGGACATAGCTATTAAATGGTAACCAATGTCACAGCTACGAAGTACGGAGCATCACCTGCCAGATGGAATAACACGGTGTTAAGATGCCACTGAACAAAACCCACCACAAACCCAGGCAGGCAGGCAGGACGATAATCGATTCTCCTCACCCAGAGGGATGAAAGGCTGAGTTGACCTTGGTGTTGGTTATATACTGAGACGGTTTACCTGTCCGCAGACAGTCACCCCTTGTAGTAGTAACAACTTGACAGCGAACCAAATGGGAGTTGAACCCATAGCCTCCATCATCCATTAGAAAACTTTTGGATATTGTTCAACTGCAGCATTCCTCCAAACTCATATTCCACTGGTTCTGCATTTCCCAGCTAGTGCAGAAACAGACTTTGATTGTGGTGGAAAGTTGAACAGTCTTGGTGTCAGGAATACTCACGTCAAAAGCTACAAAAATCTGGTATCCTTTTCAAGTTACAATCAAAAAATGTTGGAGATGTTTTTTTATTGGGAGATACTGGGTAGTGTATATAGGCAGCATGAAAGTACAAATCTTGACAACATGTCTGATGAAAAATGTTATTTGAACTTTTGATCAATCCCCAAAAATTAATCCAGCAATTTGTTTGAAGATTAACTGATTAACAGGTTCAAACAACTGAGATGCAAAAACGACACAAATATCCGACCTTGCGTTTAAACTGTCGCCCACAAGTCTCACACATGAACTCGCGGTGTGTCGAGTGTCGCAGGCGATGCAGCTTCAGCTTGTCTGGGCGCGGAAAAGTCTTTCCACAGTCCTGGCAGGTGTAGGTCTGCGAGTGAAAGGCCCTGGCATGACGCCGAGCAGTGCCGTACATGTCAAAGGTCTTGTGGCACCAGGGGCATGAGTACATGTGGGTCACTGGGTCGGCATGACTGACGGCGTGGGAGCGCAGGACGTGGATCTGATCAAAGCCTTGGTCACACAGCCGACACATGTAGTACTTGCCGCCCGAGTGCATCTTCTGGTGGCACGCCAGCGCCGAGTTGTTCACGAACCGACGATCACACACCTGCAACCGTGATTCACATAACAATTCTGCACTGATTCACAGAACAATCTGTTTTCACATAACACATTTTCAGGCATTCGCAGACACAGAACGTATTTTGTGGTGACAAGAATTTGCCAAGTTGTTTATGAACCGACGATCACACACCTACGATTCACAGTTCACAGTGTGTGATTCGTATAACAATGCTATTAACAGTGAGTCACATAACAATATGCAGAGATTCACAAAACACAGCTTTAAAGGTTCACATCTTCTGGTGGCACGACAACATCTAGTTGTTCACGAAACGACAATCACACACTCACAACCTTGATTCACATAACTCCGCAGTGATTCACTGGTGGTCACCCTTGATGGCACTCCGCTTTAAGTTGTGCCTACCTTCGTCTACCTGGGTTCCTCCATTTCTGGCAATTCCATTGCATCTTCAGATGAAATGGAATGCCGAATTGGCAAAGAATCTGGTGTCTTTGACTAAAGGAGAGTGCCTAGAAATGATGCAACATCAATTTAATAATGTCAAAGCCTAGGAGTAACCTGACGCAACCAGCTACGGAATGAAACAATACGCCACCGTTGCATGGAACAGCCCACTGTTGGGAAGCAGGTTCAGTGGAATCGTCTTTGATGGTTTGGTCGTGTATGCCAAATGGACCATTCCCACCTGCAAAAACAGCTCTTATGGGCGGAGCATCCGGTTGGTTGGCGTTGCCCACCCAATGCGCCAAGGAAGCAATGGAAGGATCAGGTTGCTGCCGACGTGACGACTCATCTTCCCAGGTGCCTTTACCGTGACCCCCTGATAGTGGCCGCCAGCATGACAACTGAGTGTGGTGCATGGTGGGGGTTATGGTATGACATCACCGGCATCAACCGACGTCGTGACCAATCAAGCAAGCGCACACATCCAGATGTCACGTGCGTCATTGGATAAGTGCCGACCCGATCCGATTCACATAACCAGCATATGTATGTACAGCAATTCACCCAAGAAAGCTTTAACGATTCACAGATACAGAGTGTATCTTGCAGTGTCATGACAATGCATAGTTGTTCATGAACCCACAATCACTCACCTACTCTATGGTGATTCACATAAAAGGCAATATACAATGACTCACATAGCACAGCTTCAAAATTTCACATCTTGTGGAGGCATGACAGGGCTAAGTTGTTCATGATACTACAATCACAAACCTGCAACTCACAACTACTACTACTACGACAACAACATAAATATGACAGAAACTACCACAAAACTCACATTTGAAGTCTTTGAGGTTCTCAGCATGTGACAGCAGGTAGTGCCTATTACTAATATTACAACAACTACAACAGCTATCACAACAACTACAACAACAGCTAATACTATAACACAGTACTACTACAACAGCTACAAACAAATTCACATTTAACACACAAGCATAACGAAAATATCTGCCATATGAAGTTATTACATAAAAATATAATGTTAAAAAAATGAATTTATCTCAATTTCGGTCTCATTTACGTCTAACCTTGCACAAGTAAATAACAAAAACCCGGTTCAACCAGCAAAACATGGTCCAGAAATGGTTAAACCCATTTTCACGAAAAGGGTTTTGGTTTCCTTAATGGATTGCAAAAAAACTGCTGCCCTGAAAAGAAACTGGTTTTAGTTTTTGCTAAATCGATTACACTCTTAAGGTTTTTAAGGTTCTCGGCATGCGATAGCATGTGAAGTCTACTACCAACACCAGAGACATGCGGACGCAGATAAGTCCGTGGAAGAGAGGCGCATCAGCAAGTTGTGATAACTTTGCGAACGCGGACGCTTCGAGACAAAACAAATTTCTTTACCAACATGTTTCTACTCTCTAGTAACAATAATACTACAAAGTTCTGCTCGCATTTGCAGTTTTTGCATACAACGCACTGGTTAAGACTGGCACTGGGGTCCAGTTGATTGTTAACATTAACTGTTGCTGGCAGCGTAGACGCGAACGCGAACGTTTAACGGCTTAGTTTTGCGAATGTGGATGCGAACACAAAATTCCAAGATCTGTGTATATCTGACTAACACAACAACAAATGCAACAACTGCTACAACAACCACCACTACGATATACGACTACTATATACCTCACACTTGAAATCTTTGAGGTTTTCGGCATGTGACAGCATGTGAAGTCGAAGCTTGGACTCAACTGCAAAAGTCTTCCAGCAATGGTAACAGCGGAATGGCCTCTGTGCCGACCTGGCAAACAGGGCCGTGACTCGACGACGTCGCACGGTCTTCCTTCGACCGTGTGACAGCGTCACATGTGCGACAAGTGACGACATACTGTCGAATGTCGACTGACATGCTGGGCAGGTCGATGATGTTGCGGTGTTGCTGCTGTCAACAACTGTTGGCAATGTACTGTCAGCATTACTGACATTGTTATCAACTGCAGCACCCTCATCTGAAAACAAAAGCACGCAAGAAACATATTAGATTGTAACGAATCCTTGGACATCATTCACAGACATCAAAATCCCCAGCCCGATCTACTAACCCAGAAATCCAAGCACTGAAGTAAACATACTGATACTGAGCACCTCTGATGTCCTACATCCATTCAGATGACTTTTATGTTTAACTTGATGCCCTGACAGGGTTTCACACAAAAAACTACAACATACATGTACATTGATGGAAAAAATGTAAGTAGGCTGAGATCAATTAGTATCAGGATGCTAAGCCAAACTGGAGTTAGCATTTGTAATTCAATAACCCACACTGCCTATCAAAGTGAACAGAAAGCCTTTCTCTGAAAGGGCATCATGACTATATACACAACTAGAACTAGAATCAGTCTGTTAATCTCACCACTGGCACTGTGGGCCAGTGTGTGTAAATCGAGCATAGCAGTGTTGTCAAAGACAAGTCCACACTGGGAGCATTCCGCCCCGGTCCCACAACGCCTCGTCCGACCAGTCATCAGCTTGTACTTCCGTAGATACAAGTTTGTCTTCCTCTTCTTCCATGACTGAAACTCGCCATCAACCAGCGAAACTTCGTTCTTTGCAGACTGTAAACATGTCGCAAACCAGACACCAGTGGTTTCACTGCACAACAACAAGCCACTAGACTACAATTACTACTGCTACTATTATTATTATTACTATTATTTTTTTAACCCTCGGTACTCGGTTCCCGAGGAAGCCTAAAAATTAACTACGAAATACAAAGGTGGGTACAATCGTCAGTCCGTACAGTCAGCGGCCGGCAAACTGTCGTGCAACAAAACAGCACTGAAACGCTGCACCAAAACAGAAATCCTCTGAAACAAATAACTGGTCTCTCTAGCCTCGCCAGTATTAATTGCGATTCTTTTTCCAAGATCAGCCAGGAGCTGGCAAGCTGATGCGTTGAAAACTCCCAAGGTCTCAATGGCAATGGGCTCAAAGATATAACGGACGCCAAGATCAACATATTTGTCTTCTTTGCGAGTGGTGCCAACTCTGCTGCTGAACCTGCCTGGTGAGATGCTCTGTCGAGGTATGACTCGACCAATGGGCAAGTGACTGTGACGTCCCAACATAACGACTTGCCGCTCTGCCAAGGGACCAATGAGACCCCATCTTATTATTATTATTATTATTATTGTTATTATTACTAATACTACTACTTTGACTATCACCACCACAACTACAACTATCACTACTACGGTCTGCCTAACCTCAGCTTCACTGCCATTGACAGCTGGAGTAG